>ERZ825137.994-NODE-994-length-38376-cov-3.599149_pt1 | contig 38376 bp, 33 predicted proteins | sample MGYA00519873_ERZ825137 | MGnify/ENA primary metagenome ERZ825137 (study PRJEB31778, sample SAMEA3449190) | human gut metagenome | biome: human gut; feature: human-associated habitat; material: faeces | place: United Kingdom | collected 2010/2012 ...
ATTATACTCTGTCTGAGTCAGTTTAACCGGATTTCCTGCTACAGTGACTTCCCGTTCTTCATAATTAATCTCTAAATCATCCAGACAGAATTTTCTTCCGGATTCGCTGGTATTTGCCCCATACTGGTAAGAACTTCGTATAGTTGCCCGTACACGTGCCAGAAGTTCTCCTGTTCCAAACGGCTTTGTTATATAATCATTCGCTCCTGCATCTAAGGCAAGCACAATGTCTTTTTCATCCGTTCGTGCTGACAGCACAATAATCGGAGTAGAATATTCCTCTCTTATCATCTTGATTAATTCAATCCCATCACCGTCCGGGAGTCCCAAATCCAGTAGAATTAAATCAGGTGAATAAGAGAAAAACATCATTTTTCCTTCTTTGACATTATGAGCCTCAAAAGCCTGATAATCATTCATGGCAAGAACAGCTCTTACAATATTACAAATATTCGCTTCATCTTCTACCATCAGTACTTTATATCTGTTGTTACTCACTTGGATTTTCCTCCATTTTTAACTTAAACCGGAAACAGCATCCACCTTCTGGCAGATTCTTCATTTCGATTTCCCCGTCATGCGCCTTAATAATAGAAGCGCAGACCGATAATCCAATTCCCATACTCCGTTTTTTATTATCAACTGGAAGCTCTTTCGCCTCAAAAAAGCCCGTAAACAACTCTTTTCTCCGGCTTTCCGGTATTCCGCATCCATTATCTATCACATCAAATACTACATTTTCTTCTTCCGTATGTACATACAGGGAAAGCTTGGTCATTCCTTTCGCATGCAGAACTGCATTCTCCAACATATTAACCAAAACCTGCGTAATCAGTACCGCATCCATGGGAATACTGATAAAATCGTCCGGTATTTCTATATCTACAGCCTGTTCCGGATATTTCTTCTGAAACCGTACCAGAACACTGTCAATCAATTCTTCTAATACCACCTGCGTCTTTTTCAGTTCCACCCGATTATTCTCAATCCTTGTAACAGACAGCAGATTTTCCACCATTCCATTCATCCATTCTGCATCTTCTTTGATTCCCTGGACAAGTTCGATTTTTTCCTCATTCGACAGCTCATAATAATTTTCCAGCATAGCAGAACTGGACCCGTAAATGGTTGTAAGTGGTGTACGGAGGTCATGTGAAACTGCACGAAGCAAATTCGCACGCATTTTTTCTTTCTCCGCTTCCGCTCTTACCTTCTCCTGCTGCTTCAGCTTTGTAGTAAGGGCACTTGTCATAAATACAACCACTAACATAATCACAGCTGAAACCAGATTCTCCGTAATAATAAAATTAAATTTCAGGTATGGAAATGTAAATGCAAAATTTACGACAAACATGCTGATCATAGACGCTGCCAGTCCGTATACATACCCTTCTGTATATAGAGAAATTAGAAATACAGCTAACGTAAAAATAGCCGGAACCAATGAATTTGCTCCTAAAACTCTTGAAATTCCTACATCAATACCAATAAACAGACATAGTACAATGACAGTGAATAAAATATCCTGCAACATCCCATGTTTTTTTCTCATTCCATTCCCTCCAGATATCAAAAGTATAGCATTTTCATGGTAAAAATGCGGTTAAGAAATCTATCCTCATGTTATAAGAAACCTGTCACACAATGAAATGACAAATTTCTTGCTTATATGATATCTTTTTCCTATAATATAGATAAGTCGTGAGATTGTAAATAGAAAGGACACAAAAACAATCCAACGCATTATTATTTTAACATACAACTAAGCATGGAGGAAAATTTTATTTTATGGAGGGAAAAATTTATGCTTACAAACAAAAAATGGTCCAATCTAACACAGATTTTATGGATTAGCGCCGCGGTAATTATCGGAGCGCAAATTTATTTTAATCTTTTTAACAGTGATTTCCGTATTTCAATCGGAATTTTTGTATTCTCAATTTCTGTCATTTTATTTGGCGAATATCCGATTATTCCGGTCACTTACCTGTCAGCCGCAGGAGTGCTGGCATCCAGAACCCTTCTGCACTGGTTAAATGCCGGTGAATGGAATCTGATTTCCTTCTTTCCGGAAATGGTATTCTATCTGATTTACGGTTTTCTCTTTTATACCTATTGTCGCAAAAAAAATTATGAATTATCGCTTACAGCACCTGTGTTCCTGTTTTTCTGCGACTTTCTTTCCAACTTTGCGGAAGCACTGCTCCGTCAGAGAGTTTCCGGATTTACACCAAACTTGTACATAAGTATTATTCTGGTCGCATTTTTGCGCTCCGCTTTTATCTGGTTTTTGCTGTTCTGTCTACGCTATTATAAATTCAGTCTGCTCAAACGCGAACATGCACAGCGGTATCAGCGTCTTCTGCTTCTCATTTCCAAACTGAATGACGAAGTAGTCCTGATGCAGAAGAACAGCAAAATGATTGAAGAAACCATGAATACTTCCTACAAATTATTTCAGGAAATGGAAGATGCACACATTGACGAAACCCTTTCTCACAAGGCCTTAAATGTAGCAAAAGATGTCCATGAGCTGAAAAAAGAATATGCTTTGATTCTCCGTGGTCTCTCCGGTGCACTGAATTTAAACTTAAATGATGAAGGCATGTATCTTTCTGACATTTTCCAGGTATTAAGCAACAGCCTGAATACATCTCTGCCAGAGGGAAAAAATTTATCGCTGGATATTCAGACAGAAGAAAATTTATACACTGACAAGCATTATTTCTTTATGTCTGTAATGCGTAACTTGTTGAACAATGCCATCGAAGCCTCTGTAAAACCGGAAGTACATATTAAAATTACCGAAACTTCTGACAATGATTTTTATATTTTTAAAATAGAAGATGACGGTCCTGGTATATTGCCGGAGGATTTGGAACAAATTTTCCATCCGGGATTTTCTACAAAAATTAATTACGATACCGGAGAAGTCAACCGTGGGCTTGGTTTGAATCTGGTAAAGGATTTGATTGAAAATCAGTGGCATGGTGTCATCCGGGCCGTTTCTCAGCCGGGACAGACGATATTTACCATTCATATTCCAAAAACCCGTTGGTAAGGAGGCGAAACAACATGAAACTGTATTTAATCGACGACGACCGGAACATTATTAATATTCTGAAATTAATCATCCGTGACCGCGGACTCGGCGAATTGTGTGGCACTGCTTCCTGCGGTGTGGATGCACTGGATGACTTTACCGAAATACATCCAGATATCGTAATTGTAGACCTGTTGATGCCGGAAATGGACGGAATTGCGCTGGTAAAACAAGCTCGTCCGCTCCTTCCTAACACCGCATTTATCATGCTCTCCCAGGTTTCTTCCAAAGACATGATATCCCAGGCTTACGAAAATGGTGTGGAATTCTATATCCAGAAACCCATCAATAGTATTGAAGTAGAATCCGTAATCAAAACTGTCACTTCATCCATTACAGCACAAAGGACCTTAAAACAAGTACAAAGCATCTTTTCCAGTCAGACAGGAGCCGCAGCTCCTGTCAATTCTGCTTCTCTCACAGACAGGGAACCTGCAGAAAAACCTCATATTACCAAGTTAAAAACTATTTTACAGCGGCTTGGTATCATTGGAGAAAAGGGGAGCCGCGATATTATTACGCTGGTTGACTATCTGATTGAACATAAGGAACATATGGAAGATATTACCCTGAATCAATTGTGCGGACAGTTCAGTGATAATCCCAAATCCATGGAACAGCGTATCCGCCGTACGGCAAATATGGGCATGGTTAATCTGGCAAATTTGGGAATTGAAGACTATTATAACGACATTTTCACAGAATATTCTAACACTTTATACAATTTTGAGCAAATTAGACGTGAAATGGACTATATACGGGGCAAAAGTGTACGTCATGGTAATGTAAAAATCAAAAATTTTCTGAACGCACTGGTACTTTCATGTGAGGATTGTTGATTTTTTTATATAATTTTCAAAAAATCTATTTTTGTTTTGAAACTTTTTGTATTTTTTCGAAACCCTCCTCTTACAATGCGTTCATAGAAACAACAACAGCTTATTGTGCGAATATTGTTGGAGTTTTCGGACACACAAACAAATGACGTATTCAATTTAGGAGGGAATTTTAATTATGTTAACTATTGTATCTGGTATGGCTTTGTTGCTGCTTGTATTAGCACTGTTTTCACTCTTTAGCATGAAAATGCCAAAAGGTTCTGACGCAATGTCCGGTATGGCAAACGCTGCTGTCGCTTCTTTCTTAGTAGAAGCAATTCACAGCTATATTACCGGTGACCTTTTCGGACTTGCCTTTTTTAAAGAAGTCGGTGTTACGGCCGGAAGTCTTGGCGGAGTTGCATCTGCAATCTTAGTGCCAATCGGAATGGGCGCTAACCCGGTACTCGCTGTTGTAGCCGGTCTTGCATGTGGAGGATATGGTATTCTTCCTGGTTTCGTAGCTGGTTACATTGTAGGTCTTGTTTCACCTTATATCGAAAAGAAACTTCCTGAGGGTATTAACTTAATTGCCGGTGCATTAATGGTAGCACCACTTGCAAGAGCAATCGCTTTCGCAGTAAACCCAGTTGTTAACTCTACATTACTTACAATCGGAAAAACAATTTCAGCAGCCGCTACACAGTCTCCATTGGTTATGGGATTCTTGCTCGGTGGAATTATGAAAATGATTTGTACTTCGCCACTTAGCTCAATGGCTCTTACTGCTATGCTTGGTCTTGATGGACTTGCAATGGGTATTGCTTCTATCGCTTGTGTTGGTGGTTCATTTACAAACGGAATGATTTTCAAACGTCTCCATTTTGGTGACAAGAGCAACGTGATTGCTGTTATGTTAGAGCCTCTTACTCAGGCAGATATTATTACTTCAAATCCGATTCCGATTTTCGTATCCAACTTCTTTGGTGGTGGATTGGCCGGACTTGCAGCCGCAGCACTTGGAATCATCAACAATGCACCTGGAACAGCTTCTCCAATTCCTGGACTCCTTGCTCCATTTGCATTTAATGCACCGGTAAAAGTTATCATTGCTATCGTACTTGGTATTATCGGTGGTACTGTTGCAGGACTGGTTGGTTCTATCGTATTCAAGAAATATGACAAAGCAAATGTTGTAGAAGAAGTAACAGAAAGTGAAGAAGAAGGTTCAGTAATTCCTTCTGGAGCAGTTTTGGAATAAAATATTTATTACATACAAAAGGCGTGAATCCTGAAATCCAGGTTCGCGCCTTTTATAAAGTTGTACTTATATCCTTTTCTTATGTGATACTACAATTTCTATTTAATATCCGGCTTCGGCCATTTTTCTGCCCCTGCCTTAATAAATTTTTTCTTGTCAATGAACTTTGCTCTTCTTTTCAAAAACCAGAGAGACGCAAGAAAATAAAAAGCGATTCCACCCAGCATGTTTACCCAATATCCAAGATAAGTTCCAACAAAGATAAATACAATTAATATGCCTGCAATGATAGCCGGAACCGGGAAAATTGGGGAAATGTATCCCCGTTCAATTTTCCCAAGTGGGTACATTTTCCGAAATCGGAACATCATTACAATCGTAAGTGCATAGACCAGAAGTGCTGAAAAAATCGAGAATGCTACTACCTGATCCAACATACCGGTAAACGCAAATGCCATCGAAACCGGAAGCAAAAATATAATTGCCCGGTACGGTGTGTTATATTTTGGATGTGTAACAGCAAAAAAATCAGGAATCAATTTATCTTTTGACAAAGAATACCATGCACGGCTTGCATCATTGATACATCCATTTGCTGAAGCAAGACAAGCCATAATCGTTCCCACAAATAATGCAACAATTACATACAGCTTTCCTGTTGCCAGTGCGGCATCATACAGCGGATAGGCTGAAATTCCAAGTTCCTCTGCCGGCACTAAACCAGAACAAACAAACCAGGTAATCGTTGCGCCAATAAGCAATGTAGTCAAACCAACCATCGCACCTACCGGTATGGACCGGCTTGCCGAACGGCACTCTTCTGCAGCCAATGCACTTCCCTCAATTCCCAGAAAGAACCATACAGAAAACTGCATAGCTGCAATAATCCCAAGATACCCAAACGGCAGTCCGTCTGTCATTGCTTTCAAATCTATCAGTGTAGCCTGTGCATCCCAGAAATGGGTCGCAAACAATAAAATAATCAATGTAACAAATGCAATTGCTGTAATAATGAAATTTAGTGTAAGGGATGTATGCGCTCCTTTATAATTTAAATACGTCAGCAAAAGTAAGCTTAAAATAATATATGGAAGTGCATTGATATCAGGATGAAGTGACTCCAAAAGCTGTCCTACTACCAATGCATCTGCCGCTTCAAGCATTGCATATTCAAAAACAAGCATAAGTCCTATATTAAAAGCGGCCAGCGGTCCCAACAAATATTTTGCCATTGTATACTGACCTCCGGCTTCTGGCATTACCGATCCCATTTCTGTATTCATCATAACAATCATGATATAAAACATCGCCACTGTCCAAAGTGCAATCAGAGAACCTAATGAGCCACCTTTCGCAACTGTATAGTTCCATCCCATAAATTCTCCAACTAAAACAATCCCAACACCCAATGCCCAAATATGCATCGGCCCCAGTACTTTGGATAATGCCGTATCTTTCTTTTCTTTTTCCATAATCCTCTTCCTCACATAACTTATCGCTATTATTTTTCTTTCTCTGTCTGTTCCTCTTGTTCCTGTCTGCGTTGCTTTTCAACACCGAGAATATCTTTTGCAAGTAAAAGCACAATAAAGGCACATAATCCCCATGCTACATAGTTCATAATCGCGAAAATACTCATTTACTCCACCTCGCCTTTCTCTTCCTCATACGCTGCATCTACAATTTCTTTCAAGCCTTTCTTTCCACCTTTGACTAAAAACAACAGATACCCTATAATCGCAACAGCTACCGGAATCAGTGTCTCTGGACGTATCTGATATCCATGACTTGTATCTGCTCCACCAAGATGATTCTGTATCAGCATAGTAATCAAAAGAACGATGAGACAAAGCACCATCACGAAAAATATATCCACAACTAACATGACCTTTTCTTTTAATTCTTTATTTTTTTCCTGATTTTCCATATTCTTTTCCTTCTCTATTTTCTTGCTGCCAATGCCTGATTTTGTAATTCTTCTGTATAAATTGCCTGTTTGTTATTCCGGATATGGAAGAACACCGCAATCATTGCCCAGGTCAGCGCTCCCCCGCTTAAAAATGCAATTCCTGTCATCAGTCCTTTTACAATTCCATCATCGGTAAGTTTTAAGACCGCCATAAGAATAGGCACTAACACACACCACACAGCTGCCAGAAAGACAGCCAACAATATACAGTCTTTTCGAAAAACTGCCTGAATACTTTTCTTATCAATCCCAATTTCCTTCCTCATTTTATCCCTTCTTCCAAATAATGTTATCGCGATTGGTTATCACGATAACATTATTATACTATATTTTTTTAGTTTTTCAACTATTTCATATATTTTTTTGTATTTTCTGATTTTTCGCGTCATCAAATCGTTTCATGTTCTGTATGAGAGCAAAAAAGCAGGAATCACACACTGACGGCATGATTCCTGTTTTTCTGTTCCATATTATTCATTCATAATGATCGTATCATTCTACTTAGAAATACTTCTTCACATTCAGCCATACTTCTTCTGCAATCTCTTCTATAGACTGTGTTCCGTCTATAATCACAATGTTCTCTTCATCCTGCAATTTTTTGATTACCTTCATGTAACATTCTCTTGTTTTTGCAAGACGGGATTTCTTTTCAAACAACTCTGTATGCTGTCTGTTTGCTGCAATCCGGGCAACGGCCGTATCCGGGTCTATATCTACAAAAATATGAAGCTCAGGTCTTAGCATATCCTTGCTTGGTGCATTCATGGCAATTACCTGCTCCATAGGCATATCAACACTGTGATATGCGTAAGACGACAAATAATACCGATCACTGATAACGATAGTACCTGCTTCAATTTTTGCAACCAGACCGTCTGTCTCATTTAACAGGTGATCCAAGCGGTCTGCCGCAAATAATGAAGCAATCACTTTATTATCTGTCTTCATTCGTCCAATCATAATCTGATGAATCAAAGACCCAATCGGCCCATCTGTAGGTTCCATAGTCGTATAACAAGGAAATCCTTCTTTCTTCAATCGCTCTGAAAGAAGACGAATCTGCGTACTCTTCCCACTTCCGTCAATTCCTTCAAACACAATAAATTTTCCTTTATTTTGCATGATATCTTTTCCTTTTATTCCTTACAATGACAGCAATGCCCCTTGCATTCTTTCCCATTCCAGCAATAAGTGCAGAGTTTTTCCGGTGGAAGTCCAATGGACTCAATCATATCATCCAGACGGTGGAATCGAAGAGATGTAAAATTCAGTCTCTTACAAATTTCATCCAGCATTGCCTGATACTTTGGATGATCCGGGTCTGCATACTGCTGCAATATTTCTTCTGATAGCTCTGTCGTACCCTCTAAATCACAAATAACTCTTCTTGTAATTAAGTCCATGTCGGACTTAGAACGGGAAAAATTGAGGAATTTACAGCCGTACAACAGTGGTGGACACGCCGGCCTTACATGAACCTCTTTCGCACCGCTGTTATAAAGAAATTCCGTAGTTTCACGAAGCTGGGTTCCACGTACAATGGAATCGTCAATCAGAAGAAGTTTCTTATTCACAATCAGTTCTTTTACCGGAATCAGTTTCATACGTGCAATCAGATTTCTCTGTTCCTGATTGGTCGGCATAAAAGATCTCGGCCATGTTGGTGTATATTTGATAAATGGTCTTGCATACGGAATACCAGATTCATTGGCATATCCAATTGCATGCGGCACACCCGAGTCCGGAACTCCGGCAATCATATCCGGATGAATGGAATCCCCATCTCTGCGCGCCAGCATACGACCGCAGTTATAACGCATTTCTTCTACATTTACGCCTTCATAAGAAGCAGTCGGATATCCATAATAAAGCCATAAGAAAGAACAAATCTGCATATCCTCTCCTGCTTCTCCCACCGTCTTTACCTCTTCTGGTGTCACATAGACAATTTCAGCCGGTCCAAGTTCTTTATAATCTGTAAATCCAAGATTGATATATGCAAAGCTTTCAAAAGAAATACAATAGGCATTCTCTTTCTTTCCGATTTCAATCGGTGTTCTTCCATACTTATCTCTGGCTGCATAAATGCCGTCTTTTGTCATCAGCAAAAGTGACATAGATCCATCGACTACTTCCTGCACATAACGGATTCCTTCCAGAATAGAAGGCTGTCTGCAGATCAATGCCGCTACCAATTCCGTCGCGTTAATCTGTCCACTTGTCATTTCCTGGAAATGTACATTTTCACTGGAATACAATGCCTTCATCAGTTCATCCGCATTATTGATTTTCCCTACGGTTGTAATAGCAAAACTACCCAGATGAGATTGAATCAGCAGTGGCTGAGGGTCATAATCAGAAATACACCCAATCCCCAGATTGCCCTTCATTTCTGCCACGTCATTTTCAAATTTCGTACGAAATGGCGAGTTTTCGATATTATGAATCGAACGATTAAAACCGTCCTTTCCATGCACCGCCATACCGGCACGTCTTGTTCCCAGATGAGAGTGATAATCCACCCCATAGAAAAGTTCCAATACACAATCTTCTTTCGAAGCTACTCCAAAAAAGCCACCCATGTGCTTACCTCCTGAATCTTCTGTTCTTTCTATACCGCTTGTCCTGCCTGTTCCTCTTTCGTAGGATTTTGCTTCCTATATTGCTGTCTGCTATACACTATCTGTTATTTTAAAGAGATTTCCGCAAGCTGTGCTGCTTTTCCGATGTAAGAAGATGGTGTCATATGAACCAGAGTATTCCGGTCTTCTTCTGAAAGCATATCCAGCCCTTCTGCAAATTTCAGAATATCTTCCTTGGAAATGTTCTTTCCTCTTGTCAGTGCTTTCAGGGTGTCGTAAGCATCCGGCACACCATATTTTCTAAGCATAGTTTGGATTGGTTCTGCAAGAACTTCCCATTTTTCGTTTAGATCGCTGGCAAGTTTTTCTTTATTTACCACACATTTTGCAAGACCGTTCTTTGTCTCACTGATTGCCTGAATGGAATATCCAAATGCAAGTCCTAAGTTTCTCTGGCTGGAAGAATCAGATAAATCTCTCTGCATTCTGGATTTTGGAAGCTTATTTGAAAGAGCTACACAAAGATTGTTTGATAAATCTACGTTTGCCTCGCTGTTTTCAAAGCGGATTGGATTTACCTTATGAGGCATAGTGCTGCTTCCCACTTCTCCCTGTACCGGAATCTGTTTGAAATACTCTTTGGAAATATAAAGCCACATATCCACATCAAAATCAACGAGTACGTTGTTGAAATGACGAATACCATCCAAAATATGGCAAGTATAGTCATGGCTCTCTATCTGTGTTGTAAGTGGATTAAATTCCACACCAAGATACTCTTCCACAAATTTTTTTGCCACAGAAGGCCAGTCGATATTTGGAAACGCAGTGAGAATTGCACTGTAATTTCCGGTTGCCCCATTGAATTTGGCTTTGATTTTCACACTCTTTACATTCTCAATGCTGGAATACATTCTGTATGCATATACTTTGAATTCTTTTCCAACGGTTGTCGGTGTCGCCGGCTGTCCGTGTGTATGCGCAAGCATAGCGTCGTCTTTATGTTCCTCAGCAAGTCCGTTAATGATATCAGCCATCTCTGTTGCACGTGGAATCCATACATTTGCAAGCCCCTCTTTCAGCATGCACGCATAAGAAGTATTGTTGATGTCTTCAGAAGTACATCCAATATGTACAAAGCTGATCAGATAATCATATCCCATCTTTTTTAACTGATTGCCAATAAAATATTCTACAGCTTTTACATCATGGCGGGTCACTGCCTCAATATCTTTGATTGCCTTGAAAGAATCATAATTGAAGTCCTTTGCAATGGCTTCAATCTTGTCCATATTCGATTGGTCAAACTTTGCAAGAATCTCATTTTCTACATTTTCAATTAAGAAGCAAAGCCACTTAATCTCTACGCGAACACGATATTTTACCAGTGCATATTCGCTGAAATATTCAGCAAGCGCATCTTTAATTCCCGAGTAACGTCCATCTAAAGGGCAGATTGTCATACTTTCAAATTCTTGTCTATCCATTACCTTATTCCTTTTCTCTTTTATTTTTTCTTATATTTCCAGTTACATTTTCTGTCACGCTATAACCGCCAAAAAGGTCCAAGGGACCTTTTTGTAATATACGTTTCTGATTAGAACAGTCCGACAATGGTTCCATTCTCATCAATATCCATGCCGACTGCTGCCGGAACTTTCGGAAGCCCTGGCATACGCATGATATCACCACTGATGGCTACAAGGAATCCTGCCCCGGTATTCGGAATCAAATCATTGATGGTTACCTTGAAACCGGTCGGCCGTCCCAGAAGTGTCGGATCATCAGAAAGAGAGTACTGTGTCTTTGCCACACAGACCGGAAGATTTCCAAGTCTCTGTTCTTCATATTTTTTGATTTTATTTGTTACTTTCTTTGTAAAAATCACATCATCTGCACCATAAATTTCTTTTGCAATGGTACGGATTTTGTCTGCAATTGGAAGCTCTGTGTCATAGATTGGCTTGAAATCTGCTTTCTTGGTTTCTAATACATCCAGAAGCTTTTCTGCAAGTTCTACGCCACCGTCTGCGCCTTTTGCCCAGACCTGACTGATGGCCACATCTACATTCTTGCTCTTGCAGATTTCATTCAAAAGCTGAAGCTCTGCTTCTGTATCTGTAGGAAATGCATTGATTGCAACTACACTTGGCAGATTGTATTTTGCAATATTTTCAATATGTTTTTCCAAATTTTCGATTCCTTTGCGGAGCGCTTCTAAGTTCTCCTCGCCAAGGTCTTTCTTTGCCACACCGCCATGCATCTTGAGGGCACGCACAGTTGCTACAATAACAACCGCATCTGGTTTCAGTCCTGCCTGTCTGCATTTAATATCCAGGAACTTCTCTGCTCCTAGGTCTGCACCGAATCCTGCTTCTGTAATAGCATAGTCCCCAAGCTTCATAGCAAGCTGTGTTGCCATCACGGAGTTACATCCATGTGCAATATTTGCAAACGGACCGCCATGTACAAATACCGGTGTATGGTCAAGAGTCTGTACCAGGTTGGGTTTGATTGCGTCCTTCAGAAGAAGGGTAACTGCTCCCGTAGCCTGAATATCATCTACTGTAACCGGCTCCCCTGCATGATTGTATGCTACAATCATTCGGCCCGCTCTTTTCTTCAAATCTTCCAGAGAAGTAGCCAAACAAAGAATTGCCATAACTTCACTTGCTACCGAAATATCAAATCCGTCTTCTCTTGGCACTCCGTTTGGCTTTCCGCCAAGACCTACTACAATATGTCTTAAAGCTCTGTCATTTAAGTCTACTACACGTTTCCACACAATCTGTCTGGTATCAATATCCAAAGGATTTCCCTGCTGGATGGAATTATCAAGCATTGCTGCAATCAGGTTATTAGCTGTAGTAATGGCATGAATATCTCCCGTGAAATGTAAATTAATGTCCTCCATCGGAACAACCTGTGCATATCCACCGCCGGCTGCACCACCTTTGACTCCAAAACAAGGTCCAAGGCTTGGCTCACGCATGGCAACTACAGATTTCTTTCCAATCTTATTGAGTGCCTGGGAAAGACCAATCATGGTTGTTGTCTTACCCTCACCTGCCGGAGTCGGATTGATTGCGGTCACAAGAATGAGTTTTCCATCCGGATTATTTTTTACTTTGGAAATGGTTTCCAAAGAAATCTTTGCCTTATACTTTCCATAAAGTTCCAGGTCTTCTTCTCCTAATCCCAACTGTTCTGCAATCTCTTTGATTGGTTTCATTTCTGCACTCTGTGCAATCTGTACATCTGTTAACATAATGGCACCTCTTTCTTCTCTGCTTAAGATTTGAAAAATGTCTTTGGTACTATTTTCTCTTATTTGTCCGAAGAAATCAAGAGAAAAAGAGTCTACTGCCAAGACATTTTTGCCCAGACGGTCGACTCTTTCTTTCATTATACTCCCTGTGGTCTATTCCACTTCCGTCAGTCGTATAACTAGCTTGTTTGTGTTTCTATTTTAATGATGCGATGTTGTCTGATCTTTCAGCACAACGTCATGTGCACCACCTTCTACAATACTTACAGATGAAACTAATGTGAGCTTTGCTTTTTCCTGCAATTCCGGAATAGTAAGTGCTCCGCAGTTACACATAGTAGATTTCATCTTCAATAAGGTAATTCCTACATTGTCCTTCAAAGAACCTGCATATGGAACATAAGAATCTACCCCTTCTTCAAATTTGAGATTTGTCTCTCCGCCAAGGTCATATCTCTGCCAGTTTCTTGCACGGGCACTTCCTTCGCCCCAGTATTCCTTCATGTACTGTCCGTTGATATTAACCTTGCTTGTAGGAGATTCGTCAAAACGCGAGAAATATCTTCCTAACATGATGAAATCGCTTCCCATGGCAAGTGCAAGAGTCATATGATAATCATGAACAATACCGCCATCACTGCAGATTGGCACGTAAATACCAGTTTCTTTATAATATTCATCTCTTGCTTTTGCAACTTCGATAGTCGCAGTAGCCTGTCCACGTCCAATTCCCTTTGTCTCACGGGTAATACAGATAGAACCTCCACCGATACCAACTTTAATGAAGTCAGCACCACAGTCAGCAAGGAAGCGGAATCCGTCTGCATCTACTACGTTACCTGCTCCGACTTTCACTGAATCACCGTAGTGTTCACGAATCCAGTCAATCGTAAGCTTCTGCCATTCACTGAAGCCTTCGCTGGAATCGATACAGAGTACATCTACTCCGGCTTCCACAAGTGCAGGTACGCGTTCTGCATAATCTCTTGTGTTAATTCCTGCTCCAACCACATATCTCTTGTGGGCATCCAACAACTCATTTTGATTTGCCTTCTTTGAATCATAATCTTTTCTGAATACAAACGAATCCAGCTTCTGGTCTTCATCAATGATTGGAAGAGAATTTAATTTATAATCCCAAATAATGTCGTTCGCTTCTTTTAAAGAAACCCCAACCTTCGCTGTTACCAGTTTTTCAAATGGTGTCATAATTTCAGAAACCTTTGTATCGGGAGACATACGGGAAATCCTGTAATCTCTCTCTGTTACAACACCAAGCAATTTTCCATTCGCTGTTCCGTCATCTGTAACAGCCATAGTAGAATGTCCGGTCTTTTCTTTCAAAGCAAGAACATCTTTCAGGCACTGGTCCGGAATCAGGTTGGAATCACTTGTTACAAATCCTGCCTTATAAGATTTCACTTTTCTTACCATCGCAGCCTGATCTTCAATTGACTGTGAGCCGTAAATAAAGGAAATTCCACCTTCTCTTGCAAGTGCAACAGCCATGGTATCATTGGATACAGCCTGCATAATTGCGGAAACCATTGGAATATTTAAAGATATAGCCGGTTCCTCTCCCTTTTTAAATCTAACAAGAGGTGTCTTTAAACTCACGTTCTGTGGCTGGCACTGAGAACTCGAGTAGCCTGGTACTAGTAAATATTCACTAAATGTGTGTGATGGTTCGCTAAAATAATACGCCATGATAATGCTCCTTCTTCACTAAATTTTTGTACTGCGTTTCAATTTATTTATTATTGATTAATATTAATGAATTTTTTAGCGAACGTCAACACCTTTAGCAATCTTTCTTTTTCTTTTTTCATTTTGCACATTATGAAGCAATAAAATGCTGCATTTTTGTACGTTTTGTCTATTTATGTCATTTTCCATTTATAAGTTGTTCTTATATAATTTTCTCCATTAAACTTCAAATCTGACTATAGGAATTTTTTGAGGTCACTCATAAAATTCTCCTCCAGATTTACTAGTTTCTTTGCAATTTTTTTTGCTTCCTCCGATGCTCCCGTATATTCATTCATGTATTCTCCTATGGACTGGATTCCCATATTACAACCGTCCATCAAAACTTTAGCAATCTGATTATCACTGTTCTTCATTGCCAGTTTTGTTTCTGTAGAAATCCACGAAAATGCAGTTGCGATCATTCCTGGTTCCTTTTCTTCCTTGCCACACTCTTCCAGTAATTTTCCAGATTCTTCTTCTAACTTTTCATGAGCGCATTTGCAGGATTCTATTACCTGCTCTAATTTTTCATCCTCTACATATTCTGATACTTGTTCCATACTGCGGATTGCCATCTTACATCCCGAATTACATTCTTCCAATAAATGCTGGGTATGCACTGTCATATTATCTCCTTCTTTCCTTATCATCTTTTTAATTCTAATATCTGTATTTTCAAAAAAAGTATACATTTTTCCACCGGGAAAACTGTTTATTTCTTCTCTATCTTATAAAATCTAAATATGATATAATGTAAAAACTGGGCTCTGCACCAGGATGAATCAAAAGAGGAAGGATTTGCACAATGAACAAGCGTACTGACACAAACAAAATCACGGAAGGCGTGATTTGGAAACAACTTCTGATTTTCTTTTTCCCGATTTTGGTAGGGACACTTTTTCAACAGCTTTATAACACGGTTGATGCCATTATTGTAGGACGGTTTGTCGGAAAACAGGCCCTTGCCAGCGTAGGTGGCTCTGCATCTGTACTTTCCAATCTGGTCATCGGATTTTTCACTGGATTATCTGCCGGTGCCAGCGTGATTATTTCCCAGTTTTATGGTGCAAAAGACAAAAAAAATCTACATAAAGGTCTTCACACTGCCTACGCATTTTCCATTGTATCCAGCTTGATTCTTTCTATCCTTGGGTGGATACTTACCCCATGGATGTTGGAAGCCATTCATACTCCTGCCGATACCATGGCAGATTCCATCGTGTATCTCCGTTTATATTTCCTTGGTATGCTGGCAGTAATGATTTTCAACATGGGTTCTTCTATCATGCGCGCTATCGGTGATTCCAGGAAGCCTTTGTATTATTTAATTGTCTGTTGTATTTTAAATATAATTTTAGATTATGCCGCTGTTGTATATTTACACATGGGAATTGCAGGAGCAGCCATTGCAACCATTATTTCCCAGGCAGTCAGTGCCATTTTAGTAACCCATGCACTAATGACTTCTTATGGAATCCTCAAGCTGAAACTGCGGGAAATCCGTTTTGATTATCATACCTTAAAACTCCAGCTCCGGATTGGATTTCCGGGTGGAATCCAGGCTTGTATGTATAGTATTTCCAATATTATTATTCAATCTGCAATCAATGATTTTGGAACGGACACTGCTGCCGCATGGGCAGCCTGGGGAAAACTGGATGCCTTATTCTGGGCTCTTACCTCTGCCTTCGGACTTGCCATCTCCACATTTTCTGGTCAGAACTATGGAGCCAAAAAGATAGAACGTATTTTCAAAAGCATACGAGTCTGTACTGTTATGTCCTTAGGTGTATGTGGAATATTACTGACCTTTATTTATATTTTCTGTGAACCTCTGTTTCAGATTTTCACGGGAGATGCCGGTGTCGTACAGATTGGCGTCTATATGCTGCGCATGATTCTGCCTTCCTATATTACTTATGTATTTATTGAAGTTATATCCGGCGCATTGCGTGGCATCGGTGATGTTTTCATTCCTACTGTTGCAAATTTGGTAGGAGTATGCGCAGTAAGAATTCCATTTATTCTTATCCTTCTGCCGCGTATTTTCAAAATCGAAACCATTTTAATCAGCTATCCGATTGCATGGATTGCTACTTTACTGATTTTGATTCCGTATTATTTTATCCGCAAGCGGGCAATTAAAAACAATTTGTAAACTTTTTCTAAAACTATTGATTCTCACCTTTTATATTGTTAAAATAATATCAGTCAGAAAGTGTTATCTACATTTTCACATTTTTAATGATAAGAAATAAAGGAGAGGATTATCATGGCTAACAGAATTATGTTAAACCAGACTTCTTATCACGGAGCTGGTGCAATTGCAGAAATCGTAAACGAGGCAAAGGCTCAGGGCTTTCAGAAAGCATTTGTCTGTACTGACCCGGATTTGATTAAATTTCACGTAGCATCTAAAGTTACAGATTTGCTGGATGGTGCAGGGCTTTCATACGAGGTTTATTCTGACATCAAAGCCAACCCAACTATTGCCAATGTACAGAACGGTGTGGCAGCATTTAAGAATGCAGGTGCTGATTATATCATCGCTATCGGCGGCGGTTCTTCTATGGATACTGCAAAAGCAATCGGAATCATCATCACAAACCCGGAATTTGCAGATGTACGCAGTCTGGAAGGGGTTGCTCCAACTAAGAAGCCATGTGTTCCAATCATTGCGGTACCTACCACAGCCGGAACAGCTGCCGAAGTAACCATTAACTATGTAATAACAGATGTAGAAAAGAAACGTAAATTTGTATGTGTTGACCCACATGATATGCCAATTATTGCTGTAGTTGACCCGGATATGACAGCTTCTATGCCAAAGAGTCTGACCGCAGCAACCGGTATGGATGCACTGACACATGCAATCGAAGGATATACCACAAAGGCCGCATGGGAAATGACCGATATGTTCCACTTAAAAGCAATCGAAATCATTTCTAAATCTCTCCGTGGTGCCTGTGAAAACACCAAAGAAGGCCGTGAGGGCATGGCACTCGGCCAGTACATAGCAGGTATGGGATTCTCAAATGTAGGTCTTGGAATTGCCCATTCTATGGCACATACCTTAGGTGCCGTATATGATACACCACACGGTGTTGCCTGCGCTATGATGCTTCCAATCGTTATGGAATACAATCAGGAATGCACAGGTGAAAAATATCGTGAGATTGCAAGAGCAATGGGTGTGAAGGGTGTAGACGAAATGTCTCAGGAAGAATATAGAAAAGCTGCCATTGACGCAGTACGTCAGCTTTCCATTGACGTAGGAATTCCTACAAAGGTAGAAGGACTCAGAGAAGAAGATCTTCCATTCCTCGCAGAATCTGCACACGCAGACGCATGCGCACCTGGAAATCCAAAAGAAGCTTCTGTAGAAGACTTCATCGCATTGTTCAGAAAAGTCATGTAACATGTTGCTGAGTTTCAAAACAGAAATCAATATATAGAATCAATCAGGGGTGGAAAAATCCACCCCTTTTTATACTTCTATTCTTCATATTCTCCTGCCACGATGTCATCCATCAAGTTCCATATGTCTTCTCGTCCCTGTTTTGTCTCAGCCGAGAATGGAATAACAATCGTTCCCGGGAGCAAATCCAGTCCGGTTTTCACTGCTTTTACCTGTTTCTGAACCTGGCTTCTCTTAATCTTATCCAGTTTTGTAGCGATGATAATTGGCTGAAAACCCTGCTCTACAATCCAGTGATACATCATTTTATCATTGGCAGACGGATCATGCCGGATATCAATCAGCAGGAATACTGCTTTTAACTGTTTAGACTGATTTAAGTAGCGTTCAATCATTTTGCCCCAGGCAATCTTCTCATTCTCAGACACCTTGGCATAGCCGTATCCCGGTAAATCAACCAGATACATGGCATCATTGATATTATAATAGTTAATGGTCTGGGTTTTTCCCGGTGTAGCAGAAGTTCTCGCGTAAGACTTTCGGTTCATCAGGGCATTAATCAGAGAAGATTTCCCCACATTGGATTTCCCTGCGAACGCAATTTCCGGAAGTGTATTTTCCGGGAGTTTACTTGTGATTCCACAAACGGTTTCCAGATTAATTTTCTTAATTACCATTTTATTTCCTTTCTTTGTTTACAGAATTTCCTCTGCTTGCCGGATTGCCTGCTGCAATACTTCATTCATGTGCTCTACAGGAATGATTTCCAGATCTTCCGTAATTTCTTCGGAAAGTTCTTCTACATCCTTCTTATTCCGAAGTGGAACCAGTACTGTCTTCATTCCCGCATGTTTGGCTGCCAGAAGTTTCTCTTTCAGTCCGCCAATCGGAAGTACGCGACCTCTTAAGGTAATCTCTCCCGTCATGGCAATATCTGCACGTACCTTCTGGTTCGTAATTGCAGAAAACATTGCCGTTGCCATGGTAATTCCTGCTGACGGTCCGTCTTTCGGCACAGCTCCTTCCGGAATATGAATATGGATATCATGTTCTTCAAAGAACTTTGCCGGCACTCCATGCGCATCACTTATGGAACGAATATAACTGATTCCTGTCTGGGCAGACTCTTTCATTACATCGCCCAATTGCCCAGTCAAAAGTATCTCACCTTTTCCCGGCATCACATTGACCTCAATCTGCAAAGTATCTCCACCTACACTTGTCCAGGCAAGCCCTCTTACAATGCCGACTTCGTCCTGTTCATTTGCCATATGATACGCATATTTTTCTTTTCCTACATACTTCTCCAGATTCCGCTCGGTTACCTGGATTTTTTTCTTGTGCCCCTCGTAAATCTCGCGGGCTGCTTTTCGACAGATACTTCCGATTTCACGCTCCAGCTGACGTACTCCGGCTTCTTTCGTGTAGTTGCGCGCCAGCTTCCACACCACCTTTTTACTGATGGAAAGCTGATTTTTCTGAATACCATGCTTCTCGATTTGCTTCGAAATCAGATGTTCTGTAGCGATATGTACCTTTTCGTTTTCCGTATAACCACTGATTTCTATAATTTCCATACGGTCCAGTAATGGTCCGGGTATGGTCTGCAGACTGTTTGCTGTCATCACAAAAGTAACTTCAGATAAATCAAGTGGTACTTCCAGATAATGATCCCGGAACCTGCTGTTCTGCTCACTGTCCAACACTTCCAGAAGTGCAGAAAATGTATCGCCTTTATGGTCTGTACTTACTTTATCTATTTCATCCAACAGTAAAAATGGATTCTTTACTCCTGCCGTCTTGATTCCATTTGCGATTCTTCCCGGCATAGCTCCTACATAAGTCTTTCTGTGACCGCGAATCTCTGCCTCGTCATGCACACCTCCCAATGAAATGCGTACATATGGCTTTTTCAACGCTTTGGCAAGTGATTTGGCAATAGAGGTCTTACCGGTTCCCGGAGGTCCTACAAGGCACAAAATTGGGCTGCTGCCCTGCTTGGTCATGGCCCGCACTGCCAGATACTCCAGCACTCGTTCCTTGACCTCATCCAGTCCGTAATGCTCTGCCTCTAAAATTTCTTTGGCATAAGAAATGTCAGTGAAATCCTCGACCCGTTTCTCCCACGGCATTTCCAGCATGGTTTCGATGTATCCACGCAGTACACTAGATTCTGCCGGACTCTGCATGGAATTTTTAAAACGCTTGATTTCTTTCTGAATCTTTTCTTTGACTTCTTCTGTGGCATCCAGTTCCGCTGCCTTCTGTTCAAACTCTTCCGCTACCGAAAGCGCATTGTCATCCCCTAATTCTTCCCGTATCAGCTTGAGCTCCTCTCGCAGCACATATTCTCTTTGGTGCTGGTCCAGGCGTTCTTTTACCTTATTCTGTATCTCCTCTTTGATATCCATAATCTTGGTCTCACTTACCAGACGATAGGAAATTCTCTCATACTTGGTCTGAAAATTCATTTCTTCCAGAATCTGCTGCAATTCTGTATAATGAATCGGAAGATTGGCAGCCACCTTATTCACAAGAGAATAGATGTCTTCTGTATTTTGTATATGCTTCACAACATCCTTGCTGATTTTCGGATTACGGATTGCATATTCGGTATACAATTCCTGAAGTCCCCGCACCATGGCTTCCCGCTTATTTTCATAAAACACACTCGGGTCCGCATCTTCTACAATGGTAATATTCGCACGCATATATGGTTCTGAAAATTCAATTGTATTTAAAATTGCTTTTTCTTCCCCCGTAATCAACACACGAAGAATCTGTTTTGGAAGCTTCGCCACTTGTTTAATAGTAGCAACTGTTCCCATTCTGTATAAATCATCCTTCGTCGGGTTTTCGACATTGACATCTTTCTGTGTTAAAAGAAAGATTTTCTGGTCATTTGCCATAGCTTCCTGAATTGCCTCGATAGAACACTGTCTGCTCACATCAAAATTCACAACCATCTCAGGAACAATTGTCATTCCACGAAGAGCAACCATTGGAATACTTGCCATTCTGTTCATTCTTGTTTCTCCTTATCTTCCCAGTGTACTTACATATACACAAAGAAGGTGCCTCAGGTTATCCCGTCTGCACCTTCACATCTTCAGTTTTACGGCTTTTATGCACTTTCCGTTTTATTTTCCAACTGATTTGTCACTGGAACTTCTTTTCCCAATACTGCTTCTTTGGTAATTCTGCAGTATTTCAGGTCTGCTTCTGATGGTGCATGATACATGGTATCCATCATCACATTTTCCATAATTGCGCGAAGTCCTCTGGCTCCGGTTTTCCGTTTCAGAGAAGTCTCTGCAATTGCTTCCAATGCATCTTTGTCAAATTCCAGTTCTACATCATCCAGCTCCAAAAGCTTCTGATATTGTTTTACAATCGCATTCTTAGGCTCTGTAAGAATCCGCACCAAATCTTCTTTATCCAGTGACTGAAGGGTCACTGTGACAGGCACACGGCCAACCAGTTCCGGAATAAGTCCAAATTTTACCAAATCCTGTGGCAATACCTGACCCAACAGTCTGTCGATATTATATTCATGCTGTTTTGCAATATCTGCGCCAAAGCCAATAGACTTGGTGTCAACACGTTTTTCAATAATCTTGTCAATGCCTTCAAACGCACCACCGCAGATAAATAAAATATTGGTGGTATCAATCGGAATCAATTCCTGATGCGGATGTTTTCTTCCACCCTGTGGTGGTACATTTGCAACAGTTCCTTCCAAAATTTTCAATAATGCCTGCTGTACGCCTTCACCAGAAACATCTCTGGTAATGGATGGATTTTCTGATTTTCTTGTAATCTTGTCAATTTCGTCGATGTAGATAATTCCATGCTCTGCACGTTCAACATCACCATCTGCTGCCTGAATAATCTTAAGCAGAATATTTTCTACGTCTTCACCTACATATCCTGCCTCGGTAAGTGCGGTAGCATCTGCAATTGCAAATGGCACATTCAGGATTTTTGCAAGGGATTGTGCCAGAAAGGTCTTGCCACATCCGGTAGGTCCAATCATCAGAATATTACTCTTCTGAAGTTCCACTCCTAAATCACGCTGGGACATAATTCTCTTGTAGTGATTGTAAACGGATACTGCCAGTACTTTCTTCGCTGCGTCCTGTCCAATTACATATTCATCAAGAAAATCTTTAATTTCCTCCGGCTTTAAAAGATTGATATCTTCGAACTCACTTCCATGTCCCTGATATCCCATTTCTTCTTCGATAATTTCTGTGCATACGTCCACACACTGGTCGCAGATGTATACTCCATTCGGTCCTGCAATCATTTTCCCAACCTGTGCCTGAGTCTTATTGCAGAAAGAACATCTTATCACTTCATCACGCTTATTTGCCATACTTCCACCTCACACTAACAAAAGGAATGTCCGGCTTCGGACATTCCTTTATCTTTCTACCGGCTTGTAACAACCTGGTCAATCAGTCCATACGCCATTGCTTCTTCCGCAGTCTTCCAATTGTCTCTCTCAGTATCTGCTGCAACCACTTCATATGGCTGACCTGTATTTTCTGCCATCAGTCTGTTCATTCTCTCACGAATGCGAAGAATATGTTTCGCATTGATTTCGATTTCTGTAGCCTGACCCTGCGCTCCGCCTGAAGGCTGATGAATCATAATCTCAGCATTCGGAAGTGCGAAACGCTTTCCTTTTGTTCCTCCTGCAAGTAGGAATGCTCCCATACTTGCGGCCATTCCCATGCACATTGTAGAAACATCACATTTAATGTAATTCATTGTGTCGTAGATTGCCATTCCTGCCGAAATAGAACCTCCCGGGCTGTTGATATAAAACTGAATATCCTTCTCCGGATCTTCCGCCTCTAAGAATAACATCTGCGCAACAATCACACTGGCTGATGCATCATTTACCTCAGTATCAAGGAAAATAATCCTCTCTTTTAAAAGTCTGGAATAAATGTCATACGAACGTTCTCCACGGCTTGTCTGCTCTACAACATAAGGTATTAAACTCATGCCCATACCTCCTATATTCATTTTATGTCAAATGATTATTTTTCTACTGCATTATCAAGGATGAATTGAACTGCATCCTCTACAGCAATGTCTTTCTTCATTTGTTCTTTTTCTGCATCTCCCATATAGCTCTTAAGCTGGTCTGCTTCCATAGAGTACATTTCTGCCATCTTAGCGATTTCTTCGTCTAATCTTTCGTCAGAAGTTACCATATTTTCTGCTGCTACGATTGCTTCAAGAACAAGTCTTGTCTGGATGCGTTTCATAGCCTGTGGACGCATCTCTTCAAGCATCTTTTCTGTATCCATGCCTGTAAACTGCATATACTGCTGCATAGTAAGACCCTGCTGCTGGATTCTCTGTCCGAAAGAATCTACCATCTGTCTTGCTTCTGTCTCAACCATTGCATCCGGGATATCCATCTCTGTAGCTGCAATAATGGTATCAAGAGCCTGATCCTGCTGTGCGCTCTTTCCTTCTGCATTCTTCTGTTCTTTAATCTTAGCCTTGATATCAGCCTTTAATTCTTCTAATGTATCAAATTCTGAAACTTCTGAAGCAAATTCATCATCTAATTCCGGAAGTTCTTTTGCTTTGATTTCATGTACAGTACACTTAAATACTGCCGGTTTTCCTTTCAGGCTTTCTTCATGATAGTCTTCTGGGAATGTAACATTTACTTCTACTTCTTTTCCGGCTTCCACACCGATAAGCTGATCTTCGAATCCCGGAATAAACGTGTTAGATCCGATTGTAAGAGAGTAGTTTTCTCCCTTTCCACCATCAAATGCAACACCGTCAACAAACCCTTCGAAATCAAGAATCACTTCATCGTCTTTCTGTACAGGACGTCCTTCTACACTGACCGTTCTTGCATTTTTATTTCTCTCTTCTTCTAACTTAGCATCGATTTCTTTTGCTGTAACACGGTTAGAGAACTTATCAACTTCTACGCCTTTGTATTCACCAAGTTTTACTTCCGGTCTTACTGCAACTTCTGCTATGAAGATAAATGGTTTTCCCTTTTCAATCTGTGTTACTTCGATAGATGGCTGGGAAACGATGTCGATATCAGCTTCATCATATGCTTTTGCATATGCATCTGGAATTAATGTATTCGCTGCATCTTCGTAAAATACTTCTACACCGAACATTTTCTCCATAACCTGACGAGGTACTTTGCCCTTACGGAAACCAGGAACATTTACTTTTCCTCTCTGTTTGAGGTATGATTTCTGGATTGCACCTTCTAATTCTTCAGCAGAAACTTCAATTGTAAGCTTCGCCATATTGTGTTCTAACTTTTCGACCTGTAAACTCATTACAATTTTCCTCCTAAATTATACACCAATTATATTCGTGAAAAGTCGACAGACTTATCTACATTACACTGATTCTAAGAGTATAACACAACTTTTACAGTTTATCAAGCAATAAAATTTGCACAATAAACTGATTAATCTCATCCTCTGACATCTGCGGCTGGTTCTTCTCACTTCTGGTAACGGTAAATGTAAATTCTTCTGCCTCTTTGTACTGCATTTGAGAATAAGATTCACCTAGCAGTTCATAGGAAGCTGTCACATATTCTTCCAGCATTGCCTGCTTTTGTTCTTCCTCGGTCCCGGTATACTGTCCCTCCTCCTTCTTCTGCTGAATCTTTGCTGATTCTTCCTGCAGTTTTTCAGCGAACCGGACAAATACGTCTGCCGGCTGATAAGTAACAGTTACCTCGTAAATATCTTTGTCTTTTTCTACTGCTTCGCCCACCTGATACTTCATTGTGCGGAAGATTTCCTCCACGTAATAGCTGTATGCACTGATATTTCCACTTTCTTCGTCCGTAGCAATGATCAGATAATTTTCTACGAAACTCTGAATCCCATTTTCATATACTTTCTTCAAATCACTGGACGAAGCATCCAGAAATTCTTTTGCTTCCTGCGTTTCCCCCTGGAAAATCAATTCCAAGTCTGCACGCACATATTCTGCCGCTTTCAAATCTTTCTTTCCACAGCCCGTAAGCAGTATAATGGCGAATAGTAGATAGCATACTATTTTTTTCATTTCTAAAGCCCTCTCTGATATACGATCTGCTCAGCAATGTCATCTGCCAGTGTCTCATCCCGAAGCGCCTCGACTAAGCGGAGTGCAAAATCAATGGACACACCCATTCCACGTCCTGTTATGATAGTTCCATCCGCCACAACACCTTCATAGCAGACTTCTGCATCTGCAAGACCATCTTCCATAGAAGGATAACATACTGCCCGTTTACCTTCCAGAAGTCCCATTCTTCCAAGAATCGTAGGTGCTGCGCAGATTGCACCGATATAACGCTGCTCCTTTGCAAATTTCTGAAGCAATTCCCTTACTCCTTCGTGTGCTTCCAGATTCTGCATTCCTCCAAGTCCTCCGGGAAGAACCACCATCTTCGTATCAGAGAAATCCGTTTTCTCCCACAAACAGTCTGCCTTTACCTGTATCTGATGGGCCCCCGTTACCTGCTCCTGTTTCATAATAGAAACAGTGGTAAGAGAAATGCCGGCTCTCCTGATCACATCCACAACCGTAAGTCCTTCTATTTCTTCAAATCCATCTGCCAATAATACAACTACTTCGCTCATACTGTTTTCCTTTCTACTATTCTGTCCTGTAAATTTGGTTCTGTAAATTTCATTCCACAACTCTGAACATCTGTTTTCTAAGCAAATTCTATCAGAGTCCCACCGGAAAAGCAATGCTACACATCTTGCAAAAAAATTTTTTTATCTTATAATGATGATACTAGGGTAAAAGATCAAATTCCCGTCCCAGGCAAGAATACGCAGTACGGAGCAATCCGGTATCATAATCAATCCCTATTCCCATCATTAGAAAGGAACAATCCCTATGGAAATCGAGCGCAAATTTTTAATAAAAAAACTACCCGCTGATCTGGATTCTTATCCACACACAACGTTGGAGCAGGGATACCTCTGTACCAATCCGGTTGTAAGAATCCGTAAAGATGACACCAAATATGAGCTTACCTACAAATCTACCGGTCTTATGATGCGGGAAGAATATAATCTTCCGCTCACGGAGGAAGCTTATCAACATCTTCTTACTAAGATAGACGGCAAACTGATTTCAAAAGAGCGATACCGTATCCCATTGGATGCGGGGCATACCGTTGAACTGGATATCTTTCACGGTGCACTTGCTCCATTAATACTTGCTGAAGTAGAATTCTCCTCGAAAGAAGATGCCCTCGCCTTTCTTCCACCAAAGTGGTTCTCCGAAGAAGTTACATCCAATCCGGATTACCAGAATAATAATTTATCAAAACGATAAAAAATGCCAGTGTAGCAAGGAATCGTTTTCCAGATACACTGACATTTTTCATATTACCATTTCTATTTAATCTTCTAACCCAAATCCATCATGAACCGCTACCAGAGCTTTATCTGTATCTTTCTCATCAATCAGTACCGTAATACGGATTTCAGATGTAGAAATCATATTGATATTAATGTTTGAATTAAAGAGAGATTCAAACATCGTTGCCGCAACTCCCGGATTGGTAAGCATTCCTGCACCAACAATCGAAATCTTGGCAACTTCTTTATCGCAGGTTATTTCCTTAATCGTCAAAGATTTTTTCTTGGCCTCCAGAATTTCCATTGCTTCTTTCAAATCATCTTCTGAAACCGTAAAAGAAATATCCTTGGTTCCATTTCTTCCTACAGACTGAAGAATAATATCTACATTAATATTATTTTTTGCAAGCACATTGAATATTTTAAACGCAGTTCCCGGCTTGTCGTCAATGCCAAGCACTGAGATTCTGGCTGTATTTCTATCCGCTGCCACACCGGTAATTAACATTTTTTCCACTTCAACTTCCTCCTTAACCACAGTTCCTTCTTCTGTATTCAGACTGGAGCGTACTACAAGCTCCACACCATACTTTTTTGCCATTTCCACAGAACGATTATGCAGAACTTTTGCACCGGATGTAGCCAGTTCCAACATTTCATCGTATGTAATCTCTTCAATCTTTCTGGCATTCGGCACAATCCGCGGATCTGCTGTGTAAACACCGTCCACATCCGTAAATATTTCGCACTTGTCTGCATGCAGTGCTGCAGCAAGAGCTACTGCTGTTGTATCGGAACCGCCTCGTCCAAGTGTAACATAATCATCATACTTGTTGACTGCCTGGAATCCAGTTACAATAACGATTTTCCGTCCTTCTAATTCATGTTCGATTCGGTCTGTATCAATTTTTTTAAACCTGGAATTGCCGTATCTTGCTGTTCCATGCATTTTTACCTGAAATGCATTCAATGAAATAGCAGGCACCTGCAAATATTGCAAGGCCATAGCCATAAGCGCCACCGACACCTGCTCTCCGGTTGTTAAAAGCATATCCAGCTCACGTTTGGACGGATATGGATTGATTTCCGCAGCCTTCGCCAAAAGTTCATCTGTTGTATCTCCCATGGCAGACAACACGACAACCACGTCATTGCCACGCTGAAATTCTTCTGCACAGCGTCTGGCCACATTAAAGATACGTTCTGAATCTGCAACAGAACTGCCTCCAAATTTTTTTACTACCAGCATTTCTTCCTCCTACTTATCCAGTAAGTTTGCTATCAGGCGATAACCATCTTCCCAGACAAAGCTACTTTTCTTTCCTTTTTTCATTATATGTGTCAGGGTTTTCTGCTGCCCCACTCTCATAATAAACACAAATATGCACTTATACTTTTCAGAGTATATTACTCTTCCATCCTAAGCATATGGCAAATCTTTGGATAGTTTTTCGCCTTTTCCAGATATGCCCCTTCTGTCATTACAGGAGTAACAAATCCGAACTCCTCGTCAAATTCTTGCAGATTCACATACTGTACTTCTCCAAAATCTTTCTGGATACGGTCTGCAAGTTCTGCCTGATTTCCCTGCATTCTTACCAGAAAACGTCTGGTCATTTCTGTGTGCTTTTCCAGTTCCAGTTTCTCTTCTGTCCATAAATTCATAATATCTGTATGCGGATTTTTTGCTTCTGCCACAATATCAGCCACAACTGCACTGGCAGTCGGAAGCTTTCCGGCTCCGCTTCCATAGAACATAGCATCTCCAAGCATATTGCCTTTTACAAAAACTGCATTAAAGACTTCATTCACACTGTAAAGCGGGTGCTCCTTTGAAAGCAGACAAGGTGCTACCTGGGCGAACCATTTCCCGTCCACTTTTTCACACTCAGCAAGCAGCTTCACTGTCATTCCAAGTGCCTTGGCATACTTCATATCCTCTGTGGTGATTTTACTGATTCCTTCTGTGTAAATTTCCTCGAAATCCACCATCTTTCCAGAAATAATAGAAGTCAGAATGGCAATCTTTCTGCAGGCATCATACCCTTCCACATCTGCTGTCGGGTCTGCCTCTGCAAATCCATTTGCCTGTGCTTCTTTGAGAACAGCGGCATAGTCTGCACCTTCATAGAACATCTTCGTCATCATATAGTTGGTTGTTCCATTTAAAATACCTGTAATTTTCTCAATTTCATCTCCTGTAAGAGAAGAACCAAGTGCACGCAGAATTGGAATCCCGCCTCCCACACTCGCCTCAAACAGAAAATTTACATGCTTCCCGCGTGCAATTTTCATCAGTTCTGCACCGTATTTTGCAACCAGTGCCTTATTAGAAGAAACCACGCTCTTCCCTGCAAGAAGTGCGTTCTTTACGTAAGTATAAGCCGGCTCAATACCGCCCATAGCCTCTACTACAATTTCTACTTCCCCGTCATTTAAAATAACATCATACTCATGTACAACCTTTTCCTGTATTTTCTGTCCGGAAAAATCCTTCAAATCCAGAATGTATTTTACTTCAATTTCTTTTCCTGCTCTTGCGGAGATAAGCTCCCGGTTTTTCTCCAGTACTTCTACCACACCTGAGCCAACCGTTCCATAACCCAATAATGCAATTCTCATCCTTAGCTGCTCCTCTGTTTTAAATATGCGTTAATAAACTGGTCTAAGTCACCATCAATAACTGCCGTTACATTTCCAGTTTCCTCGTTCGTCCTGTGGTCCTTAACAAGTGTATACGGATGCATAATATACGAACGTATCTGATTTCCAAAGTTAATGTCGCAGATTTCTCCCCGGATGCCAGACATTTTTTCTTCCTGTTTCTGCTTTTCCAGCATATAAAGCTTGGCACGCAGCATCTGCATTGCCTTATCTTTGTTAAATAGCTGGGAACGCTCATTCTGACACTGTACCACGATTCCCGTTGGAAGATGGGTAATGCGCACCGCAGATGATGTCTTATTAATATGCTGTCCACCGGCTCCACTGGCACGATATGTGTCTATTTTCAAATCCTCTTCGCGGATTTCTACTGCTACATCATCATCGATACTCGGAAGTACATCACAGGACGCAAAAGACGTCTGCCGCTTTCCTGCTGCATTAAACGGGGAAATACGAACCAGCCTGTGAACTCCTTTTTCAGACTGAAAATAGCCATAGGCATTTTCACCGCTGACCTCAAAAGTGATTCCTTTGAGTCCGGTAATATCTCCATCCTGATAATCCAGCACCGTAATTCCAAATCCCTTGTTCTGTGCATATCTGGAGTACATACGGTACATCATATTTACCCAGTCACAACTGTCCGTACCGCCTGCTCCGGCATGTAACGTGACAATAGCATTCTTAGAATCATACTCGCCTGACAGCAGAATACGGATTTTCAAAGTCTCAAATTCTTTTTCAAACTTCTTCAAATCCTTACGGATATCCGGAATCAGAGATTCATCCTCTTCTTCCTCTGCCATTTCAATCAACATACCTGTATCTTCATATAACATTGTAAGTTCTTTGATTTGTTCCAGAAACTCTTTCAATGCTTTTAACTGCTTCATTACTCTCTGGGATTCCTGTGCGTCATCCCAGAATTCCGGCTTTTCTATACTCCGTTCTAATTCTTCCACCTGCCGTTCCTTTGCCGGAAGGTCAAAGTGAATCCCTCATTTCTTTCAGAGGCCCATCATACGCATTCAGCGTTACCTTGAATTCATCTAATGCAACCACTCTATCACCTCTCATCTTGCTGATTTTATATATTATTTTCTTCCACAACACTGTTTATATTTCTTACCACTTCCACATGGGCAAGGATCATTCGGATAAACCTTCTTTTCAGACCGTGTCTTTGGTGCCTTTGTGGCAGACTCATCCTTGTTGGTTCCTGTTACCTTGGCAACCTGCTCACGCTCTACCTTCTGCTCTACTTTTACGTGGAACAGTAGACGAACAGTATCAAGCGTGATGGCTCTTGTCATCTCACCAAACATGTCATAACCAAGCATTTTGTACTCTACCAGCGGGTCTTTCTGACCGTAAGCCTGAAGACCGATTCCTTGGCGGAGCTGGTCCATATCATCAATATGTGCCATCCATTTTGCATCAATAACACGCAGTAAGAATACACGCTCTACTTCTCGTAAATGTTCTGCTTCCGGGAACTCTGCTTCTTTGTCCTCGTAAGCCTTTGCAGCACGTTCTTTTAACAGATGCTTCAGCTGTTTTACTTCTTTCCCCTTCACATCCTCTGGCGTTACCAATGGCAATGTTGGAATTACATCCTGTAAATCCCTGTTCAGTGCAATCAAATCCCATTCTTCACAATCCTGGTCCGGAGTAATGTTTCCATCCACCGCATTTTCCACAAAGTCTGTAATCATATGGAAAATGGATTCACGCATGCTTTCTCCATTCAGTACACGACGTCTCTCTTCGTAGATAATCTCTCTCTGTTCATTCATTACCTGGTCATATTCTAACAGATTCTTACGGATTCCAAAGTTATTGTTTTCAATCTTTGTCTGTGCCTTTTCGATGGCATTGGAAAGCATCTTATGCTCAATCTGCTCTCCCTCTTCTACTCCAAGGGCATTGAAGATTTCCATCAGACGTTCTGAGCCGAACAGTCTAAGTAAATCATCTTCCAGAGACAGATAGAATCTGGATTCCCCCGGGTCTCCCTGACGTCCGGAACGTCCGCGGAGCTGATTATCAATACGCCGGGACTCATGCCGCTCTGTACCGATAATCTTAAGACCGCCTGCTTCTCTTGCAGCATCGTCCAGCTTAATATCCGTACCACGACCAGCCATGTTTGTTGCGATCGTTACCGCTCCGTGCTGTCCTGCCTGTGCTACAATTTCTGCTTCCTTTTCATGGAATTTGGCATTCAACACATTATGCTGAATTCCTTCTCTTGACAACATTTTGCTGAGCAGTTCCGAAGTTTCAATCGTAATCGTACCAACCAGAACAGGTTGTCCCTTGGCATGTGCTTCGCAGATTTCCTGGATAACAGCATGATATTTTTCTCTCTTTGTCTTGTAAACTACGTCATTTAAATCTACTCGCTGAACCGGAAGATTGGTCGGAATCTCAATAACATCCATTCCGTAAATATCACGGAACTCCTGCTCTTCTGTCAGGGCGGTACCCGTCATACCACTCTTCTTCTCATATTTATTGAATAAGTTCTGGAACGTAATCGTTGCCAGAGTTCTGCTTTCTCTTTTAACCTTTACATGTTCTTTTGCTTCTATCGCCTGATGAAGACCGTCTGAATAACGGCGGCCCGGCATAATACGTCCGGTAAATTCATCTACAATTAGAACCTCATCGTCTTTTACCACATAATCCTGATCTTTAAACATCAGGTTGTGTGCACGGAGTGCTAAAATAATATTATGCTGGATTTCCAGATTTTCTGCATCTGCCAGATTATCAATATGGAAGAACTGTTCAACCTTCTTCACACCATCTTCTGTCAGGTTTATGCTCTTTTCCTTTTCATTTACAATGAAATCACCGGTCTCTTCGATGGTCTCACCCATAATCGCATCAATCTTGGAAAATTCCCCACTGGCTTCTCCACGCTGTAACTGGCGTGCAAGTATATCGCATGCTTCATATAATCTTGTTGATTTTCCACTCTGTCCGGAAATAATAAGTGGCGTTCTTGCTTCATCAATCAATACAGAGTCTACCTCATCGATGATGGCATATTTCATGCCTCTCTGCACAAGCTGTTCCTTGTAGATAACCATGTTATCTCTCAGATAATCAAATCCGAGTTCATTATTCGTCACATAAGTAATATCGCAGTTATATGCCTCACGACGCTCATCATTTGTCATAGAATTCAGCACAACACCGACAGTCAGCCCCAGAAATTCATGAACCTGTCCCATCCACTCTGCATCACGCTTTGCCAGATAATCATTGACTGTGACAATATGTACACCTTCTCCGGTCAGTGCATTCAGATATGCCGGGAGTGTAGAAACCAATGTCTTACCTTCACCGGTTCTCATTTCTGCAATACGTCCCTGATGCAGGATGATTCCACCAACTAACTGTACGCGGTAATGACGCATTCCAAGTGTACGGGATGCCGCCTCGCGCACGGTTGCAAATGCTTCCGGAAGAATATCATCCAGTGTCTCGCCATTTCCAAGACGTTCCTTAAATTCCCTGGTTTTGTCCCTTAATTCTTCATCAGACAACTTTTGCATCTCTGGTTCCAGTGCTTCAATATGGTCAACAATTGGATAAATTCTTTTCAGCTCATTCTGGCTATGTGTTCCAAATATCTTTTCTAAAAAACCCATTTTTGATTAACTCCTTGTGTTTTATTCATCATATGATATCAACATTATCGTTTTATTTTATCACGCTTTCGTTTCTACTTCAATCAATTTATAAACTGTTAACTAAATGTTAACCAAAAAAGACTTTGACCTTTTATCTATAAGTCTGTCAAATAAATTCTTTACCGCCTGCCCTGTTTCCAGGACAGGCGGTAAATGATATCGCTGTTCTTTTTCCTATTCTCTTATCTTGTTACGTTAGTTCCGTCGTTATCCACTCCGTTCTTAGTTCCCTGAGTAGCATTTTCTGCATTATTCCGAGCACCATCTATGATATCTTCTGCACCGTCTCCAATGCCGTCTGCTGCATCCCGGATACCTTCGCCAATACCATCCGCAGCGTCTTCCAATCCTTTACCAACACCGTCTGCTGCATTATTATCTGTGGCAGTATTTCCGTCTGTTACCGGACCGTCACTTCCATTCGTGGCATCATTTACCGTATTATTGCCATCGTTGGCATCGTTGTTTCCGCATGCAGTAAAAGTCAACAGCATAGCGCAAAAAGAAATTAATAACAATCTTCTTACATATTTCATTTTCATATCTCCCTTTCCACAAATAATTAATAGGTAATCCTTACTATTTACAGATTGGGGAATTTTATGTATTTTTATTAAACTTTTTCAATAATTTTTCCACTTCGATAGGCTGTCAGCAAGGTTTCCAGGTCAGCAATCCGTTCCCTTAACACTTTACCTTCATCTGTATCATTAACACTTTTTCTTGAAATAACCCGTCTTACGATGACACTATCTGAATGAATATCAATTTCTTTTTTAATTGCGGCCTCAGTCGATTCAAACGGTTCATGCGCTGCAAGAATCAAGCCATAAGAATTATAAATCAGTGTATACCCCGCAATTCCTGTCTGACTCTGATAAGCTTTCGAAAATCCTCCATCTATTACAAGTACTTTTCCATTGCATTTGATTGGGCTTTCCCCATCTTTTGTTTTTACCGGAACATGCCCGTTAATAATATGAGAACGCTGCGGTTCTAAATCGAACTCTCTCAAAATCATATCAATCACTTCTTCATTTTCCAGACATTTATAATAGGCATTTTTGTGCTCTTTTTTCACTTCTTCATCTTCCAGAAAATAACGTTCAAATGTAGCCATCTTGCTTTTTGCAAAAAGCGGAGAATTTTCCCCTTGCCAGATATACCACATCAGGTCTCTTCCTTTTCTGCGTTCTTCCTTATCTACCGCAAAGAATCCCTGTCTGATATAAGCATCCAGTGCATCGTAAAGTGCACGTCCTTTATATGTTTTTCCATATATGTTAACCTCTTTCAGCCTTTTTTCATTTGTGAGCGGAACACAGCCATGATATAACAAATTTGAATTGTAAATTTTATACAACGAACCTTTATTTAACAAGAAACGCATATGATGCTGAAGCTTTTCACATCCTGAAAATGCCGAAACAAGACGGTCTACAATTTCTGTCTCCTCTTCTGACAATTCGTATGGATGCTCCCGGTCAATGGTCGGGAAATTCACATCCAGCATCGGATATTCTTCTCCATCTACATTTACAGTTCTTTTTTCCCAATTAATTTTATCTAAAAAATTTCTCCGTTCAAATCCATATTCCGGATAACGCTTTGAACATTGTCCTTCCAGTTTGAACTGAATGACACTGATTGCCTTGTGCATTTTCATATTCAGTTCCTTTTCTTCCGGATGTTCCTGCGCAGGACCTTTCAGTGCAAAACAGGTACACGGGTCATCGGCATACACATTCAGTGCAAAATTGGCCAGTGGAAGCAGATTAATCCCATAGCCATCTTCAAGGATATCCAGATTACCATATCGGGCACAAATACGAATTACATTTGCAATACAACATTCCTGGCCTGCTGCCGCTCCCATCCAGAGCACATCATGATTTCCCCACTGAATATCCAGAGAATGATAGGTCAGAAGCTTGTCCATAATCAGATGTGGCCCCGGACCCCGGTCATAAATATCCCCCACAATATGAAGATGATCCACGGTCAACCTCTGAATCAGCTCACTCATTGCAACAATAAATTCCTCCGCACATCCGATTTCAATAATGGTATTAATAATCGAAGCATAGTAAGATTCTTTATCCGGCATGTCTGTTTTCGCCATAATCAGTTCTTCCATGATATAAGCGTATTCCTTCGGAAGAGCCTTCCGTACCTTTGAGCGGGTGTATTTCCTTGCTGCGTTCTTACTGATTTCAATCATCCGGTACAGCATAATCTTATACCAGTCATCCATGTTTGACTCTCTGGTTTTAATTTCCTCCATTTTTTCTTTTGGATAGTAAATCACTGTAGCCAGAGTCTGTTTATCTTTACTGCTCATAGTGTTTCCAAACACATCTTCTATCTTACGCTTAATGGTTCCGGAGCCGTTTTTTAACACATGATTAAATGCCTCGTATTCTCCATGAATATCCGTCAGAAAATGTTCCGTCCCCTTCGGCAGATTTAAAATTGCCTGCAAATTGATAATTTCCGATGAAGCCTTTGAAATCGATGGAAACAGCTCGGACAGCCTTTCCAGATACTTTTGTCTCAGTTCTTCCATGTTTTCCTCCCACATACCGTTCTTATAACTGAATCACATCACTCATATCATACCGTCCCGCAGGCTTTCCCGCAAGATATTTTGCTGCTTCTATGGCACCTTTTCCAAATATTGCCTTCGAGTAGGCCGTATGCTTGAATGTAATCACTTCATCGGCACCCGCAAAAATCACTTCGTGCTCTCCCACAATGGTTCCTCCACGGACTGCTGAAATACCGATTTCCTGCTTTTCTCTTTTTTTCCTTTCCTTACTTCTGTCATAAGTATAAGTGTATGCTTTATCCATTGCTTCATTCATAGAATCTGCCAGGGCAATCGCAGTTCCGCTTGGCGCATCCAGTTTCTGGTTATGATGTTTCTCTACAATTTCCATATCGAATCCTGCCGGAGCCAGCACGACAGCTGCACGCTGAAGCAGTTTCATCAACAAATTAATTCCAAGCGACATATTGGCAGAACGCAATACTGCTACTTTTTTTGCTGCCTCTTCTGTCTTATCGAGCTGTTCTTCCGAAAGCCCGGTTGTGCAAAGGACTATCGGAAGCTGTTTTTCCACACATACGTTAAGCAGTTCCTCTACAGCTGCTGCATTGGAAAAATCAATCACAACATCTGCTGCTACATTACATTCTTTTAAGGTTTCAAAAACAGGATAGGTATTGTTCAATGCTCTATTTCTATCGATACCAGCCACAATTTCTATCTGCCCATCTTCTGCTGCCAGTCTTGTAATTACCTGACCCATTTTGCCATTACAGCCGTGCATGATTGCTCTAACCATTCTCTTTTCCTCCATTGTATATCTTTTCACAATTTGATACAGACAACAAAGGGACCTTTAAAAAGGTCCCTTTTATTACATTACTTCTAATCCAAACTCTTTCATTGCTTTTGCCAAAGCTGAAGCATTTTCCTCCGTCATCTCAGTAAGCGGCATGCGGAGCGGTCCCACATCTTTTCCAAGCAGATTCAGCGCCTTCTTCACTGGAATTGGATTTACTTCGCAGAATAATTTTCCAATAAGCGGAATGGCATCTAACTGCATCTTACAGCTTCCTTCCACATCCCCGGCGAAGAATTTTGCACAAATATCATGAGTATACTGCGGTGCAATATTTGCAAGCACGGAAATAACACCTTTTCCGCCAAGCGATAGCAGTGGTACTATCTGGTCATCATTTCCAGAATATAAATCAATCTTGCCATCGGTCAGATTCATAATTTTTGCAACCTGACTGATATTACCGGAAGCTTCCTTCACAGCCACGATATTTTCTACATCTTTATATAAGGCAGCTACCGTCTCCGGTGCAATATTCACTCCGGTACGACTTGCTACGCTGTATAGAATAATCGGAGCCTTTGCCTCCTTGGCAACTGCGGTATAATGTGCAATCAGACCCCCCTGCGTACACTTATTATAATATGGTGTTACAAGCAGAAGACCATCTGCCCCGTCTTCCACCGCTTCCTTTGACATCTGGATGGTGGTCAGTGTACTGTTGGAACCTGTTCCTGCAATTACCGGAAGCCGTCCATTCACACGTTCAATAGCAAACTTTACAACATCCATATGCTCCTCTTCTGATAATGTAGAAGATTCTCCTGTAGTTCCACAGATAATAATACTATCTGTCCCATTGCTGCAGTGATAATCTAACAATTCATCTAATTTGTCATAATTGACACTTTCATCTTCATTAAATGGTGTTACAATTGCCACACCCGAACCAGTAAAAATAGACATACGCACCCTCCTGACTTTACTTTTATTGCTGTACTTCAACTAATTAACCCAAGTTTAGCATTAAATGTAATCCGTGTCAATTGATGTATATTACTCTTTCACTGTTTTCTCACTCACACATACATTCTAATTTACTCACTGATACTTCATAAGCAATCCGCTTTTGCGTTTCTGTCTCGGACAGCTTCTTAATATATTCCCTGCTCTGAATCCGTCCAAGCACCTGAACATGTTCTCCAACCTCAAATCCGGATGCAAATCTTGCATTTCTTCCCCAGCAGATGCATGGAATATAATCGGATTTTCCATATGGACGATTGACCGCAAGCAATAAATCTGCAATCTCTCTGCCAAGTGGAGTTTTCCGGTAGACCGGCTCTTTGCATATGTAGCCATCCAGTAAAATACTGTTCGTCTTTGTCCCCTCTGGCTCTTCTTCTACAAATTCAACCTCTCGCGCAAACACAGAAAGCACCAGCCGGTTCTTCTGTTCTTCATGGCGGTTATAGGAGCGGAACTGCCCGTGTGCCACAATATACGCTCCACGGTAATCCTGCGTCACATCAATCAGTCTTTCCGAAATCATCAGTGGAATCCGGTCATCCGAATTGCTCAGCCGTTTTACCAGCACTTCTATTATATAAAAGCCTTCTCCGAACACCTCATGACTGAATTCAAATTCGCTGTCCACCTGTCCCATTATAGTTACTTGGTTATTTTCAATAATCTTATCTGACATATGTCGTAAATCTCCTTCCTTTTCATATCTGTATTTTAGGTCAATACCTAATTTATGTTCGTTTTTCTCCACTTAGAACCAAAATAAGAAAATTTTTCCATATAAAAAAATATAAACGATTACATCTTGTAAACTAATATGGGAATGTGCTACAATGAACGGTATGTAATTTTTACTATATAAGAAAATATTCATGGGACAGCTATATTTTGTCCCGGCACTATATCAACATATTTATAAGAAGAAGATAAAAGAAAGGTAAAAAAATGAGAACAAAACGTGAAGACATCAGAAATGTTGCAATTATTGCCCATGTTGACCATGGTAAAACAACATTGGTAGACCAACTTTTAAGACAAAGCGGTGTATTTCGTGAAAATCAGGAAGTAGCGGAACGTGTCATG
>ERZ825137.1003-NODE-1003-length-38245-cov-6.850772_pt1 | contig 38245 bp, 45 predicted proteins | sample MGYA00519873_ERZ825137 | MGnify/ENA primary metagenome ERZ825137 (study PRJEB31778, sample SAMEA3449190) | human gut metagenome | biome: human gut; feature: human-associated habitat; material: faeces | place: United Kingdom | collected 2010/2012 ...
TCTATAATTTTCAAGAACTAAAGAAAGCAATGTATTAAACATCAAGCGACACATAGTAAAATTAAGAAAAAAGAATTGTTGCTGAGATTTATTAGGATAAGCACGCAATTTATAAGTAATGTAATTCAAAAAAATACCTCCGAAAAAAATTATAACAAAATTATACACTAGAAAAAAATAAAAATCAAGTGGAAAATATAAAGTGGCTAAAAATAAGCACTGTTCATGTTTTTTACAAAACTAACTCGGGAGGTGGGATAGAAGGCTTGCTTTTTCTATTGAAAAAATCGTGGAAAAGTTATATAATATATGTGGTAGTGTACATATGAAAAAAAGAAAAGGAAGAGGTAAGTTATGAAAAGAGCTATTATAATTATATTTTGTATTTTAGGAATGGTTGTTGGGACTGCTGTGGCTCAGGCTACGGTTGGAATATCAGCACTTAGATTTTTGTCTATTGGTGGAGAAATTGGGATAAAAACACCGTTTACAATAGATTTACAATTTCTAGAATTCACGATTGGATTTTGGATTAAGGTTACTGTTGGTGGAGTAATTGGCATGGTATTGTTTGGATTCATTTCTAAGGTTGTTTTAGATTGGCTAAGAATATAAAAGAATTGCCAATTGACGATAGACCTTATGAGAAACTGGAACTCATGGGAGAAGCAAACCTAACTAATTCAGAATTGCTTGCTATAGTAATAAAAAATGGAACCACTAATTTAAATTGTATACAAATTGCACATAATATACTTAGTAATAATTCAGAAGTTACAAATATTAGTGATTTGGAATATTTATCTAATATATCTCTTGAAGAATTGAAAAAGTTTGAGGGGATAGGAAGAAAAAAGGCAATACTGATAAAGGCAGTGGTGGAGCTTTCAAAAAGAATATCTAAAACTTATACTATTGAAAAAAAGAAGATTTCATCTCCAAGGGATGTATTTGAATTGGTAAATCAAAGCTATATAGGTTTGAAACAAGAAAGTATAAAAACACTAATATTAAATAAATCAAATGGGGTTTTATCTATTACTAGTAATGCAGTTGGTTCAGTTGATTCTGTGTCGCTTAGTATAAGGGAAATATTAAGTGAACCTATAAAACAAATGGCAAGTAGCATAATTTTAGTGCATAATCATCCAAGTGGAAATTTGCAGCCAAGTAAACAGGATATAAAGTTTACTAAACAAATATGTGAGTATTCAAGTGTATTTAATATAAATTTACTTGATCACATAATAATTGGAAAAAATGAGTATTTGAGTATGAAAAGTAAGGGATATATATAAAAATGTGAAAAAAAGGTGGAAAAAATGAGCATAATATCTAAAGACATAGGAATAGATTTAGGAACTTCAAATATAAGACTTCATGTAAAAGGAAAAGGAATAGTTGTAGAAGAGCCATCAGTTGTAGCTATTAATAAAATAACAGGTGAAATTTTAGCAGTTGGAAATCAAGCAAAGGAAATGATAGGAAGAACGCCAAATAATATAGTGGCATTAAAACCATTAAAAGATGGAGTTATAGCTGATTTCGAAGCAACTAGGATGCTTATACAAAGTTTGATATCTAGAGTGATTCAAAAAAGTTTATTCTCAAAACCTAGAGTAGTTGTTTCTATACCATCTGGAATAACAGATGTAGAAGAAAGAGCTGCTGAGGGAGTTGCGTATAAAGCAGGTGCTAAAGATGTATTTTTAATGGAAGAAGTAATGGCATCAGCAATAGGTGCAGGAATTAAAGTGGAAAAGGCAGAAGGTGCAATGATTGTGGATATTGGTGGTGGAACTAGTGAGATGGCTGTTTTATCACTAGGAGGAATAGTTGTTTCAAACTCTATAAAAATTGCTGGGGATAAACTAGATAGCGATATAGTTGAATTTATAAAGAAAAAATTTAATGTTATAATAGGTTTAGGCGAGGCTGAAGAGGTAAAAAAGCAAATAGGATCTGCAACACTTGCAATGACTGATGAAAAAGTAAGTATAAAGGGAAGAAATTTAACTACTGGTTTACCAGAAACAATAGTGGTAACTACAACTGATGTTAATGAAGCAATATATATGTCTTTAAATGAGATATTAAGGGTCATAAAAAATACTCTTGAAGTGACTCCACCAGAGCTAGCAGCAGATATAATGGAAACAGGAATAATACTATCTGGTGGTGTGGCTAATTTAAAAAATATAGATAGATACATATCTAGTCAGACGGGAATGCCTGTTTTTGTTGCGGAGAATCCTTGTGAATGTGTAGCACGTGGTGTTGGAATGGCACTAGATAATATAGAGGTATTAAAAAAAGCTGTTAAAACTAAAAAAAGGTAAGGTGATCAAGATTGGATTATAGATATAATTTCGAAGGTAATAAAAAGAATGGAAAAAAGAAAATTATATTTACAATTATTTCTATAATAGTATTAATTTTGATTGTTTCGTTTCTATTTAGAAATTCTGAAAACAAAATTTTAAGAGCCTCTGCTGGTGTGGTTTCTTATCCGTTTGTAAAGACTTATGATTTTTTTGAAAATATTACAGCAAATATAAAAAATTTGTTTAAAGATAAGGAAATGGTAATTTCAGAAAATGAAAGACTTAAGATTGAAAATGAGACTTTGAAGTATAGTTTGTTAGAAAGTCAAAAAATATTAGATGAAAATGATTCTTTGAAACAGCAACTTGAAATAAAAAAGGCTTTTGTACATTTTAAAATAAAAACATCAAAAATAGTTTATAGGGAACATGATAATTGGACACAGACTTTTAAAATAGATATAGGCACAAATGATGGTGTAAAAAAGAATCAGGCTGTCGTTCATACTGAAGGTCTTGTTGGATATATATCTGCAACTTCAGAAAACGAAAGTGTGGTTACTACTATTTTGGATCCCTCTACATCTGTTAGTGTAAATATTAGTACTATAAATGAACCTGCAATATTAAAGGGGGATCTTTCTCTTAAATCTGAAAACAAACTTAGTTTGACTTCAATTCCGCTAGATGCACAAATTTCAATAAATGATATGCTATATACATCAGGACTTGGAAATATGTATAGTGCTTCAATACCAGTTGGAAAAATAGTTGAGATAAAGAAAAATAAAAATGATATAAATAGAAGTGCAATTGTAGAACCTTGTGTAAGTATAAGGACTATTTCAGAGGTTGGAGTCGTTGTAGAGTAGGTGTGTGAAATGAAAAATAAAGTTTTAATTGTTGTTTTATCAGTTCTGTACATCTTTTTTATGTACTTGATTCAACTATATTTAATAGATAATAATGATATATTTGGCGTAAAACCAAATATAATTTTAGTTACTTGTGTAGTTTTTACGCTTATTTTTGGCATATACAAAGGTACTGCATTTTCATTTTTGGTAGGTTGTATTACTGATTTGTTATTTACTCAAGAACCGATATTTATTGTAATTTATACTTTATGTGCATTAGTAGTGGGCCTTCTAGAAAATGATACAAAAAATGATAATATTGCATTTAAGGTAGCAGTGATATTTTCAGCTACTGCCACCTTTGAAGTTATTCAGTACATTTTTTATGCAGTAAAGTCTGCTACGTTTTTTAATATATTTTACTTGCTAAAGCAGATTATGATTGCTTCGATGCTAAATGTTGCTATTGGATTTTTAGTGCTGAAGTTAATAGATGTAGCAATTGAATTATCAGAAATTAAAAATAGAAAAAATATGAGTGGATTTTAGGCGCTGGAGGTGGAATTATAAAAAATTTATTGGGGAAATTATACAATTTTTTTAATAATAGAACACTTATTTTATCATTAATTGTGGTGGTTATTTCTTGCATATATATTTCACAACTTTTTAATTTACAAATAGTAAATGGTAAAGAATACAGAGAAAGATCAGAAAAAAGGATGCTAAGGACTGAAACAATATTAGCACCTCGTGGACTTATAACTGATACGAATGATGTTATACTTGCTACAAGTAAAAATTCATTTAATGTACTACTTTATAGAGTAAATGTTGAAACTGAAAAACAAAATCAGTCTATTAGTAAGTTAATAAGTATACTAGAAAGTAATGGAGATAAAATTTATTCAACGTTTCCGGTAAATGATACATTGGATGGATTTTCATTTTCTGATGAGGAAAGTGAAAAAAAGTGGAAACAAAATAATAAAATTGATGAGAATTATAGCTTTGATGAAACAATAGATTATTATATTGATAGATATAAATTAGAAGAATTTGATGATAGAAAAATGCAAATAAAAATTATTGAAGTAAAGTATGAAGGAAGTGTTAATTCATATTCATTGTCAAATTCAGCTTTAATTGCAAAAGATATTTCAGATAAATCCAATGCACAAATAGAAGAGCAAAGCTATGAACTTTATGGTGTAGAGATTGCTTCTGTTCCTAAAAGATATTATCCTCAAAAGGATTTATTTTCACATATTTTAGGATATGTAGGCAAAATAGGAAAAGAGGAATATGAAAAGGTAAAAGAAAGTGGAAAGTATAATATAAATAGTGAATATGGTAAACTTGGAGTGGAATTAACTTTTGAAGAGTATTTAAAAGGAACAGATGGAGTAAAAAAAGTTGAAACTGATAAAGAAGGTAATGTGTCTTCAGAAACAATAACGCAAGATGCTATTACTGGAAAAACTTTAAAGTTGACAATTGATTATAGATTACAAAAAACGGCTCAAGATGCTTTGAAAAACACGATTGATGGAATAAAAAATGGTAGTTTAACATTCGATAAAAAAGGTATAAGCGATGCCTCTTCTGGTACAGTTGTTGTATTAAATTGTCAGACTGGGGAAGTTCTTGCTCTTGTGAATTATCCAAGTTATGATAATAATCTATTTATAAACGGTATTAGCACAAAAGACTGGAAAAAAATATCAGAAGATTCTTTAAAGCCGATGTATAATAGAGCTATATCTAGTGCTTTTTCACCTGGTTCTACTTTTAAGATGCTAGTTGGAATTGCAGGATTACAAACTGGAAAAATTACTGTTGATGAAAAGTACACGGATCCTGGAATTTATCCGTATGGGCATAAACCAATGTGTTGGAAATATAGTACAAATAGAACAACTCATGGTACTATTAATGTGTCTGGAGCTATAAAGGGTTCTTGTAATTGTTTCTTTTATGAGGTCGGTAGAAGAATAGGGATTGCTGAAATCGTTAAATATGCAAAACTATTTGGACTTGGACAAAAAACAGGAATCGAATTGCCTGAGGAAGCTTCTGGAAATATTGCAGGAAGTGATAAAAACTCAGAAGATGGTTTAAAATCTCCTTGGTATTTGGGAGATACGCTTTCGGCTTCTATAGGACAGTCTGAAAATCAATATACAGTTTTACAACTTGCAAATTACATAAGTGCAATTGCAAATGGTGGTAGACTAAATAAAGTTACAATAGTAAAAAGTATAAAGGATGAAACAACAGGTGAAGAAGTTCCTAGATCTGAAATAGAAGAGTATTCAAAGAAAATAACTGGTGTTGATTTTGAAGAAAGAGATTTAGGGATAAGTAGTGAGTATATTGATGCTATAAAAGAAGGAATGTTATCAGTTACTACAGATACTGGTGGAACAGCTGCTATTGTATTTAAAAATACAAATATACAAGTAGCTGGTAAAACTGGAACATCTGAAAGGGTTAATGGTTCAAACGATGGTATTTTTGTTGGATTTGCACCTTACGATAATCCTAAAATTGCTGTTGCAGCAGTGATTGAACATGGTGGCGAAGGTACATATACTGCAAACGTAGTAAAACCAATCATGGAAGAATATTTTAATATTGTAACTGAGGAAAATGAAAAAGAAAAAGCATTAAACATGGTAGAAAATGGTATAAAATATTAGTGACATGATATTGTATATTTTATTTAATATCCTGAGTTTGACAGTAAAAAAATGGAAATACGCACCTGTAACCTAGTAATATCAACTAAGTTAGGTGCGTAAATTGTTTCCGAAAGTTCTTGTGAAAATAATCATTTTTTCATATTTCCTAAATTTTTTTTAATATCTTGTAATCTCATATATTTTCTAGAAAAATCCAAATCCAATATAGTTCCAATATCATTTAAAACATCATCATAATAATTAAATAAATAATAATTACTTTGAATTTGATAACAATTACATTTGCTAAGACTTTCAAGTATTTTTCCAACCGAATATTTTTTATCAAGTTTATGTTGCAATACTCTTGATAATACTAATGCAATATAACATGTTAAAAAATGTGATTCAATATGTTCTTTTCTCGATACATAAACTGGTCTGGCATCCAATTCGCTTTTTGTGACTTTAAATGTTTCTTCTATTCGCCATAGTCCTCTGTATATATCAATGATTTCATCAGGTGTTTTTTCAAATTCGCTTGATACTATCATATAATATCCATCTAATTTTTCTTCTTCAGCAATTTTATCTTCATCAAGTGAAAGCTGAGATTTTGCTTCGATAATTTCACCAGTGTTTTTATCGAAAACCAGATGTTTTATATATTTGCTTGCACCAACACAATTTTTTTTGTTATATTTTTGAACATTACCAATTAAATCTTTGGCTTTGTCTATAGCTGGCTGTCTTTCAGCTTTGGCACGTTTGGCATAGTCGGCACTCCAAAAAACAACTTGATGTTCATCTACATTTTGCTTTATTTTTATCGTTTTTCCATCTTTGTCTTTTTTTGTTATAATAATTTCTCTTGGGCTCTTACGAGATTTCTTTTTGTAAGTTTTATCTTCGTTGTATTGATAACCATTTTCATCTAAAACATAATTTTTTAAGTCTTTGTTAGCTCCTCTAATACTAAGACTCATAACATACCCATTACCAATGGCTTTGTTGTAAGCGATATTGTTTCCTGTGTTTAGTCCTTTGTCTGCAACAACGATAACTTTTCCAACATTATAATTTTTTTGTAATTCTTGTACCATTGGCTTTAAAGTTAAACAGTCATTTGTATTACCTTCAAATAATTTGTAACACATTGGTAATCCTAAAGAGTCCATGAATAATCCCATTTGAACGATTGGATTTGGTCTATGTTCTTTGCAAACTCCTTTTTTTCTAATTTCATCTGGGTCATCTATTTCAAAATAATAATTTGTAACATCATAAAAAACGGCTTCGTTTTTTGGTTTGTATTGTTCTTCGATATGGTCATATATAAAATGTTGAATGTTTTCTTTGAATGGCTCCAAATATCCTAGAGCATTATAAACTTCTTTTAAAGAAAAATCAGTGTTTTCAAAAAATAAATCTTTATTTTCATAAGTTGATTTTTTTGAATCTGGAAATAGACATCTTGCAAATACTAATAATTTCATAATATTATTAATTTTAAATTCTGATACATTTCTATTTTTAAATTTGCTTATTAAAAATTTATCAATTTCTAATTCATGATAAATTTTTGAAAGTGCTATATATCCATAATTATATGAATTATCTGTGTTTAATTCTAATTTTTCGCCCAAACATAATTGAAGTGGAATTGATAAATTTTGTTGTTTTTTTTCTTTATTCATTTGTTTTACGACTTCAGAAAAATGGGCTATGGGATCTTCATATTGTTTTTCAAGTACATCAAGATATCCCAATGATTTAACTGTTATCGTTTTTGTATAGCCTTTTTCTCTATCATGATATCCATCTGCAATATATAAATAAGTTCTGCCTGTTTTATTATTTTTACTTTTTTTTAAATACATTTTTAAACCTCTTTTATAATTTTTTTATATTATATCACAAACAACAAGAAACCACAAGAAAAAACGAAAAAATATTTGACAAAAAAATTAGCCTTGATTTCAAGACTTTTAAAGAATTAATTTGTAGAAAAAATGTCAAAGTACGGAAAGTAAAAGTAGATTATTAGAATTTGGAAGATATGCAGAAGGAAACAGAAAAGCAAGAGGAGAAAGAAAGCCAGAAACATTTGACTTCTTAGGATTTACATTCTATTGTAGCAAAAGCAGAAGTGGAAGATTTAGTGTTAAATTAAAGACAAGCAAGAAGAAATTTAGACAAAAAGTAAAAGCTATGAAAGTGTGGTTATATCAAAATAGAGATATAAAAGTAAGTGACCTAATGGAACAAGTAAAGATTAAGCTAATTGGACATTATCGCTATTATGGAATTTCACACAATGGCAGAATGATAAGTTGTTTTAGACAAAGAACGATAGATTTTCTATACAAAATCTTAAATAGAAGAAGTCATAAGAAAAGCTATACAGTAGAAGGTTTCAAGGAGATGTTAAAGGTATATAAATTACCATATCCTAAAATCTATATAAGTTTATTTGATTGGAAGTAAATGTTATTATGAGGAGCCGTATGCAGGAAAACTGCACGTACGGTTCTGTATAGGGGCTAGTGTCGTGAGGCACTTGTCTACTAAACTACAATTAAAATTATTTGTAAATTAATAATCTTATTTCCATTAAATGGTATGTGAATTTTCCATATCAAAATTTGTACGGGAGTACAAATTCAGTGCTGGCTAGACATATATTTTATTCCTGTATTCAAGAAAAATAAAAAAGAGGATTAAATTATTTTGATAATTTTTTCCTCTTTTTTAAATAGTGTTAATTAATTTATTTTTTGATACTAATATTAAAATATCTTTAATAACATTTTTCTCATTATATGGACAACTGATAATGCCATCTACATATAAATGTTCTTGTGATTTAGTAATTGTATATTTCATTAACTTTGTATTCAAGTATTGTAAAAGTAGTAGGATATGTAACTTGGTATTCAGTAGATATTATTATTTGTAAATTAGTGTGCAAGATAGTTTTAGTTTGTCCTAATTTAACTCTATATTTAAAGTTTTTTAATATGCCATTTAAATCTTTACTTGGTTTTAGATTTTCAATTACTTTAAATTCAAGTATGAAAAAATTTCTCCTTTTTATGATAAGGGAACTTTTAAAGTTTTATATAAAAATAAAAACTTTATTGAGGCTTTAGTGCAGATAAAGAACACAGACATAAAGGACATGGAAAGCTATCATTAGAAAAGGCTATGAAAGAATTAGAAAAAACAATTTATATTATTTCTAAAGCTGATGAGTTTTACTTAAAAAACGGATTTGTGTATTATAACACAGCACAAAAAAATCAATCCTTTCAGATTGATTTAATCATTAACGTCACATTGGTGCGACGATTTTATCTTATGGAGCGGAATGTGGGAATCGAACCCACGGCAAAAGATCGGAAGCCTTTTATTTTACCACTAAACTAATTCCGCATAAAGTAATTATAATATAAAATAATAGATATTTCAATGAATCTGTTAAATATTTCAAAAAAATATAAAATTATGTATACTTTTTTTGAAGATAGTTGATTTTAAATCTGATTTGTTGTAAAATGATATTGGTGAATTTTATGGGAAAGAAAACAGTAAATAAAGAGAAAATTAATGAAGAATTGAAAGAAAAATCAAAAGAAGCAAAAAAAGAAATGAAAAAGACGCTGGATGAATATAAAGAATTTGCAATGAAAGGAAACGTAATAGATTTAGCAATTGGTCTAGTAATAGGTAGTGCTTTTACTGATATTGTAAATTCTATTGTAAATACAACTATAACACCACTTATAAGTTTACTTACTAATAAAGTTGACCTTTCCACACTTTTTTTGTCGCTGTCTGGTGTTCACTATGATACATTAGATCAAGCTAAAGCAGCTGGAGCGATAACTTGGAATTATGGTGCGTTATTAAATTCTTTTTTGAATTTTCTAATAGTTTCTTTTACGTTGTTTCTTATACTAAAATATTTAAAGAAAGTTACATCAAAAGTAAGTAAAGAAAATGAAAAAGAAAAAGAAAAAACTACAAAAAAGTGTCCTTATTGCTTAAGTGAGGTACCAATAAAGGCTACAAAGTGTGCTCATTGTACAAGTGATATAGCTTCTGATATTAAAAAAGTTAATAAAAAATAGTATAGTTATAAAATATTATAAATGTAAATATACTTATTATATTATATATGTGTTTGTAGCTTCAAATTAAAAGGAGAAAATAAATTGGAAGAAATAGTAATTAATACACAATATTTTAATCTGAAATATACACTTGAATGTGGACAATGCTTTAGATGGAAGAAGATATATGAAGATGATAAATCTATATCTTATGTTGGAGTTATAAAAGATAGAGTATTAAAAGTTACTCAAGTAGGTAATGTAATTCATGTAAAAAGTAATAATTTTGAAAATCTTAAAGATGTTGTAGTTAATTACTTTGATCTTGATACAGATTATGGTAAAATTGAAAGTGATATTTCAAAAATCGATGAAAATGTAAAATTAGCTGTAAAAAATACTAGCGGAATTAGAAATTTAAGACAGGATTTTTTTGAAATGATAATATCATACATAATATCAGCTAATAACAATATTCCAAGGATTTCTAAATCTATAGATGAGATTTCAAAAAGATATGGAACAGAAATTAACTTTGAAGGTGAAGCTTATTATTTGTTTCCAACTGTTAATCAGCTATCTAATGTGACAAAAGATGAATTTAGAAAATGTGGAGTTGGATTTAGAGATAAGTACTTGTTTGATACTGTAAGTGATATAAAAAATGGAAAATTTGATATTTGCAATTTTAAAGAAATAAGCACTGAAAAATTAAGAAAAAAATTGATGGAATTAAGTGGCGTTGGACCAAAGGTTGCAGATTGTATTTTGCTTTTTGCATGTGAAAGAAAAGAATCTTTTCCTATAGATGTATGGGTTGAAAGAGTTATGTCTTTACTATATTTTAAAGATTTAAACGGAAATGTTAGTAAAAAGACTATATTAAAATATGCAAATGATAATTTTGGAAGCTATGCTGGAATTGTTCAACAGCACTTGTTTTACAATATTAGGGAAGGTATAATCAAGGTGTAAGTAAGCTATATCTTGATTTTTGGGTAAAGATTTATGGAGTCAAAAAGAATTAATGAAATTGTGGTTGTTATAGTTAGCTTTTTATTAATACTTATACTGGTTTTTGGATTTAGAACAATACTTCTAAAAAAAGATAGTAAGGAGATTAATATTTCAAATGTTGCAATTAATATTTCAAATGAAAGTGAGTTTGAAAAAATTAACACAACTTCTATAGATATTGCTAGTGCTAAAAAGATGTTTAATCTAAAAGACGAAGAATTTGCTGGGATAGTTGGAAGAAAATCAATGCTTAATTCGTATGCGTGTATGTTTATTCTTATTAAGTCAACTTCACAGCATGTGGATGATGTTGAGAAAAAAGTAATAGAATATGGTAAAAAATATGAAGAAGAATGGAGTACTAGTGAAAATAAAGAACAATACGAAATTGTAAAAAAAAGAGTGATTGGTAGAAAAGATAATATTATATATATGATAGTTTCTGCTGATGCAGAAAAATTAGTAGAACATATAAAATAGCTATAAAAAAATATATAATAGTTACAATTTACAGCATATAACAAAAAATGTTACCGTTTTGGTAATTTATGTACTTGACAATTTTTTGTTTTTATGTTAAAATGAACTAGCATATGTATTTGAAAAACGTGGAGGTGTTTTTGTAATGAGAGAAAATGTTACATTAGCTTGTACTGTATGTAAGCAAAGAAATTATGAAACAAGCAAGAACAAAAGAAATAATCCAGATAGATTAGAAATGCGTAAATTCTGTAAATTTTGTGGAAAGCATACTGATCACAAAGAAACAAAATAGTATAGGAGTGACAGAATATGGCAAATGGATTTTTTAAGGGAGTTAAGGGTGAACTAAAAAAAGTAGTTTGGCCTACTAAAAAGCAATTAATCAAGAATACTTTTTTAGTAGTTGGTTTGATAGTAGCTTTTTCAGTAATTGTACTTGGTTTTGACGTAGTACTTGAATTTTGTGACGAAAAATTATGGAATTTCATCAGTACAAAAATCGGGTAATAATTATTATTTTGTAAGTTAGGAGCTGGTAATTGTGAATAATGAAGAAGAAAATAATGCTGAGTTATCACATTGGTATGTAGTTTACACTTATTCTGGATATGAAAATAAAGTAAAGGCAACACTTGAAAAGATTGTTGAAAATAGAGGAATTAAGGATAAAATATCAGAAGTAATAATTCCTATGGAAGAAGAAATTGAAATAAAAGATGGTAAACAAAAAACATCAATAAAGAAAGTATTTCCTGGTTATGTTTTAGTAAAAATGATTATGAGTGATGAAACATGGTATGTAGTAAAAAACATAAAAGGTGTATTTAATTTTGTTGGAGTTGGTGATAAGCCATTGCCACTTACTGAGAAAGAAATGCAAAGCTTAGGAATTGATTCTGTTTTGAATTTTGATTTTGAAGTTGGTGATAGTGTTAGAATTATAACTGAACCATTTTATAATTATCCAGCTACGATAGAAGAAATAATTCAGGATAAAAAAAGAGTAAAGGTAAAAGTATCTATGTTTGGTAGAGAAACTACAATTGAACTTGGATTTGATCAAATCCAAAAGATATAGCATGCAATAATTAAATATATATCCTATTTTAAGGAGGTGAAAATGATGGCTGAAAAGAAAGTAACTCATGTTGTAAAATTACAAATTCAAGCTGGTAAAGCTAATCCAGCACCACCAGTAGGACCTGCACTTGGACCAACTGGTATCAATATAATGCAATTTTGTAAAGATTTCAACGAAAAAACTGCTAAAGATGCTGGAATGATTTTCCCAGTTATACTAACTGTATATGCTGATAAATCATTTGATTATGTCTTAAAGACTCCACCAGCAGCTGTTTTATTAAAACAAGCAGCAAAAATTGAAAAAGCATCTGGAAAACCACACAAAGAAAAAGTTGGTAAAGTTACAGTTGCACAAGTAACAGAAATTGCAAAAATTAAAATGCAAGATCTAAACGCATCATCATTAGACTCAGCAGTATCTATAATCAAAGGTACAGCTAGATCAATGGGGATAGAAGTTATAGATTAATAGTGGGAGAATACTTAGATATTCGCTAAAACCAAAGGAGGGAAAAAAATGAGTAAAAGAATGCAAGAAGCTGCTAAATTAGTTGAACCAGGTAAACTTTATGATACTAAAGAAGCTATTGAATTAGCACTAAAAATGCCTAAAGCAAAGTTTGATGAAACTTTAGAAATGCATATAAAATTAGGTGTTGATTCTAAGCAAGCAGATCAACAAGTAAGAGGCGTTATGGTTTTACCTAACGGAACTGGTAAATCTAAAAAAGTTTTAGTTTTAGCTAAAGGCGAAAAAGCAAACCAAGCAAGAGAAGCAGGTGCTGATTTTGTTGGTGATGATGACATGATTGAAAAAATTCAAAAGGAAAATTGGTTTGAATATGATGTTATCGTTGCTACACCAGATATGATGGCATCTCTTGGTAAAATTGCAAGAGTACTTGGACCAAAAGGTCTTATGCCAAACCCTAAGTCTGGAACAGTTACTATGGATGTAGTTAAAGCTGTAAATGAAATTAAAGCAGGTAAGATTGAATATAGATTAGATAAGACTAATATTATTCACTGTCCAATAGGAAAAGTATCATTTGGTTATGATAAATTAAGAGAAAACTATGATGCTTTACTTGAAACTATAATAAAAGCAAAACCAGCAGCTGCTAAAGGTACATATATAAAATCTATTGCTGTATCTACAACAATGGGTGCTGGTATAAAAATAAACCCAAGACAGTAGGTGGAATATTATTCCATAATTCCTACCGAGGTTAAGAATATAAACGTGAACGTTGTAAAGTTTTTGTTTGATACTTAATCTTGGTAGTGTCTTGCAGAAACTTTTTTTACGATTTAGGAGGTGTAAAAAAGTGCCAAGCAAAAAAATATTAGAACAAAAAAAATCACAAGTAGATGTACTTGCAGAAAAATTTAAAAAAGCTAAGATGATTGTTTTTACTGAATACAGAGGTATTACAGTTGAAGATGATACTAAATTACGTCAAACTATTAGAAATGACGGTAATGATTATGCTGTTGTAAAAAATTCAATAATAACTCATGCCATAGCTCAAGCTGGTATTGAGGGACCTGAAACTTTAGAAGGACCTACTGCTGTTGTTATTGGTTATGAAGATTATATAACACCTGCAAAGGCTGTTAATGATTATTCTAAGAAAAATGAAGCTTATGCTATAAAGGCTGGTATAATGGATGGAAAGTCTGTAGATGTTGCAGAAGTAAAGAAGCTTGCAAATCTACCATCAAAAGAAACATTATACTCTATGCTTGCTTCTGCTTTACTTGGAAATATTCGTAATCTTGCTGTTGTTCTTGATCAAACAAGACAAAAACAAGAAGAAAATGCATAGTTTATATGTATTTTGTAATTAGATTTTTAAGGAGGATATTATAATGGAAAAAATCGAAAAATTAGTTGAAGAAATAGAAAAATTATCAGTTATCGAACTTGCTGACTTAGTAAAAGCAATCGAAGAAAAATTTGGAGTAAGTGCTGCTGCTGCAGTTGTAGCTGCTGGTCCTGTTGCTGGTGCTGCTGCTGAAGAAAAAACAGAATTTAACGTTGTATTAAAAGAAGCTGGAGCTACTAAAATAGCAGTTATAAAGGCTGTTAGAGAAGCTACTGGTTTAGGTCTTAAAGAAGCTAAAGATTTAGTTGATGGAGCTCCAAAGACTGTAAAAGAAAATATGCCAAAAGAAGATGCAGAAAAACTAGTTGAAGCTTTAAAAGCTGCTGGTGCTACTGCTGTTATGGAATAGTATTATTTATATTCTAAAAAATAGTCAGAACATTCTGACTATTTTTTTTGCGTTAAATATAATTTTATGTTTACTTTACAAATAAAAAAACATATGTTATAATATTTATGTGTTATGTTGAACATTTATACAACATTTTATATGGGGGTGTAAGGTTTCGACGAATTTTCGAAAGTACGAATAGCGAGTAGTGGATGGTTGCTTAGGCCACTATAAAAAAGCAAATTAAATTTTAAACGCAGATAATAGAGAATTTGCATTAGCTGCTTAGTGCAGCTATGTCTTGTATTTTTTTGCCAGAGGAAAATATAAGGCATCGATTTATCTGGCTAACAAAGTTAACTGATGACTTTAGGTTGATGGGTATTTTTAAGTCGTGATATTAAGTTTTTTGTAAATGTTTTATCTTAATGTCATTATTTTAACATTTACTGCACTCGGAGAAATTTGTATAATAGAACTTTCGGACGCGAGTTCAACTCTCGCCACCTCCACCATATTTTATATTTTTAGTATTTTTTGTAGTAATAAGTTGTAAGGTGATATAATGGCTTCAAGTACTGTATTTTTCTGTAAAGAATGTGGATATGAATCAGCTAAATGGCTTGGAAAGTGTCCTAGTTGCAATAGTTGGAATAGTTTTGTAGAAGAGAAAGTTCAAAAAAAAGCTGATAAAAAAAATGTAGCTTCTAGATCTTTTTCTTCTACTTTTGATAATAAGGCAGATGTAAAAAAATTAAACGAGATTTCAATCTCAAAGACTGTAAGAATTAGCACAGGGTTTGAAGAATTAGATAGAGTTTTAGGTTCTGGTTTAGTTGTTGGTTCTCTTACATTAATTGGAGGCGAGCCTGGTATTGGAAAATCTACTTTAATAATGCAGGTATGTGGAAATTTAGCTAAATCTGGTAAAGTATTGTATGTTTCTGGTGAAGAATCTGAAACTCAAGTGAAAATACGTGCAGATAGGCTTAATGTTAGTTCTGACGATATATATTTTCTAAGCGAAACTAATATTTCACAGATTGAAGAAAAAATAGCATCAGTAGAGCCAAAATTTTGCATAATTGATTCTATTCAAACCATGTATGACGAGGATATTTCATCTGTACCAGGTAGTATATCACAGGTAAAAGAGGTTACTGCTAGGCTTATGTATTTAGCTAAAAGACAAAATCTTACAGTTATCGTAATTGGACATGTAACTAAAGATGGCGTAATTGCTGGTCCAAGGATTTTGGAACACATGGTAGATACAGTTCTTTATATTGAAGGTGAAAGATTTTTTACTCATAGAATTGTAAGAGGAGTAAAGAATAGATTTGGCTCTACAAATGAGATTGGAATATTTGACATGCAAGAAGTTGGCATGGTTGAAGTTAGCAATATGTCTGAGATATTTTTATCTGATTCTTCTGATAAACTACCAGGCACTTCAATTGTAGCAAATGTTGAGGGAACATCTACAATATTACTTGAAGTACAAGCGCTTACTGCACACTCTTATTACAACATGCCAAGAAGAGTGGCAAATGGTATAGATTTAAATAGACTTAGCATGTTAATTGCAGTACTTGAAAAAAGATGTAATTTAAATTTAGGTTCACAGGATATATATGTTAATATAATTGGTGGTATTAAGGTCGATGAACCAGCTGTAGATTTGGGAATTGCAATGGCAATATATTCTTCATATAAAAACGTAGTAATAGATAATAAAACTGTTTTCATAGGGGAGATAGGTTTAACTGGCGAAGTTAGGAGTGTTACTAATTTTGAAAAAAGAGTACGTGAAGTTGCAAAACTTGGGTATAATATTATTTATGCTAATAAAAGACAAGTAGATGAACTTTTAAAATCAAGCCAGGATTTAAAAATTAAACTTATTGGAGTTAGTAGAATAGAACAGGCTATAGCTAGTATATAATTAAGTAGGTGAGTATAATTTGGAAAATAGTGAAATGTTAGAAATTTTAAAATTAGTTGCTCCGGGTACCGTATTAAGAGCAGGGTTAGATAATATCTTAAAAGCTAAAACTGGTGCACTTATAGTTATATCGGATTTAGACAGTGTATCAGAAATCTTAGATGGTGGATTTTCATTAAATCAAGATTTAACACCTGCTAGTATATACGAGTTGTCTAAAATGGATGGGGCAATTGTTGTAAGCAAGGACATAAAAAAGATATTGATGGCAAACGTACAGTTAGTGCCAGATCATGCTATAAAAACATATGAAACAGGAACAAGGCACAGAACAGCTGAGCGTGTTGCAAAGCAGACTAACGAACTTGTTATTTGTATATCACAAAGAAGAGGAATTATAACTATTTTTAAGGGTGATTTTAGATATGTAGTAAACGATATATCTGTTGTAGTAATGCGTGCTAATCAAACTTTAGAAACGCTTGAAAAATATAAAGTTGTATTTGATAATATGCTAAATATATTAAGCGAGCACGAATTTGATGATATTGTTTCACTTGATACCGTTGCAAATTGTATTTATCGTAGCGAAATAATTATGAGGATGCAAGAAGATGTAAAGAGAAATATAGTTGAACTTGGTAGTGAGGGGCGTCTTATAAATATTCAACTTGAGGAACTTATGCAAAATGTTGAATCAGAGGAAAAATTAATAATTCAAGATTATATGGTAGAAAAGAAAAAAAGTAATAAAGCAGTTGAGGAAATTTTAAGTGGAATACGTAATCTTGACAAAAAGGAACTTTTAATTGCTGAAAAGGTTATAAAAGTATTGGGGTACGATGTCACACCTAATATATTAGATGAAAATGTTTCTTCTAAAGGATATAGAATACTTAGCAAAGTTCCTAAAATGCCATCTAGTATAATAGAAAAGACAATAGGAGCTTTTGGATCTTTACAAGGAGTTTGTAGTGCAACTATTGATGAGCTTGATGAGGTAGATGGAATAGGTGAGATAAGAGCTAGGATTATATATCAATCCTTGAGAAGATTGCAAGAACAGTACTTGTTGAAAGGTTATAACATTTAGTAATGTACTGCTATAATATGTAAACTCTAACTTAAAAATATCTTTATATTACTAGAAAACCTCAATTACAACTTTTACATAATTTTCTTAAATTCCTTTACTTTTACGTCATTTTGTGGTATAATAATTATGTATTAATTACATACAAGGGGGTAGTTGCTATGTTTAAGATTGGCGATAAAGTAGTTTACCCAATGCATGGGGCAGGGACTATTGTATCAATTGAAGAAAGAGAGCTTATGGGAAATCCTGAAAATTATTTCATTATTAAGATGCCAGTAGGAGATATGAAACTTATGGTTCCTACAAATAAGGTGACTAATATTGGAATTAGGGAAGTTTCTGATAAGGCAGAAGCTGATAAAGTTTTTGCAGTTTTACAAAAGCCAAAAGATCCATATGTTCACGATGCTAATTGGAGCAAAAGGTACAATATCAATGCTGATAAGATAAAATCAGGTGACATTTTGAAGGTGGCTGAAGTTGTAAGAGAACTTTCACATAGACATATGGAAAGAGGACTATCAATTGGAGAAAAGAAGATGCTTGCTACTGCTAAAAATATATTATTGAGCGAAATGATTTTGTCTGAGGATTTGAGTCATGATGTATTAGATAACAAAATAGAAGAAGCAATAAAGTATTCTTTTTCGGCTGGAAATGATGCTAATATAGGTACTGAAAATATTGATACACCTATGGTTATGGGAAAGGTATCACTTGATTAATTCTTAGTTCCTTATATTTTATTACTGTTGTTTTATCAAGGTAATTTTATCACTTATTATGTAGTTTATTTTATAATAGTGATTAAACTGCCTTGATTTTTTTTAAATTTCTTGATATTTTATTATTTTTGATATATAATACATATGTATTTGCTTTTGTAGCTCAGTTGGCAGAGCAACAGATTCGTAACCTGTAGGTCGGGAGTTCGATTCTCCCCAAAAGCTCCATTTGAAATCAACTTACGGACTTAATTGTTCGTAAGTTTTTATTTTATATAAAACTTTAAAAGTTCTCTTATCACAGAAAGGAGGACTTTTTTCATGCTTGAATTTAAAGTAATTGAAAATTTAAAACCTAATAAAGATTTAACTGGCATTTTAAAAGACTTTAAATATACAGTTAAATTAGGACAAATTAAAACTATCTTGCACACCAATATACAAGTAATAATACCTACTGAATATAAAATTACATATCCTATCACTTTTACAATACTTGAATACAAAGTTAATGAAATATCAAATAAGCCTTTTTATATTAAAGAACATAATCAAAAGTACAATATTAAAGAAATTACACAATTTTTGAAAAAATTTTAATTTTAGACTATACATTTTGCTTATTTGTGAGGAAACATATAGAGAAATATATTAAATCTGACATTGAGGAAACTAATGAGAAATATTAAAAATTTTAAATTTGGTGTCTGTTATTTTGCGTTTGAGTTAGAAAACATATGAGATGTATTTTAATATTTCTTGGAAATTTAAGGAAAGGAGGAAAAGTTTAGTATAGTTGCACAAGTTTCTTATCCTGCTTTTTCACATATACTAGTATTTATATATGAAATCATCCTATTTGTAAAAAAAAAAGACCAACTATTAAAGTTGATCTCAACGATAAATTGTAATTTATCTCTGAGATGCTCTCCTTAGAACATTCTAGTTATTTTTAAAATAATCTTCGATTATATTTAATAACTTATTTTTGTTTTCCTTAAATTGACTTTTTCTATGTCCATTAGCTCCAGATGGATGTGGAAATCCTAATAAACACTGTTTTTCTTTTATTAAGTTTTCTTTTATCATTTGTTGCAAAATTTCTTCTACTGCTTTACCTAGCGGAATGATTAATGCATTTTGTAAATTATCTGTTTCTTTATAAAAATATTTTTTAACATAAGAATATAATACTTTATTATTCATTATTTTAGGATTAGAACCTGTATAATTTTTACCATTTATGAAAACCGGATATGGGATTATTGAAGTAGTATGAAGTAAATAGTCTTTATTTTCAAATAACTCTGAGCACGAATCAAGATGTAATTTGTTATTCAAATTTAACTCATCTAACATTTCAATAAGATTTTTTCTCATACTTCCTGCAAATCTAGAATTTCTTTTGCATTCTTTTTTAATTAGTTCTGGTTCTAGATTATTTATTAGTCCATTATGAGCAGTTTTATAGGCAATACTAGTTTGTGTCCAACCTGGTGTTATTCCTACTATAAATATTTTTGCATTGTTATTAATTGTTTCATTATGTGGTGCATAATAAATTGTCATATTATCTTCTTTATACAATTTAAATTTTTCATTTAATATATTTTCTTTATCAAAATTAGTCAGTTTTTTAATTTTATTATAATATTTTTCAAACATTTCTTTTTCACTCCCAAATTACTATTTTTCTAACTAATTACTAAGTTGGAATTTGAATTATTGTTTATTTTTCCAAAATTCATAAATTACATTGGAAAGTTCTTCTGGATTATCAATATTAACTTCATGTGCAGAATTACTTATTATTTTAAATTCACTCTTTGATATACAATTATTTAATGCTTTAGCACCTTCCATATTCACATTGTCCTTAGCACCACACAAAATTAAACATTTACAATTTATTTTATTTAAATCTTTTACAATATTAAGATTATTCATTGAATTAACTAATGTAGTAAATTCACTTTTAGAACAACCGATTTTTTCAAATGTAGACTTTGGCATTATAGTAAATATTAAACTTTGTACTTTAAAAAGTATTTTTGGTATTTTGTATGGAGTCCCAATTAAAATAATAGAATTTACCTTGTCTGGATATTCTTTTGCAAAATCTAATGCTAATATTCCACCCAAAGAAAGACCACATAAATTAAGCTTTTCTTTTTGGCTATTACAGAAATTAGAAAAAGCATTATACATCATTTTATATTCTTTTGAAGAATTTTCAGTTATTTCAAATAAATTTGGGCATAGTGTATCAATTCCATTTTTCTTTAAATATTTATTAGTATTATTCCAACTTTGATTATCTTGTCCTAATCCATGAATTAAAATATTTCTCATATTATCAATCCTTTTTACTAAAAAACTGCTTTAATCCAATATAAGATGCAATTATTATCATAATTACAGAAAAAATCACATTAGGTATATTACTGTCATTATTAGGAATATCTAATACTTTTGCACAAAATTGATTTATAAATACTGTAACAAACGATAACATAAATAAACTAATAGAAATTTTATAATAAAGGGCAATTTTAGTAAAATTACATATTAAAATAGAAATCCACATAAAGATAAAAACAAATGATGCAATTAAATAACTACTTAATAACCAGTTTCCATTATTAACATAATTTATAATAAACAATAGTATATAAACTAAAATTGTAATAATAGCAAAAATTTTACAAAATTTATATTTATTATTTTTAAGACAAGAAGAAAGACTTGTTATAGAAAAAGAAATCAAAACACCTATTAAAACTATTAAAAACCATGATAACTTATGATCTATTACTAAATTACAAATAAAACAAGATATAATCCCAATCAAATAGCCTAAATTTATAATATTAAATAACCATTTTTTAATTGTTCTATATTTTTGAATCTCCTTTTTTTCTTTGTTCATTGCTTCATCATCACAAGCAGTAAAAAATTCATGTTCTGATATATTTAATTCCTTACATAAATTTGTTATAACCGTTATATCAGGGTAAGAAATTCCTCGTTCCCATTTTGATATAGTGGTAGGAATTACATATAATTTATTTGCTAATTCCTCTTGTGTTAAGTTTGCCTCTTTCCTTTTTTCTGTAATATATCTGCCAAAACTTTTTTTATCTTGCATAAAATATTTCTCCTTTCAAGAACTATTTTATTATCTATGATTATTTAGTACAATGGCTAGTTAAGCCACCTACAAATTACTATTTGTCTTTCAGTTTTTATTATATCATTTTATTTACTTAAGATATTAAAATGTTGGTTAATAATACCATCATAATCATTTTCATTTTGTTTTAAAATTCATTCGGCAATAACAATATTTCCATCTATTGCTAATAATTTAATTTCTATATTTTGTATATTTTCATCTTTTACATGTTGCCATTCTTGATTAATTTCTTCGATAGTAGTATATGTTTCCATAAAAGGTGTTTCTTGATAAAATGTTGTTTTATTAAATAGTGAAACTGCATTTACAATATCCTTGTTAAGCCAATATTTCCTTAAATTATTTAACCATTGTTCAACGGATTTTCTATTCATAATCTACCACCATTAATCCAAATATTCTCGCCAGTTATAAAACTCGAATCATCTGATAATAAGAATAAACATAATTTAGCAGTATCTTCAGGTGTTGCAAATCTTCCTAATGGAGTTTCTTTTAGTTTTTGATCTATTTCTTCTTGTTTCCATCCTCTTAATGACAAAGGTGTTGGAGTAAATGCTGGACATATACAATTCGCTCTAATTTTTCTATCAGAAAATTCTAATGCTGTTTCTTTTGTAAATGTGATAATGCCGGCAGCAGCAGAACAATATGCAGGTGATTCAGTACAAGGCACTACTCATAAATGAGATGAAATATTTACTATACTACCACCTTCACTCATAATCGGATAACTATGTTTAGTACAAATAACTTTTCCTAGTAAATTTATATCTAAAACTTTTTTAAAATCATTTATATCAAAATCTTTAATTAAATTATCGATAAAAATACCAGCATTATTAACTAAATAATCAATTTTACCATATCTAGTTTTAATTTTATCAAACATATCAATAACTTCTTTTTCATTACTTACATCACATTTTATTATTAATAAATTTTCGTTATTAAATTCTTTTTCTGTTTCTTTAGCCATTGTTTCATTATTATGATAACAAGTTATTACTTTACAATTTTTATCTAATAATTCTTTTACGATTTCTTTTCCAATACCAGAAGTTCCCCCGGTAACTAATGCAATTTTGTTATTCATTTCATTTTTCTTCTTATATTTCGTTTTCTTTTAAATATTCAATAATATCTATAAAGTTTTTATCATCTTCATACTTGCTTCTATCAAATTCAATCCAAGCATTGGAGATACTTTTTTCACTATCTAATACTTTTCTAACACTAGGATTATTTATAATTGGATTATTTGGTTGATTATTTAAATCAAAACATCCTTCTTGGTCATATAATTTCATTTGAATATCACATTCTAATTTATCACAATGATAAGCAAATAACGCTTCATCGGTTTTTCTTTCATTATATTCATCTAATAATGCTGATATTTCATCTTTTCCAAGAAAGTCTTTCAAAATATAATTAGTTGCTTCTTTTCCTTTAATTAATTTTTCTTCTCGGGTTGTTTCATAAAATGCTAAATCACCAATTTCAATTTCTTCTAGTTCATGAATTGCTAGCATATAAATAATTTTATTAATATCTAATTTATAGCCGAATTGATAATAAATAGATAATGCTAACATTTGAACTCCATAAATATGTTCTGCAACACTTTCTATTCTCTCTCTTTTAGCATTCCAAACTTTAGGACCTGTTCTAATTGTATCTTTTAGTCTAGTACATAAAGTATAAAACTTTATTGAATTTGCTATTTTTTCGTTCATATTTTTTCCTCCTCTATGGTTTAAAACACATTGTTTAACTCTTTCTATTTTATCTTGTGGATAATTATATTTTGTTAATAATCCTTCTGCTATTTTTGCACCTTGTATATGATGTTCTTCTCTTGGGCCTATATTAGATGGCATGGCAATATCGTGTAGTAATGCACCCAATTCAACTATTTCAACATCTGCTCCATATTCTTTTTCCAAATATAGTGCATTATCAACTACATATTTTATATGATCTTCCCAAAAATCATATTCGTCTTTATCTTTTGAATTTTTTGTTCTTTCCAACAATTCTTGTTTTATCAATTCAGTAATATTCATAAATATTTTTCTTCTTAAATTTTATTTTTTACTTATAAATTTCAAAAATTCCTAATTTATGATCAAATATATTATCAACAACTTTATTATAAGAACAATTTAATTTATTACTTATAATAAAATGATCTAATTGTTTATCTTTTCTTGTTGATTCATTTATTAAATCTTTACAATGACTCATTATTTTTGGAAATATAGTATTAACATCAGCATAATTAAAATCTCCGCATAATACTAGTTTATCATTATAATCATAATTATTTATGAATTTGTCATCTGCTTTTTCAAATATACTTAAATAATCTAACGGATTTTTCTTAAATACGTGAAATGGTAAACAATGTCCTGTAATAATATTTATTCCTTGAATATTTGAAATGATAAATCCTTTATCATGTGAATAATAAGTTGTATTTTCATCCACTGAATAAATTAAGTTAGGATTATCTAATAATAATTTTTCATAATTATTTATTTCATATCTAGAACAGATAACTATTCCCATTCTACAACCTATGTTAATATGAGAATCAGATAGTTCATATTCAACTGAATATTTTAAATCAGTTTTATCCTTTATGTATTGTGCAATACTAGGTAAATAATCAGATTTTATAATAGCTTCTTGTAAGCAAATAACATCTATATTTTCTTTTTTTATAAAATCTATTATATAGTTATAAGAATCTAGATTTAATTTACCATTTTCATTTGTTTCATCTTCGCCAACATTCCAAGTTGCTATTTTCATATTTTAAATCAACTTCCTTTCATAACTTTTTTAACAAGATATGTCTTTTTATGTTTTCATTTTTTTGATACCAAGTTTTTATTTCGTATCCCATGCTTTGAAGATTTTTTAAACTAAATTCATTTCCAAAAGTCACTTCTGCTACAATATTATTAATTTCTAATTCTTTTGCTCTTTTTTCTAAATGTTCTACTAACATGTTTTGAAGATGATTACCTCTATATTCAGGTAATACTATTACACCGTCTATATCAGCGCATTTTCCTTTTATATCAGGTATATAACTTTTTATTTCTTTCATTCTATTAGAAACTGATAAAAAAATCCATGCTACCATTTTATTATCTAAAAATGCACCATATATTTCTCCATCATTAATTGGGTTATTAACGATTCTGAAATAGCTTTCTTTCTTAAAAGGCAAAAAGTATCCTTTCTCATCTTCTTTAAAATAATCAATTACTTTATTTTGAATATCATAAATTACATCAACATCTTTAGAAACACATAATCTAATTTGTAAGTTATCTAAATTTCTTTCCATTATAAAATCACCATTAATATTATTATACAATAAAATCAGAAAATTTAGAATTACATACTGATTTATTCTAAAAAAAATTGTATAATAATTACTTAGAAAGAGGTGATACTTTTGAATAACACAACAGAAGCAACATCTTCTATATTTGGCTGGCAGTTTCAAATAAGTGCCAGTATATATTTAATGATTAAATATTTTGGTAGATTCAAAAAACTAAAAGTTGAAAGTATGGAGGAAGATATAGAAATAGAGTTAGAAAACGGAAAAAAAATATATGCTCAAGCTAAATCCAAGCAAAGACCATTAGATAATAACAATGATCATTCTGTGAAATTAAATCAGGCATTAAAAACATTATCAAGTAAAAATAAAATAGATGCAGAAAAATTATATTATGTCAATAATTTAGAACCTAATCCGCTAAACTCTGGAACTAATGAATTCAATGAATTAACAATTTTAGATTATACAGAACTAACAGAAAGTTCTAAAAAGAAAATAGATATTCAATTAGATGCATTAGGTATCAAAGATTTTGAAAAAGATAAATTTACAATTCTTAAGATACCTTACTTTGGAAATGATAAAGATCAAAGGCAAAAACATATAGATAAAAAAATAGCACAATTTTTAATAAGTATGGATTACTCTGAAAGTTATAGTAAAAACTTAATGGATATATGGCAAACAGAATTTTTGCATAATGCAACAATTCCAAATAATGAGGTCTATATAAAAAAAGATGACATTATATGGACATTAGTTGTAATTAAACTTAAAAATGAAAATAATTTATTAGAGTATAAAAAAGATTTTGGTGTCGATGAAGAAGAATTTTTTCAAGCTATTGAAAAATATGAAGAATTTATAAATTATAAGGAAGGACACTTTTCTATAGTAAATGAAATTTCATATATTTATGATGACTATATTAGAAAAAATAGTGATAAACTAATTTTTGATTTTATAAATGAAAATATAAATGATATTTATAATATTATTTTTGGTAAAGATATTAAAGATGCAGACATCATTGAAATAACATGCTCAAAAATTATTACAAGATTAATACTTTTAAGAAAATCTATGTTCAAAAAAATCATCGAGGGAGCTTGTAATTATGGTGATTAATTATTTGGAAATTATAAATGGTTTTGAAAATAAAACATTCAATTTTAAAAATGGGTTCAATGAAATATATAGTTTAGAAAATTCTAAAGGAAAAACTACATTACTTAGAATATTATTACATTCAATGGGTTACCAAGTACCTGCCACTGTGGGGTTTAAAACATTTGATAAAATTATTACTAAATTATCAATTACCAATAACAAAAAAAAATTTATTATAGAAAGATGTGGTCCAAATGTCCAATTAAATATCGGTGAACAACAATTAAATTATATTTTACCTTTACAAGAAAATGAATTACATGCAATGATATATGGGATAAATGATGCATTAATTCTTGATAATATTTTAGCTACATTTTATATTGATCAAGATAAAGGATGGACACTATTAAATAGAGGAAAAATTGTTGGCAATAATAGATTTAACATAGAGGATTTCATTACAGGATTATCAGAAAAAGATGTATCACAGATAACACTAGAAATTGAAAAAGTCGAAGCGGAGTTAAAAAAATATAGATTTTTATTAGAAACAGCAGAATACAAAAAGGAATTAGAACATAATGATACATTGTTTGAAACTTCAGCAAATAAAAATAAAAAACTTCAAAAAAACAGAACATTACTAATACATCAAAAACGAGAAGTAGAAAAAAATATAAAAGATGTAGAAAAAATAAGTAAGACTAACTCTGAAATAATATACTGGATTGAAAAAATGAAAATTTCTGTTGTAGATGATAATGGAAATATAATAACACTTAACAGAAAAAATATTTTGAATTATGATGCAAACAAAGAATATTTAGATGCAAAAAGAAGAAGTTTAAGTCTTGAATTAACTAAAATTAATAATCAAATTAATAAAATTGAAAAAGAATTAGCAGACAACAATACATTGCTGGACATTAAAAGTATAGCAGATGAGATGGATCAAACAATACAAAATATGAATATAGATTATTATAAAATCAATTCAATAGTAAATGATCTTTCTAAAAAGCGAAGCGATTTAAAAAAGAAACTTGATGATATTTTTGCTAATAGTAATAATTTCCTTGAAGAAATTTTTGAAGATGTTAAAAAATATACCTCAATATTTGGAATTGCTGATAGAATACCTAACGATGTAAAATTTATATTAACCAGACAATTAAAAGGGTTTAGTGGCAAAGTATTAAACCAACTTACATTTTCATTTAAACTTGCATATATAAAACAAATAAAGAAAAAATACAATGTAATCTTACCAATAATTATTGATTCATTAAAAAGTGGTGAATTAACTGACTTAGCAGCTAATAATATGCTAGATGTATTGCAAAAAGATTTTAGTGAACATCAAATTATTATCGCTAGTGTATATAAATATGATGTATGTAAAAATTTTATAACAATTAAAAATTATTTAATGGAACAATAGTATTGAAAAAAATATTAAAATACAATATGATTATTGTATTAAATACAAATGAATTTGTTTATCAAAAGTGTGCATTACCCCTTTGGTAATCGCTCCATTTGAAATCAACTTACGGACTTAATTGTTCGTAAGTTTTTTTATAATAAATAATATAAAAAAAGAAGAAAAAATTATCATAATAATTAATCCTCTTTTTTGTTTTTTTGAATATGGGAATAAATTTTATGTCTAGCCAGCACTGAATTTGTACTCACACACAAATTCTTATATATGAAATTCCCATACCCTTTACTGAAATAATAATATTAATTAACAAATAATTTAAATTATAAATTGTAATTTCTCTTATTATTTTAAAATCTTTTTTTTAAAAAATAGTCTATTGTTCCGGGAGGACAATCTTCAAATGTTGCATATACTTTATAACCTTTTTTCTCATAAAATCCTCTTGCTTGAAAGTTCCAAGTTTCCATTCTTACACCTAATGCTCGATTTGATTTTGCACATTCTTCTACTTTTTCTATAAGTGTACTTCCTATATTTTTTTCTCTATATTTCTCATCAACCCATAATTCTTCTAAAAAATACCACCCAAATATTATAGTTCCCACTGCTCCTCCTATTAATTCATTATTCTCATAAACTCCATAATTGTAATATTTATCTTTAGATGGTTTAACCTCCGTATTTTCTTTTATCCATTCACATTTATTTCTATTGTATGCATGTAAATTTGTACTTATTAATTCATCAAATTTTTCATCACTATTAAACTTTATCTCTATCAAGAAAATTCATCTCACTTTCAAATTACTATTTGTCTTTCAGTTTATATTATATCATTTTATTTACTTAAAATGTTAAAATTTTGGTTAATTTTACTGAAATCATGTTATGCTAATTTTAGTTAGTAGTTATTACTGCCTATAATTATTGCTTTTAATGGTTGTTTTACCAGAACCTTAAGGGCTCCAGATTGATAGGAAACTTGAACTTTTCGAGTTTAAGTAATAAATGCTAACTAGAAATAGTTAGTTTTTTTGTTATTTAAGAAAGGAAAGTGATAAGTTATGACAATAAAAACTAAAAAGACCAACTATTAAAGTTGATCTCAACGATAAATTGCAAATTTATTATTTGTTGCTTTTAACAAATATTATTCCAAGTATTGCTGTTATAACAATAACCATAAGTGGAGCTACTTTGAAATATACCCATTCAAACGAATGCCATAAAGTTCCAATTACTGACCACTCTGGATCACTATAATCCCATGATTGATATGGACTTCCTAATATTGCTAATAAGATAAATAATATTATTAAACATATATCAGCAACTATTAATGTATTAACTAGCATTTTTCTTTTTTGCTTTTGTTTCATTGCTAATTGTTCATTAATGACTTCTAACTTTTCTGATATTACTTTTAAATCATTTTTTTCTTTTTCTTCTATACTTTCACCTAGAATTTCACTAACGGGTATTTCTAATATTTCTGATATAGTAATTAACATTTCAGCATCTGGTACAGATAAACCTGATTCCCATTTTGAAACTGTTTGTCTAACAACATGTAATTTGATGCTTAATTCTTCTTGTGAAAGTCCTTTATTTTTTCTTAATATTTTTAAATTATCTTTTAGCATAATACACTTTCTCCTTTCATCAAATTCAGTTTATTATAAAAATACCCGTTGCCACAAGCAATGCTTTTTAACATAACGATAAATTGTAATTTGTAATGTTCATAGTAGTTTTTCCTCAATATATTCTAATCCCCATAATTAGGAGTAGCACATTGTGTTAAATCAACGTTTATAGATGAAAGCAGTTCATTCAAATACTTATTATCTGAATCAGTTATAAATTCATGTCCTTTACCCGAATAAATCATATACTCTGGTAAATTTTCGTTTGTATATTGGAAAAGATTAGCATCAACACTATGTCTTATTATTTCAATAACATCATAGTTATATTTTCCATCAGTTGACTTTACAAATTGTAACATTGATGTACAAACTGCACCTGACTTACAGGCTTTATATTCAGTTGATAGTGAATATTTATTATTTTTTAAAATATTTAATTGAACAGGTATATCACATTTACTATTTTTCTTTTCTATTGTAAATATTAAATTATCGTATACTAAATCATCAATTGTAATTTTACTCATATCTAAATTTAAATAATCATAATAAATATTCTTTTTTTGTTCAACTTCATTAGATAACTTATTAATGTTTTTATTTTTGTCAAAATCTAATACTTGATATTCTATTATACCTGGAAACATTTCTTTGATTGAAGAAACATATTGATTACCATCTTTGGGATAAATCACATCTTGTAATTTGTTATCTTTGAATATTGCTTTAACAGGTATAGAACTTCCAGAAGAAATTGCCAAACCACTACCATATTCTTCTTTTTCAATATAATAACTTTGTTCATAAATCCATAAATATACATATTTATAATTATTCTTTTTTTCTATTCCGAAAGGATGGTAACTATAAAAAACATTAAAATCTTTTTCTTTTGAATCTGGATTTTCTATAAATTCTTTTTCTTTTATAAACCCAATAACCTCATCATATAAATAATCAGAATCATTTACTAAATCAACTTTTAAATTTTTATTATAATAAATTAACACCAAAACTATGACTACAAAAATTGTCGATAAAATAATTACTAATTTCTTTGATTTCTTTTTTATCTTATTGGTTTCATTTATAGTGGAAATTATAGCTTTTTCCTTAGCTTCTTCGCTATTATCTTTTTCTCCGTTAATTAATTCTTCTATACTAATATCTAACTCTTTGCATAGTTTTTTATATAGTGATACATCTGGAAAACTTAAACCTCTTTCCCATTTACTAACAGCATTTATGCTAACGCCCATTTTCTCTGCAAGTTGCTCTTGAGTCATATTTTTTTCTTTTCTTAATTTAGCAATAAATTTGCCACTTTTATTTTGATTCATTTTTTCACTCCCTCAAAATAATATTATCATTTTTAAATAATCATTAACACACACTGTTGGTTTAATTTTGTCAATTTATGAATCTAATATATATATAAATTACTATTTGTCTTTCAGTTTATATTATATCATTTTATTTACTTAAAATATTAAAATTTTAGTTAATTTTATGTTATACTAATTTTAGTTAGTAGTTATTACTGCCTATAATTATTGTTTTTAATGGTTGTTTTACCAGAACCTTAAGGGCTCCATTTGTATGATTACTCATACTTTGTGTGAGTTTTATTTTTATAAAATATGTTAATATTATTAAATACACTTATGAATAGAAAAAAATTCATTCAAAATGTAAATTTAGAATAATAAAAAAATGATATTATGGAGGTTTTAAAATGAAATTAGCAACTTGGAATATTGGTGAAGATGAAAGAAATAAAAATGGCAAATTAACTTTAAATTCTTATGCTTATATAATAAAAACTATAAAAGATAAAAAAATTGATATTATTTGCTTACAAGAAGCGATAATTAAATCAAAAAATTTACCATCTATAGCAAATTATATTAAAGAGCACACTGATTTAAAGTATATAGCTGAATTTGAATTATCAGATTCACATATCAATATTGGATCTAGGATGGGTATTGTTATATGTTCAAAATACAAAATAGATAGTTATAATCAATTTATGTTGGACAACCCTAATTTAATTAATTCTATTGATGAAAATACTACTTATTATTCCCATGATAAAGGTTTTATTATTGCAGATATAAAAGGATTTAAAATTGTTACAGGTCATTGTTTACCATTTCATGTGTTTAAAAAGAATCCTCTAGATTATTTAGAAATATTTGAGAAAGCAGATAAAGAATTTATTAGTTGCTACAACTTAAATAACAAATTCATATTATGTGGAGATTTTAACTATGACAACGTTAATTCTTTATTTCCTGAAACAATGGTTAACTGTTTTGACTTAATAAATTGCCCTACTAGAAAAGATAAACAATTAGATCACTTTATTATTAGTAATAAACTAAAATGTTCTTTTAGTAAAGTTGAAAATAATATATCTGATCATAAATTAGGGATTTTTGAAATTAATGATTAGTTGATGCATAATTTAAAAATATGCTTTATTATTTCACCAAGTGATAGTTATTTTTGATAAAATGTTTATCTCTTTTCTTTCTACTGCTCCATTAAGAAATCTATTTGAAAAAATAGAACTTGATCTTATAGAATCAATCGAAAGATTGTTTCTTTTGTGGTAAAAAAAAGAAACCAATAAGGTTCATATTATAAATTTAATGGTTAAATTATATTGTTACTTTAAAACATTTGTGATTGCATTTTAGGATATTCTAAATTCATACTTTTAATCCGGTTTAGTCTTGTAATCAAATCATCTGCTGAATGATATTTATCAGATTCAGAGATAATATTAAGTTAACATTTGAAAAGATAAAAAAATTAAAAGGTAATCTATAATTTTTCCCTAAGGCTAATTATAGTCCATTGTATACAAAAAACTCATTTTTCATATAAAAACGAGTTTTTTATTTAGACTTTAATTTTTCAATTATTTTTTTATGTATAGGTCTTATAAAATCACACATTGTTTTGTCATCCGCTTCTTCAAAACTAATCCATTTTACACCCTTTGACTCATTTTCCTTATATTTTAATGGACTTCTATCATCAGCTTCCATAAGATACAAAACATCAAAATGAATGTGTGACGAAACATACTTTCCACTCTTTATATGTCCTTTGACAGGTGCAGATTGAATTGCATATATATTTTCATCTAATATTTTTGCTTTTAGACCTGTTTCCTCTTCAACTTCACGAACTGCGACTGATAAAAGATTATCATCCCCATCTGCATGTCCACCTGGATAGATCCAACCATCGTTAATTATATGATAGACAACTATCATTTTGTTTCTTTTTTTATTTACTAAAAATGCAGATGCTGAAAAATGTCCAAAAATATTATCCCTAGTTAAAACATCATCAAATGTATCAATAAATCTTAAAAACTGCTCTTTATCTTTTTTTTCTTGTTCATCAAAAGGTATATAATTTTCTATTTCCTGTCTTAAGTTCATACATTCTCTCCTAAACAACAGTTCTTTATAGCAGATATTATATCATTCAAAGAAAGAAATAACTAGGGTCTGATTAAATTTATTACCAGTTTAATTATTGCTATTTGAAACGCGAAACAATGATCACACTTAATTATTCATATATAATTTTTTCTTTTTATTTGACACATATTTAATATATTTTATTAATAATTTCCAAATATACATTCCAATAATAAACATAACAATTGCTAATATGACTGATACTGGAAAAGCTACTAATGGATGTAAATTTAAATTACCCAAATAAAAAGTTATTTGAGGTATATCACTTCCTGTGATTATCAATGATAATAAATCCACTAATGCAAATATCGGAATTATTGCTGCACATATAATAAATGCTGGAGCAGTTAATCCTAAACAGGGTAAAATAATAATTCCTGTTAAACTAACTGAAAAATAAAATATTAATAATTGTTTTATTCTTTTTGATTTATTTATTTTACGTCCTTCATAAAATTCGTTAACTGATATATTATATATTTTACATATTTCTAAAATAATAGAATGATCCGGTAAATTTTTTCCATTTTCCCATCTACTTACACTTTTAACATTAACATTTAATATTTCAGCTATTTCATCTTGGGTATAATTATTTTCATTTCGAAGTTGTGATAAAAATTTACCTATTTTTTCTTGATTCATATAATGTTCTCCTTTCATAACTAAATTGTATAATTATTATAAATATGATTACAGGACATAAAGTGAGATATAGCAATTTACCTTCTATATTTATTTATGATTATAACATAGAAAAAAATTAATTAAATAAAAAAAAGACACTTAATAAGTTTAAAGCCCACAAAACATCTTTTAATGACATCAGTATACTTTTTACTCTATCCCTTTTACTTTTTGAATATCTTTTAAACGTTTCCAGTTATAGCTTCCATAAATATCATTTACAAGTAAAAGCATCGGACCTATAAGAACAGAAATTAATGAGGTAACTCCGTTAATTATAGGAATCATCCAAAGAGTTATAAGAATTAAGTCATTTGCTACATAGCAAAATAACGATAACTCACTTCTTCTTGCCTCAAAATAAGTAGCTAATACACTTGTCACTATTGATAGAGAACTTATCATAAGCAAATCTGTATTAAATGCTTTAAGTAAAAAATAATATACCCAAAATAATATTAATTGAGAAGAAAAAGCAAAAACTATTTCCTTTTTTGATAATGAACTGATAATAACAACATCTTCGTCTTTATCTTGATGTTTTAGCCAACTAATGATACCAATAATCATCATTGGAAATGTCAAAAAAATTGTTATTAATAATTCACCGTAGTATCCTTGATTATATGACACTATTCCATAAAAGAAAACACTAATAATTCCAATAAAATAACTTTCTACTTTACCTTTAGACATTAAAATTGCTGTTGTTAAATACGTAATAGTATATAATGAATCTATTATTGTTCCATTAAAAATTATAGATGTTAGAATTCCTACTACTATCCCAACAAATAAGTAGAGTTTTTCAAACAAATTCCAATCTTTAAAATAATTATATATGTATTGCATATGTATTATTCCTCCATATTTTTAATAACCATAAAAATGGTTGTAGAAAGCAGTATACCTAATGAATTTAAAATGATATCATTAAGATCAAAAGCTCTACCAAATATTGGCTGTAACACTTCAATAATTAAAGCCAATAATATTCCTTTTAAAATTGTATATTTCCATTTCGTATTTTTTTGTGATAATGGGTATAAGATACCAAATGGTAAAAACATTAATATGTTACCAATTGTTTCTCCATTAGCTCTATTTATAAAATCTAAAGTAAAATTAAAGTCTCCATTAAACCAATTTATGGAATTTCCTGAATTCATATGATAAATGAATGAATACCATAACTCATTCATTAAACCATGGCCAATAGTTAAACAAATAAGACCCGTAATATAACAAACAAAAATACATGAAAATATTTTTTGATTAACAGTTGTGGTTTTGTCTTTTTTAAGTTTTATAAACCAATAAATTATTCCAACAAATAAACATATTGGTAATGCTTGTATAAAATAACCTATATATGTATTAAAGAAGAAATACTGAAAAGTCATATCTTTTGGGAAATACATTTTATCAAATCCTCTCAACCTAAATTAATATTTATTTTAAACAGTGATTAACTCTTTTTCAAAAAAAGTTTATAATCTTATACTTCATTCAATATTAATTTAGCATAAATATCATATTTATTAAAAGACTTATAATCTGTTGATAAAAATTCTTTATATTTTTCTACATAGTCAGATGCTGATTCAAAATCATATTTAAAATTCGTATTTATTTCTCTGCATAATAATGCTTCAATATAATTTATTAAATCACTTTTATTGTTTTCATAAGATTGAATTAAATCACTGAATGCATATCTGAATGTCTCTTCAGGTTTATCTAACAATTCATCATAAATTTTTTGACTTGCTTTAATATAATCGAAAGGATTAGATGACATTATGGGGCCATTTTCAACGATAGAATTGATTTTTTTTAAAACATTGGTTTTTTCTGACGATTTTAATTCTATATTGGTTACACTAATTTGTGCTGGATAGATCTCATTTATCTCACCTTCATAAGTTATTTTAACTACATCTCCAACATTACATGAATCAAAACCATCAACATAATCAATCTTAAATTTATCGCTTGACTTGTACTCGTCTTCACTTTCATTTGGACGTACAATCATAGATTTTTGTTCACATTCCACTATGGTTCCTTCAAAAGAATGAATATCAGTTGTTTTTTCTTTTGTAGAAGTACTACACCCAGTTAATAATAAAACTATAAGTCCACATATTAGTATTGTTTTTTTCATAATTTCTCCTTTTTTCAGCTGCTTTTATTTAACAATCGAACAATATCCATTGCTGTTTTTTCAGTATAAATAATTTTCAATGATTCTTGCCAAACTTACATATACCTGTATTTTTTTCATATGTTTAATGAATTTATTACAAATAATTTAATTTTGTTAATAACTATATTCATTCTATAAATATTTTCTTTTTTATATCTAAATTATAAAAAGCTATAGCATTTGATATTATCAAGGCAATATCTGTAATAGAACTTACATATGCTTTAACAAAAATGTCATAAATAAACCACAAAATAAATACCAAGATAGAAAATAATCTGATATTTTTTTCTATCTTATTCCAAGTTACTATTGTATAAGTTAAAGCTGCTATTAAAGGAATAATGCTCATAAAACCATTATATGTAATCAAACTACTTATCGTATATAAAATCAAAAATAATATTAGAAAAAAGCGATTATTTGTTTTTGAAAAAGTATAAGCTCTAGTTGCTCCTAATAAACTTATTAAACTTCCTGTATAAGCTCCTAATAAGAAATATTGTAATATATCAAAAGAACTATCCAATACCTGAAAGAATAAAATTTGCTTTCTGTTTCTTTGCCAAAAACTAAATAATAAACATAACGATGAAAGAAAAGCAAATATCTGTGCTAATATAAAATTCATATTCATCTTCCTATCTAATTCAACAAATTTGTAAGTGTCCTATAATTAAAATCTTATCTTTCAATTAATGCTTATCAATTCAAGATACACATTTCTAATTTGATCATCAGGGATTTTTAAATCTCTTAAAATCGCATAGGCATATTCTATATTCATCTTTAAAAAACAGTCTTTTTCATTTAATATTTTTTTTATTATTTCATATTTTTTTAATTCTTTAGGATTCTCTTTATATTCTTCAATGTATTTTTCATTAATATTTTTTAACTCTTCAATCATTTTTTCAATTCTCCATTTTCATTTATACCTGGAATTCTTGGATCTTTTTCAAGAATATACTCAAATACTTTATCGTTAAATCTATTTTGTAGTTCTTCTTTTGTAATTGGAATAAGATTACTATTTGGATTAAAATAATAATAGATATTTTGGTCCGGCTTTTCTTGGAAACCTTGTTCATTCAATGTAAATATTGCACTTGCCATGGCAATCTTACTATCATCTATAGGAATATTATTTCTAACAATAGTAAAAGCAATATTCTTACCTATTTGTTCAGGAGTAAATAATATTTTTTCTAATTGTATGATATATGATAATGAATCAATTCCAACCATTTCAGTAGAATTTACCTTATCTATTAATATAGCTAATCTTTCATTTAAACTTATTTCTTGAATGTTATCTGTAGACTTAGAATATTCATCCAACAACTCATCTAAAGTTTGAGTATGTTCAACTTGAGAACTCTTAGTTAGTTTTTTTTCTTGACTAGCAATTAATTGATACATTCTACTAAGTGATTCTTTAAATTCTTGTTGAGTTTGCAAATTTCTATTAATACATTTTATCCCAATTAAAGGTTGATTAAGTTTTGCTTGCGCAATGTCTCCTAAAAGAATTGACGTTACAGAATCGGCGGTGACTAAAAATTTTCCTGCTCTAAAATCTAAACTTACATGAACAGATCCATAATCCTCATCAAACAAACTCTTATAATTACTACTAAAATGTATTCCTATTTTATCCAACAATTTTGTATATATCAAATTAAATTCATAACATACAACTCGGTTGTTTTCAAGTGTAACCGCCGAAACGTGTTCTGTATCCTTGTGTTTTATTGCGGCATATCCTTTTTGATTAACTGCATAATATTCTTCATCATATGTCAATAACTTACACATTTTTATATAAATATAAATTGCCTTTTCTAAAAGTGTTGAATCTTTTGGTAATCCGCAAAAAATTTTGTTCTCTAAATCATTATCTATTTGAACATTTTGATATAGAGTATCAGTAGTTTCTAAATGTTTATTTATAGCTTGTAAATCTATTTTTTGTAATGAGTTAATATCATTATAATGATCAATAATAATATCAGGTAGCAAATATTCTTCTAATATTTCATTTTCTCTAAAAAAATTGAATGCCGCATAGATAAAATATTCTCTTTTAACTCCATTTATCTCTTGTATTTCTACATTTGAACATAGATTGTCAAATTGTTTATTAGGTAACTGCATAAAGGATATTATTTGTTCAACAGGTATAAAATATTCAATTCCATCGATATATATATTGTAATTATCTCTTTTAAATTCCTCTAAAAATTCTTTAAAAGAAATACTATTTCTTAAACTATTTAATATTTCTTGTTCTACTTGATTTAAAATTATTTGCCTCGATGACACGAGATGTTCAATAGCTTTTATAATAGTATTTTTTTTATAAAGAACTAGGGATCCTATATCTCCATTTATAATGTAAGTAACTTGAAAAGTATTTATATCACCTTTAAAGTATTTTAATGCATATTCGAAATATAAATCATTATTTAAAATTCTTTTTAAAAATTCAATCGATACATCTTGATTATCAATATTGATGG
>ERZ825137.1005-NODE-1005-length-38207-cov-4.682402_pt1 | contig 38207 bp, 41 predicted proteins | sample MGYA00519873_ERZ825137 | MGnify/ENA primary metagenome ERZ825137 (study PRJEB31778, sample SAMEA3449190) | human gut metagenome | biome: human gut; feature: human-associated habitat; material: faeces | place: United Kingdom | collected 2010/2012 ...
TCAGTTAAATGCAGAAAGAGTGTTAGCCAAAAGCTTTCAGGGGTTATGTACCCGTTTGGTTAATAAAGTACTGGCATACAATCTCTGTATTGCATTGAACAGCATTTTCGGTGAAACCTGTGAAATTGGAAAAATCAAAAAATTGATATTTTAAAAATTTTATTCTTTCAATAACTACAGGGATTCTTTGCGGTTTCACAGGTTTTCACATAATTTATTTGAAGTAGCACAATAGGTTAAATTACCTCAAAACGCTTCACCGCATCCTTTATGGCTTCCGCTTTCTCTGTCATCAGATGTTTACTCGGCTGTTTCAATTATGTTATCACTCAGCCAAAGATGTTCCGTAGGCTTTCTTCAGCTCTTCTTTCGTCATCTCCTGGACCTTAAATGTGGCGGTTCCATCGCTGCTTTCCCAGGTGATATGCAGGCAGTTTTTGCCTTCTGCTTTTACATCTCCGTAAATGGTCAGTCCTGTATCCGCGAACCAGATCGCATAAACTGGTTTTCCTTTCCACATCCAGGCTTTCTGCTCTTCATTGTATTCCAAACCTAACGCCTTATATAGATAGCTATCGACTTCGGCCCAACATTCAATCTGGCCTGCAACCGAATTTTCCGCTGCCTCTGTATCCGCTTTTTTTTCGGGATTTTGTCCATCCTGTACAGTCGTGATCGTAAAATCCTCTGCTGCTGATTCTATGGCATTTCCCTGCTCGGCTGCTGTCACTTCATCAGACTCATCTGTCACAGTATCCGTGTCCCCATTTTTATAAATTTTAATCACAAGTTTTCCGTCTGCATCCATATAGCTCTCTGTATATGCCCATGCTGCCTGAGATGCTCCTGCCACACCGGCTGTTCCCAGAATTGCGGCACAGATTCCAAGTGCCAGCCCTTTTCTTCTGCCTCTTTTTCCTGATTTGCCAGCGGTTAAGCCGTAAGCGTTCTTTCCTGTAAATACTGTTTTCTTCATAAAAAATGCTCCTTTCTTCTTTTGGGAATGTGTTCCCTTGACTACAATAAGAAGAATAGAGCATTTCCTTGTGTTCCATATGTAAGTTTTATGTGGTTTGTGTGGAGCCGCAAAACGGACATGTCGCCTATTGGCGACATCACCATATATGAAAGTCAGCTACTTGGCTCCTATGGGCGCTCCCACAGCTGCCGACCGCATTCGTAATCCGGGCTATCGCCCTACTTACTCATACGCTCCAGCCATAATGGACTTCGTTGCTTTCTTAATACAGAAAACGCAGGTTGGCGCAATGTAAAGGCAGGCGGTGATCCATGCAGTCTGGTCTGCGAAGCAAATGGCGGTAAAGCCAAAGGTTCCCACAAATCCCAGGCTGACAATGGTTCTTGCCAGCATCTCCGTAACACCGGAAAAAACAGCTCTTGTGGAATATCCAAGTCCCTGCGTCACCATACGGGTAATGTTAAGGATTCCCAGACTCCAATAGAAGAATCCCATACAACGCAGGTATTTTGCAGATGCATCCAATACATCTACCGCCTTATGGCTCACAAAGATCATCGAAAGCGTTCTGCCCGCAAAGATCAATATAAGCCCTGCCACAATACCATATCCAACCGCAAGGAATATCGCCTGCCACAGACCTTTCCTAATTCGCTCCGCTTCTCCCGCACCCAAATTCTGGCTACAGAATACCGATGCTGCCGTTCCAATTGCATCAAACGGACACATTGTGAACTGTTTGATACGCATGCCTGCCGTGAAGCCGGATACACAGACACTCCCTAACCCATTATTTGCCGCCTGCATCACCATACTACCGATTGCAGTAATGGAAAACTGCAAACCCATCGGCAAGCCCATGGATAACAACTCTTTCACACTGCCTGCTCTCACAATGCGATGTTCTTTCGCCATCCAGAGCAGATTGATCTTCCTGCCAATGTAGACCAGACAGAGGATTCCACTGACCGCCTGCGACGTGATCGTTGCGATTGCCGCTCCGGCACATCCCCATTTTAACACAATAATACAGAACAGATCTAAGAATATATTCAAGATTGCCGAAAATGCCAGAAACATAAATGGTGTTCTGCTGTCTCCGACTGAACGCAGGATGCTTGACAGAAAGTTATACATCAATGTAAATGGCATACCAAGGAAAATAATCAACAGATACGCATAGGCATTGTCATAAATATCTGCCGGAACCGACAGGGTATGTAAGATCCACGGGCAAAGAATGGAACAAAGCGTTGTCAGAACAACCGCAATTCCTACGGTTAATAATGCACCATTGAAGATGTAATTGCGCATCTTATCAAGATCATTTGCCCCGTAATACTTTGCGACCGGTACACCGAATCCGGCACAGCATCCCATGCAGAATCCTAATACAAAAAACTGTACACTGCTGCTGGCTCCAACCCCTGCCAATGCTTTTGCACCTAAGATCTGACCGACAATTGCCGCATCTATAATATTATAAGTTTGTTGTAACAGATTCCCTAATAATAAGGGCATTGCGAATCGCAGCATTAATTGTAAGGGTTTGCCCTTTGTCATTGCTGTTGCTGTATTTGACATTTTCTCCACACCTTTCTAAATAATACTCCCCAACCTTATGGATGAAGACGGACGATGAATGGTTATCGTGTTTGTGTGGGTGCCAGAACAGAGGATTTCTTATAACCATGCTCAATTGTGCTAACCGTTCCACCGAGCCACAAACATACAGAAAATCTCAGCTTAAGGGCTTCGATTTTCTGTTGTGTCTCACTTCCACAGCCCAAAAGTCGCATGGTTATAAGAAATTCACTGCCCTGACACTATTTATATGACAATGATCATTCATCTGTTCGTCAGCTCAAATGATCCATAAAGTTCCCGCCACACCCGATGCCATATTGACGTTATTGCAAACGGAAGAGATACGAGCAAAACCTATTGCTAACGGGTTATCTAAATATATGGCGAAATAAGGAAAACTCGGCAGGGATACATTCATATTCCCTCCGAGTTTTATTGCGGGCTTATTATACTCTTTTTGTTATAAAGTTTCAACCATCATCAACCAAAAACTCGTCTTACTGCCTCCTGATATTCCTCCGGTCGATTGGCTTTTCTCACTTTCTTCAGTTCCCTTTCCGATTCCGGGAACATTTTCCCCAGATAGGACCACACTTCTTTCATCTTAAAAAGCGCATCCTTTTCACTACCCATAGCTTCCCGATAACCCGCATATAACCGGTCATGATATTCTTTTAATTCCATTGTTGTTATGGTTTGTCCGGTTCGAATCTCCCGCACTAATCCCGGATTGGTCACTACGCCTCTTCCAAGCATGACCCGTTCCACTGTTGGAAATCTCCCACAAAATGTATCATAATCTTCTTTCGTAAAGATATCTCCGTTATAACACACCGGGTGGACACTCTGCTTCAAAGCCTCTCCAAACACATCCAGATTCGGATGATTCTGATAGTAATCTTTCTGTAAACGTGGATGAATGATAATCTCAGAAAACGGATACCGGTTATACACTTCCATGATATCCTCGAACTCCTCCGGAAACTCCATTCCAATACGGGTTTTCACTGAAACACGACATTTTCTCTCTTCCGGCAATGCAGCAATCTCCTCAAATACCGTTTCAAAAAATTGATCCAGCCTTCCGATATCATCTAGAAATCCACTTCCTTTTTTCTTGGATACAACCGTAGCCGCAGGACATCCCAAATTCAGATTCACCTCATGATATCCCAGCCCGATGAGCATATTGCAGGTGTCCAAAAACTGTTCCGTATCGTTCGTAAGAATCTGCGGCACAACATTCATTCCCTGATTATTCTCCGGTGCTACTTCTTTCCGTTCTCTCGTTTTCAATATCTTTTTCTTGGTAGGTGCAATAAATGGAGTAAAATATCTGTCCATATCTCCAAACATTGCATGGTACACATTCCGATACACATACCCTGTCACTTCTTCCATCGGTGCCAAATAAAATTGCGTCATTCTTCCTCTCCTTCACCAATAGCCATCCCAGCAGTTCTGTTCCTCATTATTTCACCGTATTCACATAGTATCTTCTGAAAATTCCATACGCCACAACCGCTGTCAGTAATTCTGCCACGCCAAATGCCATCCATACACCCTGTGCCCCAAAGAACCGGCTCAATGCAAATGCCGCAGGAATAATGATGACTACATATCGAAGCAGGGATATCACAAAGGACGGCATTCCTTTTCCAAGACCTTCTAATGTGCCGGAAAATGTGACTGACACCGAAGATACTACAAAGCCAAGACAGATCGTACGCAGTGCTGTCACTCCCGCTGCCAATGTATCCGGATTATTCGTGAACAATCCCATTAACTGCCCCGGCAGGAATTCGCAAAGCCCCGTCCCCACGATCATAATGCAGATAATCAGCGTCAGTGCAAATCGACAGATCTGTTTCACACGCTCATTTTCTCTTGCTCCATAATTATAACCGATCAACGGACGGATTCCCTGGATAATTCCATTCGCCGGCAGATACAAGAATGTCTGCAATTTGTAATACACGCCAAGCACTAATACATAAGTGCCGGAAAATGCAGTCAGGATCGTGTTAAGCGCCGTGATCAGGAAAGACGGAAGCGCCATATTAAAGGTCGCCGGGACACCAATTCCATACAACCTGCCTAATATATCCTTGTCAAGATACCATTTCGAAAAGGTGATGCGAACCGGTAATGGACGGAATACCACAAACCACAGATACACAAGCAGCGTAATCACCTGCCCGATTCCCGTTGCGATTGCCGCACCCCGAATTCCCATCGCAGGAACCGGTCCAATTCCAAATATAAATATAGGATCTAATATAATATTGGCAATACACCCTGCCATCATACTGATCATGGAAACTTTCATTCTACCCACAGACTGAAAGATCTTCTCAAACGCAATTCCTACCGTGATCACAACAGAAAAGGAAAACGCAATTCTCGAATACGTCAGTCCATAAACAATCACCGTCTCATCCGAGGTAAAGAACCGAAGAAATGCCGGCATCCCCAGCCAACAGCCAACCAGCAATAATGCACCATGCACAATATTGAAGATCACGCCATCTGTCGCCGCCTTGTCTGCCTTTTTCTGATTGCCCGCACCCAAATAAAATGCGATTGTCGCATTGACTCCAATTGAAAATCCTACTGCGATCGACGTGATCAGATTCTGAATCGGATATACCAGTGAAAGTGCCGTCATTGCCTCTTCACTGATCTTCGCCACAAAATAACTATCTACAATATTATATAACGAATTGACCATCATGGAAATAACCATTGGCAAAGCCATTGATAATACCAACGATTTGATCGGTCTTTCTTTCATAAATGTCTGCTCCATACCTTGCTCCTTTCATATAATCCTGCAGGCTAACACCTACTCGAAACGACATCGTTGTCTCTCATCTCATGACTTCGTCATTCGATGATGGACAGTCGCCAAATACAAATTTTCGTGCAAGCACGAATTTGTACTCGGCTCGTTGTCTACACATAAAAACGCCACATAACTGCTAACAAGTAGCAATTATGTGGCGAAAAATAGACGTTGTCTAGAAAAATCCACACGCATTTTAGGTTCTTAAGATAACACAAAAGAGGGTATCTGTCAAACAGTTACTTATTCGGTTGATGCATCTGCAGACGATGTATCGACCGATGCCATTGTATCTTCTACCGAAACGATCTCCGGTCCGGACGAAAATGCTTCCTGTCCCTCCGCCGCAGCCATTGCATCTTCCCGTTCTGTCTTTTCTTCATCCTTCCACAAAGAATCATGATCTTCCCGTTTCCTCTTATGCATCTGGGCTACCATCTGTGCACTCTTCGCCATCTGGTACATATCTTTGTCATATTCCATGACTTTCTTCTCATCACTCGGCGGAACATTATCTCCCTTCGTCATCCGTCGTACCACTTCCATAATCTTGCGAAGATCCTCAAAGCCTTCCTCTTCTGCCTTTGCATTCTCTCTTGTGGCTACTTCATTAAACTTGGCATCCCACTGTTCCATTAACTGATCCATATAACTCTGGTACTCATCCTGTTTCTTCGCAACTGCATCATATGTTAATTCCAATGTAGCTGCCTCATCCGCATAAATAACCGCACCATTATCCGTTTTCTTGATCTTCTCATCCAGTTCGGCCTTCTGCTTTGCCAGCTTATATTTCTGAATATTATAAGACCTCAACTGTGCACTATACGTTTGGCGTGCTTCTCCTACTGTCATACTCTCTTCCTCCTTGAATCAAAATGCTTAAAATCCGTTTTAAGCAATCAGACATGAATGGCTTTCTATCTGTTATATCGACAGGAGAAGCGGAAATGTTTAGACCGGTAATCCCTGATCCGTTGTCATTGCATATCAACTATAACAATTTCTCCATCACTATATGGTCGGATAAGTAATGCCTGCACCTTCTCGACATCAATTACCCTATCATATCCTGACAAATTATAGGCTTTCCGCGACCCGTCCGTATAATACCCCGCATCACCTGCATCCATTAAATATGGCAATCTTGTTCCATCTTTTAATATAACACCCTCTATTGTCGGAACCTCTGGTTCATTCTCTCCTGTTGCAGACTCACTTAATCTTATATAATTTGCTTTCATTGAAATTGGTGATAACTCCACATTTGTTATTTTGAAATCGGTTCCCGCAATTTCCTTATCTAATTGAATATCTTTTGCAGCACTCACACTCGGTAACTTTATTTCAAAATCCCATGTTCCATCAACCACATTTTCATACTCCTGTTTCTCAAGAAAACCAAGATTTTGAAAATCAACTTCAAGCATTTTGCCTAAAATGCTATCTTTTTCATATGAAACATGTGCTACAATTGTATATTCCAAATTACCATTTTCATCAAAATAATGATCGACTACACTTTCTCCTTCCGATAAATGAATCGGTGTTCCATCTTCATAAACCGGTTTACCGTCCTCACCAGATACAATGCCATTATACATTTGTCCATACGAATTCACTTCTGCATCCTGCGATTTCACATTTGTGATTTCAAAGTCGGGTTCTTTTTCCTGGTCTATGTTATATCCGGATATGACAAAAGATATATATGCAAAACGTTCATCTGCAATAACTGTATGCGGTACAATGGTTACTCCATTTTGCGTGACTTTCAGCGATTCATAATCTTCTTTTTCCGGATACACCTCTGCTATTCCATCATCAACAAGCTGCTGTTGTTGCGTCTCATCTGCCTGCAAATTTCCTTTCATTCCCCTTCCCCAATAATGGTGAATTGTCGCCGCTGCACCTACACCACACATTATAAGCAAACCTATTCCCACAATTGCTGCTATCTGTGACCGGAAGAATCTCCTTTTCTTCTCATTATGTATATTCATATCAACCATCCTCTCTTGTCTGATCATTTCAAAAGCACGATTGGTTCTATCTAATATGACTTCTGATAACACTACCTCTTCTGACAATATTTTTTTATCTTTCATCATTTTAAAGCTCCTTCCCGTAGTATTTTGCAATCTGTTTTCGGCCTCTTGACAGATACGTTTTAATCGTATTAGGCGGCATGGATAAAATCTCCGCAATTTCTTTTACTTTAAAACCTTGTCCATAATACAATTCCATAGGCAGCCGATACCTTTCATCTACCGAACTTAATGCCTCTTTAAATTCAATATTGTATTCATCACATTGTGCCGGTTCCTCGCAACAGTCTAAATCGACATAGTCCGAACGTTCCCGCAAAATGTCATAACAATGATTGATCAGAATTCTGGTCATCCAAGTTTTAAAATATTCTGTTTTCCTCAACATATTCATCTTTTCCCAACATGACAAAATTGTATCTTGAAGTGCATCACCCACATCTTCTTCATTTGCCAAAATTGCGATTGCTGTACGATACATATCTTTCAAAAATAAATCTATCAGTTTGCTAAATGCCTCTTCATCATGCTGTTGTGCTTTCTTGATCAATAATCTTGTTTCAATATTCATATTCTTCTCCTGTGCACAGATAAATAAAATAAAGCGTTCTTTATTTCATCTTACATATATTAGACGGAAGTTTTTATGGCATGGTTTCAAAAAAAAATACGCAACAGACATTTCTATCTGCTGCGCATATAATCAAGTATCTAAGCTTTTACTTTCACCTTAGAAGATAACCCTTTGCTCTTAAATATTTTCTTATAGGAAGATACTTTCTTCTTTGGAACTTTAATTGTTGTTTTCTTAGTAATTCCCTTAAATGCATTCTTGGCAACTGTCTTTTTCGTCAGCTTCGTCGTCTTGAAAATGATCGTCTTAACATTCTTACATCCACTAAATGCATTCGCCTTGATTGATGTCACATTCTTACCGATTATGATCGTCTTGCATTTATTGGCTCCTGAAAATGTTTTGCCGGAAACACATGTTACCTTATAGGTCTTTCCATCAATCTTTACAGTATTCGGAACAGTTATCTTCTTTGCCTTCTTGTTGACCGGCTTTACAAAGCTTACTTCCTTCTTATCAACATTCGTAATCTGATATTTCGCTGCCGCCTTGTCATCCGATGTAACCATACCAACTTTCACAGTTTCCGTATTGTCTGTCGGTGCAGATGGTTGTTGTCCATCATCTGTGTCTCCACCCGGCTTACTCGGATTCCCGTTATCTCCGGTATTACCGCCCGGATTGTCCGTATTGCCACTATCCCCGGTATTACCGCCCGGGTTATCCGTGTTGCCACTATCTCCGGTATTGCCGCCCGGATTGTCCGTGTTGCCACTATCTCCGGTATTGCCACCCGGATTGTCCGAGTCTCCGTTTAACTTTGGAATTGTTTCCCATTTGGTTTGCTGGCAGCTTGTACATGTATATGTCTTGATTCCCTCTTCTGTCTTAGTAGGTTCTTTGGTTATCGTACCCCCATCCCAACTATGCTGTCCCGTTGCAGGAACCACTTTCTGTTCCAGTGTAACTGTTTTACAAACACTACAATGTTTACCGGCTGTCTTTCCTTCCTTCACACAAGTCGCTTCAACTGCCGGATCTTCTACTTCCTGATGTCCGAGTGCACTCTTTGTAACAAAGTCTTTACTTGTCGTGTACTCTATATTATTAAAACTATATGTGGCTGTCCTTGTTGTGATCTCCTCCTGTGTACAAGTTGCCGTTTTAATCACCTTAGATGTAACCGCACATGTATATGTCAATTTATGATTCTGTACAGACCCGCTACATCCTTCGCGCTTGCAGACAAAATCTATCGTACAGGATTCTCCATTCTTCGACCAGTTATAAACCGGTTCATATTCATGTCCATTTATAGTAGTATCCACATCTCCATATGGTTTTCCACAGATAGAACAAATTGCAGGAGAAGTACAGGTTGCCTTGCCTCCTACGCAAGTAGTTGATAAAGATTGAGTTTGGCAGGAAGTACATTGTGCATTATGACTTGTACCTCCTATGAGTTTAAATTCATGTTCTACCTTAATACTTAATTCAATTCCATCAACTTCATTGTAATTCTTTGTGTCTGCCGGAACATATTTTGCCTTCTTTGTAATGGTTTGTCCATTGACATCCGAACCTGCTTCTAATTTCCCATCCGAATCCGTCCATACAAAACTGCCCTTCTCATTCTCGTCATTAACCTTTAACGATACCGCAGAAAGCATATCTCCACATTTTGCTGTCAATTCTGTTGGTTTGATATAGTTATCCGGTGTTGCTTTCGCTATCGCAACCTTGATCCGAATACTTGACGCATCATATTTTGCTTCCGTTGTATCATGTGCCGGTGCCTCAACTATTAATGTATATGTACCCGCATCAACCGGTTCATTCGCTATCTTCTGCGCTGAAACAGTATTTAAATCTGCAACTCCCGTCTGATCACCATTATACCATGTAAAAACAAGCGATGTCACACCCGCCGGAAGTGTAAAGTCTGCCGGAACCGGTTTGGAAATTGCATATCCACAATATACATAATCTGTCTTATAATTATTTATTATTGTACCTATATTCTTGTTACAATTTGAACACTGACCATTCGCATTATAATGATGTTTGAGCGGCTGTATTGTTTCCTGCTTAACGAATACCGTATTACAAGCACTGCAACGACGTCCCTTTGTCTTTCCTTCCTTTTCACAGGTTGCCGCTACCGCAGAATCCGTTACTACCTGATGGGTCACTTGAATACTTAATACTATTCCTTCTACTTCATTATAATTCTTTGTGTCTGTCGGAATATATTTTGCTGTCTTCTGGATTGTCTGTCCCTGTTCATTCGATCCGGCCTTTAATTCTACATCCGAATCTGTCCATACAAAACTTCCCTTTTCATTCGTGTTATTAACTTTCAATGATACAGCAGAAAGTTTATCACCGCATTTTGCCGTCAAACCCGTTGGTTTGACATAATCTGTTGGTGTCGCTTTCGCTATTACGACCTTGATCCGAATACTTGACGCATCGTATGTCGCAGTCTCCGTATCATGTGCCGGGGTCTCAACCACTAATGTATATGTCCCCGCATCAACAGGCATTGTATTCCTCTTCTGCGATGCAACAGAATTCAGATCCGAAATCGCCGTCTGATCTCCGTCATACCAGGTAAACGTCGGTGTTGCTGCACCTTCTGGTATTGTAAAGTTTGATTCTTTCGGTTCCGGAATTGTGTCTCCATATGTATAATTCGTTTTATAGCTATTATTTTTAATCGTGCCTATGTTCTCACTGCACCCTGTACATTGACCGCTGGCATTATAATGATGTTTTGTCATTGCCTGTCCATTCGAATAAGTATCACCATTCTTATATACCTTAGAACCATTCAACACCGGTCTATCATCCTTACCGATTGCCTGTCCCCATATAGACTGCTTTTCCTGCAATAGATAAGCAACCTCGCCACTCTTAAATGCTGCCGTTGTCTTTCCATAACTACTGTCAACTACACTGCCACTACATACATCACTGTCAAAGTAACAATTTGATACATTCTTATCATTCTTATTATTCCCACATATGCCTCCGCGCCTTTTCCCACCATTTATCGCACTGACACTATAACTGTTCGATATTGTACCATTATTAAATCCGCTAATGCCACCACATATCTGTGATGTTGCACTCATACAGCCTTTCGAATAGCAGGTATCTATCACTCCATTATTCATTCCACATATTGCACCCGTATTTCCTGTTGTCATCAATGATACATCAAAGTAGAAATCTTCCATTCCAACATTGAAAACGTTTGCCGACGCTGTTGTTACTCCAAACAAACCAACTGCTACACCACTTATATTTTTCCCATATAATCCCCTAATTGTATGATTCTGTCCATTAAATGTACCTGCATACTTTTTAGACATACTACCAATCGGCATCCATTCCATATATGATCCCGAATTCAACGTATTATCTGCATTCAAGATATTCTGATTTACTGTAATATCTCTTGTTAAAACTGCATTATATGATGCTCCACTCTTATTATTCACTTGGTCTGCGAACCAATAAAGTTGTCCTGCATTTCCAATTTCATAAAAATTCTGACTATTGCATACTGCCGGCATATAACCATTACAATTATTCTTTTCCGGACAGTTATCATCATCATGAGTCAAAACACCATCAGCCAAAGTTGTATATTTGCATATACCGTTGTCATCATACTGTGCATCGCCTGTAGATTCCGAATAATTGTCCGCATTAAAAAATTCTACCGAATATGACACGTTTCCCTGCACCAATCCCGTTATCTGAACCTGGAACTGTTCATTAGATGGCAGACTATCAAGCTTCGGTTGAAAAACCAAATAACCTTTTAATCCGGATGTATTATTGCTTACCGTCAATCCACCAGACTTATCAAAAGTCCACTTTTTATTGTCTCGTAACCGTGTCACAGTCACTGTAATATTACCAACACTTTCTTCCTGCCCGGTAGCAAAAGTCCATTTATCATCAGAATCAAAAAAGGCAGTAGGCGTAATCTGTGCCGGCCATGCAACATTCTTAACCGTTGTATCTCCCTGACCCGTATACATTGCAGCATAGTAATCGGTATTCTGATGCACGAAACCAAAACCCGTTTCACTCATTGAGGATTTCATCATCTGCTGTCGAGCATCTGAATTCTTCATCCATGTATCAATCGCAGGAACTACTCCGTTACACCCTGTTGCATAATTCGAATACTTCTCACCTTCCAAATAATTCTGATATAAAGTAGATCCTAACTGATCAGAACTCAACCCACTTCCATATACCTTGACAAACACCAACGCCTGTGCATAGTCAGAATACGTTTCGTTCGCTATAACCGCATCCAGTCCGGCAATATATCGATACTGGTTTAATTTTAAAAGAGCAGAGTTAATCACAATATCGCTCAAGGAACCCGCTCCATCCATCGTCATTTTACCCGGATTCGGATATTTATTTTCCTTATACCCAATTTCACTCTTAATATTAGCTTGCGTCTCCTTAATATATTCCGCAATCTCCTTCTTCGTATGCTTTGTCACCCCAAGACCGTTGTCTGCCTTTACGGACACTCCCGCCATCATCAGACCGCAAACGACCAAACATAATGTACGAATACCCTTCCATCGTTTCTTCATAATATTTGTAACTCCCTCCTAATACCATATAGCTGTTCAAACATCAAATATAGTTAAAATGTTCAAAAAATGCATACATTACACATGCACATTTGTATAAATTATATCACTTTATTCTGCTGATTGCTATAAGATATTGTACAAATATTACATAATTACTGACATTGCTTACGGAAAACTTCTTTATCCTCATACATTTTCTGATCCATATCGCGCAGGAATTCATCCAGACTTGCATATTCCGGAGAATATTCAGCATACCCAATCGCAAATGACAATTCATATGGTTTCTTTGCCGTACGATTATATTCCGTTAAACGCTTTCTTATATCGCTGATCAGATCCATTACACCCTGTTCGTCTCTATTTGTACAGAAAATAGTAAATTCATCGCCCGCAAACCGGATGACAGTATCCGAAACATCTACCCAACCAGAGAGCAGTCTGCCAACCGTCCGAATGGCATCATCCCCAGCCGTATGTCCGTAGGTATCATTTATTTTCTTAAATAAATTAATATCCATCATAATGCCAAACACCTGCGCATACTTCTTCATCTGCATCTGTTTATAATAGAACTCTAAATATTTCCTATTATACAACCCTGACAATTCATCCACAAACGATTCCTCTTTTTGAAGCTGCATTTCCACAAGCATCAGTGCGATGGCAACCGAAAACCATCCTGTTGCAACCCCATAATGTAAACCCTGAATAACCGTCCCCATGACACACGGAAGTACATATGTATATACCGGAAAAAAATGAATCTTACTTCCTTTATGTTTCGCCAGATAAACCACGATAATACTATACAGATAATAAAATGCAAGAATAACATAACTATATAATCCAAAACGTCCCCTCGTATATACATTATCGCTTGATATAGAAAACAATAACCCTGTTTTACACAAACAATTCAATACCGTTAAAGCATATGCTACAGCAACTGGCAGTGCAAGCATCCACGCAGTCCTGCGAATTCTCTTAACATTATGAGAAATCTTAAACTCAACAAACAGACACCATAAATACCCCATTAATGTTGTTGCCGGAAACAGAATCGCATTTGAAACATATTGCGCAACGCAAACAGTTTTCCCCGGTATACCATCAATACAAAAAGAAAGCATTTCCAGCAGAAGTGCAACAATGCTGATAGCAATCATGCAATTAAACAGATATTCTCCTACTCGTTTTCCTAACTTATTCGACAATCTTGTTCCTGCCAGATACAATAGGCAAAACACGCCTGCCCCATTCACTATTAAAATCTCTGCAATATTAATTTGATTATTCATGGTTTCTCCTTTTCAATTCGCCATATCTACAAATTACAAAAACAATGATTTGATATATTTAGTATACCGCATATCAATGGGACTGTGTGCATTATTAATGTGTACTTTATTCGAGTGACAACCGGCCGTATGCACCTATAATAAATCCAATATCCTCAACAGACTTTCCGGATTGAATTTCTCCATTATAATCCTTTGAACGGATCGTGAGTTTGTTACCATCCGCCTGATACTCACCATTCCAACCATCCGACAACTCAATATCCCCGGAAAATGTCAACGGAATCTCCCATGACGATATATCCTCTGTTCCTTTATTGGTTATCGTCAACTGATATTGATAAAATGTCTTTCCGTCCGACTCCCAGCTTCCGGTCACTGTCGCCTTCACTTCCAGATCTCCAGCAGATATATTTTTTACTCCTGTTCCGGTATTATCAGGAGCTGTTTCCTGTGTACTGTTCTCCTTATTTGCATCTGTCTTGTTCGGATTGGCATTTGCCGTTGTACCGGCTTGTTCCTTTCCCTGTGAAGCACCTGCTTTTCTATCCGCATGCAGCATATCATAAATCCATTTTCCGCTCTCACTCAGATCATCCTTTGTAAAGCCGGAAGTTTTCCGGCAATCGGATGAGATCAGTGCGGAAGTCTCGTCTTTGTTACACAAACTCCATACAGCATAGCTGACACCATATTGATCCATCGTGTCAATCCAATTCTGTGCCTCTGCCAGATCATTTCCGCCATTTCCACTGGCATCACACAATCCGAACTCACTGACAAAAACAGGGGTTCCTGCCTCAATTGCACTCACCATTCTATCGCGTAAGTCCTGTTTATGAGTTGCTGCATAAAAATGTAAGGTGTACATGATATTGTCATATCCGGTGATTGGATCATTTTGTGGTTTGTCTATTTCCTGAGACCAGGTTGGTGTTCCGATCAGTACAACCGCATCCGGTGCATTTTCCCGGATCACAGGAAGTACTTCCCCTGCATACGCTTTAATATCTTCCCAGTTTGCATCTCCGTTTGGTTCATTGCAGATCTCATAAATGACATGTTTTTCATTTTTCAATTGTTCCGTCATTTCCTCAAAAAACTGCAACGCCTCATCTTTATGTGTCAGAGGATTGTTGTCATGTAGAATATGCCAATCGACGATCACATACATATCCGCCTGTTTGGCATACGCTACACCATCCAATACGAGTTGCTTCAGTTTTGCTTTATCTCCGTCCGTACAATAGCCGCCATTTTCATCCGTGTACATTGCAATTCGAAATAGATTTGCGCCAAATTCACTGCCAAGCTGATTGACCGCATCCTGATTGACAAAATCCGGGAACCACGCAATGCCATGTGTACTAATTCCCCGAAGCTGTACAACCTGTCCCTGCTCATCTACAAGCTGTGTTCCTTTTACTGACAACGCACCATTTTTAGAAGGTCTGGCTAATACATAATCACCATTCTTTTCTCCTGATTCCTCTTGTTCTGTATTGCTTATATCTTCGTCTGTCTGTTTGTCAGAAAGCTCCGTTTTGCTATTCTGCTCCGTATTCGATCGTGTCGCATCTTCTTTTTGTTCTTCCTTTTTTCCACATGCCACTAAGCAGAAACATAGTATGCATACACTTACAAGCATTATCCATTTTTTCATTTTGTTCATATGCCACATCCCCCATATCTACTATATATTCTCACCGTCACCGATTATAAATGCGTCCATTTAACCATTTATTTCCCTGTTGAACAGCCGTTACCAAGCTGCCAGAATGCCACCGCTCCTGCCGCCGCTACATTGAGCGAATCCACTCCATGTGCCATCGGAATCATAACGGTGTAGTCACAATCTGCAATGGTATCCCGCGCCAGACCATCACCCTCTGTACCGAGTATAATCGCCAGTTTGTCCTCCGCATTCAACTGTCGGTTATCAATTCCGACACTATCCTCTTTCAGTGCCATTGCCGCCGTCTTAAATCCTAATTCCCGCAATGCGCTCACTGTCTGTGTTGGCCATACTCCTTCTTTTTTGGGCAACATCGTCCACGGAATCTGAAATACAGTTCCCATACTCACACGACTTGCTCTTCTGTAAAGCGGATCACTGCATCCACCTGTTAATATCACCGCATCCATACCGAGTGCAGCCGCACAGCGAAACAGTGCACCTACATTGGTCGGATTGACGACTTCTTCCAATATTACAATGCGTCTTGCTTCCCGACACACTTCCCCAAGTGTTGGCAACATCTTCCGACGCATCGCACACCAAAGTCCTCTCGTTAAATGATATCCGGTTAATTCTGCTAACTGCTCATCCGGTGCTATATATACAGGAACATCTTCTATTCGATCAAAAATGTTCTCCGCTTCCTTCAGTTGCCCTTTCTCTGCCAAGAAAGATACCGGTTCATATCCCGCATCCAACGCTCGTTCAATTACCTTCGGACTCTCCGCAATAAACAATCCTTCTTTCGGTTCATATATTGTTGCAAGCTGTTTCTCCGAATGCTCCGTGTAGATGGTCAGCTCCGGGTGATCTAAATTGGTTACTTCTATTATCTGCATGTTATTTTTCTAGTTCTCCTATTTCCACACTTGGTTTAACCATAGACAGCATATATTTTAACACAATAACAACCGCAAATAAATCATTTTTTCCTTTCGAATATTGTCCCTTGCGTTTCTTAATATCCAAAATCTCATGTCAGTTTTCATTTTTAATAATCAGATTATTCAGCACTTGCACACAACTTACATGTAAGCAAATCTATTTTTTCCGATATCGTCTATCACGATTACTGCCAATAATTTCAATCTTATCAGAAAGTCCCTTCAAAATATCTTTAGTACGACTTTCTTTTAATCCTAACAATTCACAAAAACCCCAAATACCATATTCTTTTCCCTCTTCCATAAAGCCAAGAATTTTATCATATTGCATCTGTGTCCTCTTTGTCACTTTTTTATCGCCGTTTTTTTGAAAGAAAGCGACAGTACCGTTCTGTCCGGATCAAACCTCTCCTCAATCACCGGTTCTTCCCAGCCTTCATCTTCCCAAACGTTAAAGATATTCGGCACACCGTTTCCGGCACTTTCACCGATATTGATAAAATTAAACATTTTCATAAGTACCTTGTTTCGTGGGTCGGATTCGCCGCCAAGACGCATCTGTTTTTTACCCGTTCTGATATAACCGGGATGTGCCAATACCAGTTTGTCCGGCTCTTTCCGAATTACAACACCACGCAAGCCATGATAGTCTGCATTAATCAGACAATTTGCCAATGCTTCACGAATTGTCTTGTGTACCGGTGTATCGTCAACTCGCTCACCACCGGACATTTTGAATGGCACCTTAACATCTTTAATAATTTTATTATAAACCCTGAAATAAAAGTCACACACATTTCCGGACCATTCACCGGAACTAGACTGTAATCTGTCACTCCAGCGTGTGGTAGGGTCTAACCCTTCCCTGTAATCCAAGAAATACTCTGGGAAATGACGCACAATGTTATACTCATCCCCAAACATCAGCATGCCTGCTGCCGTAGGATGTAACTGTCCATCTTCATCAGAAATTGCAGCAGCACCAATACTTCGCAAATATTCATGATCGCTCAGACGTTCAAACGGATGTCCCTCTTTTAAAGAACGATGGCTGTTACGATATCCACGGATGGTATCATAATTCAAATCTTCCATTGGAACCTTGTCCAGCACTTCCATGTCCATGGTACGCTCAGTCTGGTCACGAAGCATCGTCTTTACCTGCAACCGGGTACAGTGATAATCGCCCTCATAATTACGGCAGAAAGTGCCATTAAAAATATCATTGTTGATGTATACCGGCTTCTGCTCACGCTTCGCCATGGGCACATAAATAACCATAATGACATCTTTATTGTCACCGACTTCATACATCTCTACGTCATCTTCCGACAGGAGATTAATATTCACTTTCTTAGAATTGTTGACGGTATCCCAAAAGTCTTTTCGGAGCTTGGACGCATTCTGAAGACCGGTAGTTTTCCAACTGCCATCTTTTTCTTCTTTGACACCAAGAATAATAACACCGCCATAGCAATTTGCAAAAGAAGAATATGTGTCCCTTAGTGAAATTGGCAGACCACCATTTGCTTTTTTCACTTCTCTTCTGTTATCTTCTCTGTATTCATCAAATTGTGAAAGGTCAAAAGTATTTCCCAAATAGCACACTACTATTTCATGAAATAAGGTCAACATTAATCTTTCTCTTTTTTAATCTCAAAGCATCATCCGCATACACTTCCCATACAGTAATAATCTCTCCCATGTCATATAGAACATGATACATTCGCAACCTATCTTTTTTACTACGACCTATTGCTTCCTTCAATCGCTTATCATTGGCTTTTCTCACCGCATTTACAATCAATTCCCGATTTTTCTCTGTACAATTCATTCCTAAATAAATTTTAGACAACATCAAACCAATTTCTTCCGTATTATGTATGCTTCCTTTTTGATTCTTATAAGCATCAAATCTATCATTTGCAATATCCAAATGATTTCGAATTACAATTCTATATTCCTTTTCGTATTTCCAAACAATATCTTTAGAAAACATTATTTTCCCACAATAATGCATTTGTCTTTTTTGTATATTTGTCAGATTCTGATGGTTACACAATCTATTGATTGCCTCTTCCTTATTGCGTAGCCACTCTAATAACTCTTTTTCACAATTCTGTCTGTTTGCAACATATGAAACAGGATATATCAATGCTTTCCTATACTGTTCAAAGAATACTCCAAACAAACTCCACTATGTGAATCTGCATAATGCGACCACATCAACTTATTATTCCATTGTCCACTAAGACAAATCACTTCATTACGTTCTAAAACATCTTCATAAAACTCTTTGACTTCATCATTTTCCTGATTCGCATACAACATTTTAAACTCAAATGGATCATTTAGATACTTGATTCGAGATGCCCATATTTGTTCACTCTTTATTGCCATCAACCTTTTTTGCATCATTCGTCCAGTCCCAACCGGCTGATATTTGTAGAAAACATCTGGGGTAAATTTTTGCTTATATTTCATTGCTTCATATTCATCTATCTCTATTTTTTCCAAAAAAGTGTCATGGTCAAATCTATCACCCATAATTACATCCTCTTTTGTTCTCATCCCTCTATATTATCCGTTGTTTCTTAATTATTCATATTGGGATATTGTTGAACCACTTTCCCCTGCAATAATTTTCCCGTCTTCTTTTTGTTCACACCTCCCCATTGTTTAAAGAAAAAAGCAGTCCCACTTTTTGATGCCATTTCCTTCAAATTTAAAACCCATCTTTCTTCCATCTTTCTCGCTCCAGGGCCAGATTCTCCACCAACAATCAGCCAATCTATACCATTCAAGTTAAGATCAGTTAAATTACCTAATAATGGCTCCGCAGATACAAATTTAATATGAGCTCCTGTTTGTTTTAGCAAATCACATCTCTCAATGTAATCGTCATCTTCAACAGTAACGCCCATCCATATGTTATCTGTCCAGTTAATCCTACTAGATAATTCAACAAGCCTTTCCGCTCTCTTTGTTAAAACTTGAAACGTATGCCAATAAGCCTTATTCATAGTGTCAAATATTTTTAAGATTGTCTCGTCCTCTACCTCATCATGAAAAAGGTCTGACATAGAGTTAACAAATATCATTTTGCCTTTTTTCCACTCTAATGGTTTGTCTATTAGGTCCTCATGGACTGTAACATCAAACTCATTTATATATCTTTTATTTCCCATTGCCTTAAGCCTTTTTGCTAATGTTGCGGCATAACAATTCTGACATCCTTTTGATATTTTTGTGCATCCTGTAACCGGATTCCAAGTCGCTTCAGTCCATTCAATTTTAGATACTATCGACATATTATTTCTTCTCCTATATAATCCTAATAATTGCTTTATCTGGCATATTCAATTTTCCGTTTCTACTTTTCTGTTTTCTTCCTGATTCTACAACTAGTTGTCCTGCCTCTTCCATACGAATAAGAGCATCTCTTACATTTCTTGATACAAAATGATTTGATATATCTGTATCATATTTTTCACATATTTCTTTAACACAAACCGTTTTCCCCTTATAACTAATATATATTTCATCACGAAGTGCATCTAACGGCCTATCAAAGAACGACAATTGCTCATATTTATCGCCGAAATTTTTTATATCATGTAACTCAAAACTAGCCACACCATCTACATCTTTAGCACTATTAGCATACATTATTTGTTTCATTATACTGCAACCTCTCTTATGCTTTGAAACAAAAATTATAAAATGACTCGTTCTTACCATATCTGTCCTATAAAACTTAAACGGCAACACATAGTTTGCATTATTATTCTTCAAAGAGGCAACTAATGCATTTAGTACTATAGGTTCACGTTCTTCTGCAGGCAGCCCACTTAGTTCAGCTTTGAGTGAAGATACTTTGGTACCCCCAAAAATGCTTCCCAAATATTCATCAAATTTTGTATTACTGCTCAATGCCATGTTAATTCTATTGTAATTAAAAAAGAAAATACAATCTGAACCATTATTATTTATTAACTTAGATATCAAATCTATTGTTAATCCTTTATAACCAAACGGATCTACAAAAGAAAGAATTGGTCCTTGTGAATTAATTCTAATATCACTAGCAAATGCCTCATCAACAGTTTTAGTTGAATACTGTATACGTTTATCCAATTTATTATTAATATCTGCATTCTTTATATGTTGTCTTAGATTATTAATATTGTCCTCACTTTGATCATTGAATAAAAACCATATACGATTTAATAGTTTAGAATTATTCAACACATTTTTAACAAGAAGTAGAGGAACCGATTCGCTCCCATCTTGGTAAACTCCTGGACCGCTAAACAAATCAACATATCCTATCTCGCTCGAAGAAGACCAATTATTACACATCACTCTTGACCACGCTGTAAAGTAACTTGCTACAATTTTCGCCTTTATTTTTGATTGCTCAGACGGACTATCAAAAAACATATCCATATTCGTCATATAAACCTCCCTCTCACATTATACCCTAATATCAATCATATTGTATTATTAAAATTCTTCCTCAATCGCTACCCAATGTTCATCTGCCATACTTTCCGCAAACTCGGTATTATTAATATACAACTGTTCATCTTCATCCCTTACAAATCCCCATTTGAGACCATACTGTTCTGCATAACGCTTAAATGCTAAGAATTTATTACCCATTTGCATATCAATATTTTTACTGTGTCCAGAAGCCTCGCCACCTTTTGTTTCAATAAGCCATGTTTCTCCGTTCTCTTTTTGCACAATGTAATCCGGATAAAACAACCACTGTTTCTGCAATGCATCTGTGTATACGATTGACAAATACTGCTGCCCGGCATCTCCATTCTTGTAAAACCACTTCACCTCACGATTATTTTCGCAGTAACGCTCAAATAATCTCTCAGGTAAAGATCGTGTTCTATCTGTACAAAATGCTGTTGTGTATTTCCAATATGCATATAAACGGAATTCTTGTTCTTTCTTAACTTCACTAAACTTATACATCTCTTGTTCCGGAATTGTGAACTTATCTGTCTTAGGCTCCAAAACAAAAGATTGCTGAACATTCATCTGACTGGTAACATGTTTAAAATCCATTTTTAACTTCTGCGTATTATTAATAATAAATGCATAAAAAGCGTTCGTATCTAATGCAAGGAATTTATATTTATTATTCTTTCCTTTACGAAACATTCTTTCCAGAATCGCTTTTACCTTTTGTGATTGCATACCGGTTACCTTTTTTATTTCATCTACCGCATGTAATAAATATATACCATGCGTATGAGTGTTCACCTGTGTTTTCATCACAATCTGTCGTTGTGCATCCTGCTTTGTCAATTCCTCCGTTGTGCGAAAAATTCCTCGCAAAATGTGACTATCAATTTCTTCATCAAAATTGTAGCCCGCTCCTGCCAAATTAACTTTATTATTTTCTTTATTTCCAGTTAATGAATAAGTAGTTTTAAAGTATTCATGTACTTTTAGAAGAGTTTCCCGTTCGCCCAGGCCATCATAATCCAAATTACGCAATTCTTTGGTAAGCGAAAAACCTTTTACTTCATCTTTCAAAAATAAGCGTCGCAGCTGATATGCCTTATCCAAGGAGGATAATAACCCTTCCTTATACTTTGTATCCAGCGTATACAAATAACAAAAGTCCAATACATTTATACCATAATGCTTTCGTTCCGGCATTCTTCTTATACGTCCAATCGTCTGAATCTGAAATTCCTCACTTCCACCTTCTCGCAACTTAACAAGTATCTTCGCCCGAGGACAATCCCATCCGGTAGATATAGCTTGCTTCATAAGCAAAAATGCAGGTGTACCATCTAAAGCTGTTAAATCGTCTGACACCATCTTGTCGTCACTCATCCAAATATTAACCATTCCATTGTCATATGTATACCCCATGGACTCCAGTTTTTCCTCAACAGCTTTAATTGTTTCAGGTTGTCCGGCAGGAAACTGAATCAAAACAAGCGGACGTATATTAGCTCCTACCAACTTATAATTTTCTGCAATTTCTTTACGCTTCTCATCTGCCAAATCAAGCAGATAGTCATAATCATTTACTATCTGTTTATCCTCATCTACACCTTCATTCACATAAATCGCACGTGTAATCAGTCCGGCATTTATAACCTCATCTTCCGGTATTTCATAATACTCCTGATGACTGACTTTATTCGCTGTTGCAGACACACGTATAATATTCTTTGCTGCAAAAGCATTTATAATATCGTTCGCCTTGCTGGTATTATTAGTATGTTCCTCATCAATGATAACTACAAAGTTTGTTCCCTCTTTGTGGGCATCTGCAATTCTATCAAACAGATTTTGTCTCTCACCATCCTTAAGTGCATTATTTCCACGTTTGGTAACAAGTTCCCAATTTACAAAAGTAATGCTTCCGGACGCGAAACCAGTTAGTAAGGAATACAATAAATTTCTTGTATCTCTCTGTGGTGTAATGCGTTCCATTTGTTCCTTACTTTGTTCTTCCAAATCTCCTTTACCCGGGCATAGCCAAACAAATGCTGTATGATTATCCGTATTGTTCAAATATTCATCAATGTATTTAATAAGAATAATTGTCTTTCCCGCACCGGTTGGAGCCTTAACAGTAATCACTTTCTTGCTATCTCGTTCTACCGTCTTTTGAATCAGGAAATTAACACAATCATTTTGAAATTCAAAATCTTTTATCCCTTTTACCATAGTTCCCCTGCCTCTCTTAATTCAAAGTTAAAATAATAATCAGGTATGATGTAGGTATCAACACTTCCAAATAGTGCCTCTTGCGATGCTGTCAGCAGCACATCCTGAGAAACATAAATTGCTATTATATCAGTATATTCATTCCATTTCTTCTCCAATTCATCAGCCTCATCATCACTCATAATCATGATATAGGAATCATCATCAATTCTAATTCTATGTTCCAATTGAATCATTTCAGTTACATGATTTAGTAAAGAATCTGCTAAATATTCCTCACTTTTAGGCACAAAATCAGTATGATAATACTTTAAATTTGCAGGTATTCCTTCGGAGTAGTCACTTCCATCTTGTCTTTTCCCTGTTATAACTGTTTTAATTCTTTGATAGGTTATTTCTTCACAAATTTTATTTTCATTGTTTGTACAGAGAATAAACTTACGTTGTCCTCCATCTTCCTTATTCAATTCCAAAACCGCTTGCGCTGTAGTTCCTGAGCCAGCAAAAAAATCAAGCACAGTTACATTTTTTTTAACCATTCTTTGAAGTAACCATTTAATCAATTTAACGTCTTTGGGATAAGAAAATGCCACATTTTCAAATAATTGTTTTATAGTTTTTGCCCCCTGCGTACTTGAAAATTCATCTATTATACCCATTGGCCTATTGGTTCTTTTAATAATATTCCCTTCATTATCACAATTAAGATATTGTTTCGTATAGACAGTCCAAATTCCCTTTGCGTCCTTTTTTATCTCTATAAATCCATTTTTTAACCCCCACATGTATTTATCCTTTGACCATCTCCAACATGCTTTCTTACCACTATTATTATCTTTTGGATTAATATATGTATGATCAGGAGTTTCTATTGGATAATCTAGTGATTCTGAATACTGAATTGAACCCATACCCAACTTCTGTAGATAATACTTACCTCTGATCCTCTCATATTCATCACTACATTTATAACGTTCCTCATTACTTATATTTACTCCAGCTATCTCTATCATTGTAATATCTTTGGCGTAAACCAAAATATATTCATGTTTTATCCTGAATAGCTTACTATCCGAACTACCGCCACCTTCCTTATTGGTCCAGACCAAATTCGCAACAAAATTATTATCTCCAAATATTTCATTGCATAGCAAACGCAAGTTAGCTTGTTCAACATCACTAATACTAACAAAAATTAAACCATCGTCTTTTAATAAATTTCTGGCTAAATTAAGTCGCAAAGACATAAAAGATAGCCACTTACTATGGCAATAAGTGTCCTCTTTAACCACAAAAGCATCATCATACACAAAGTCTTTGTTTCCTGTATTATATGGCGGATCAATATAAATAACATCCACTTTTCCTCTATGCGTTTTCTCAAGCAAATGTAAACTATGCAAATTATCCCCTTCCAACAGGAAATTATAGTCCTCGCCCGGTGCCATACATATTCCGCGTTCTTTTACTTCCGTAAAAACCGGAATATTATCACGCATCATTACATCAACAGCTTCCTCATGCTCTTCCCATACAAGTCCATAGCGTTTTGATATCAGTTCTTTTTCAATCTGATTTATTGCAATCAAAGACTCATCATCGCTATGCTGTTCTTTTAAAGTTTCCAAAAACTCTATCATTTTATCCCGACGGATTTTAGACAAATTGCTCATACGTTTCTCCTGTTCTATACTTCATATTCCTGTTTTTCCTTTTTACTCAAACACAAGTAGTTCAAGTAACACTTCTGACATTTTTCCTTGCTACATTTTCGCGGCAAATCATTGTTTCTAATATTTGAAGCAGCATCTCTGATATCACGACTTACATTCTCAAGCAATCCTTCAGTTACTCTCTGACGTTCGCTTTCAGAATTATCCAAATTATAGATTTCCAAATAATCTGCAGTTTCCCCAGTTAATTTCTGATAGCCCAATGCATATATTTTTAACTGTTCTGCATTAATACACTCTGTAACTTCTCGACTAGCCGTTTTAAAATCGACGATATAAGTTTTCTCTTCACCGGATATTTCTCGACGTTTTACCAAGTCAATCCGTCCGTTTACCTTTATTCCATCTCCCATATCCAGTTCAATATCCGCCTCCGCCATTGTTATGTTTGCAAAATCGTCCTGATTTTTAGTTACATATCCAGATATGGATTTTTTTGCACCTTCCAACATGTTGTCTTGTAGCTTAGGATTTGCATAAGGTAAGTAAAAGCTGTCATTCACAATCTGCTCAATATCCTCAGATGACAATGTTTCTCCACTTAAGAATCTTCTATGTATATTCATAACAATCTCATGCATTGTCTTTCCATACCCTAACGCCGGTACAATAGGTTGTACAAATCCGTAAAACATGGATAACTTAAAACGGTATGCACAGTCAAAGTAATCCTGTAATATAGAAAAATTAAGATTGAGTGGGGCTGCATCCTCGCTCATAGGCGGAATATGATTCCCCGTATATACCATTTTTTCATCAAAGCCAAGCATATATGGAGATTCTTTCGCTTCTACCATAAACTCTGATACTTTCTTTTCTCTTGCATTTCCAGGAGATCGGGTTAGGAATAAAAACTTCTTTGCGCGCGTAATAGCAACATAAAACAATTTACGTTCCTCTTCTACGCCTCCTGCAAATCTATCTGCATTTGGAATCCAATCCTTTTCTATCACATGCCAAATACTCTTTCCTCCCATCTTTGCTGACGGAAAGTTATTATGATTCATCTGTGGAATAAAGACCGCAGTAAACTCTAATCCTTTGGATTGATGCACTGTCATAATATTCACCGCATCCGGTCTAATATATGTATTCGCAATATGTCCTTCTGGATAATATCCATCTGCGGTGTATTTTAAGAAATTGCAAAAGCTACTAAGCTTGTTAGCCGGTATTGTGGTGTAATAAATCGTTTCGAAATCATTAATTACCTGACTAAATTTTCCTAAATTATATAAAATAATCTCTGATGAATTTTTCTCATCTACAATTGATATTTTACGTAAAAAATCATGATATACTTTTTGTAATACAAACTCTCCGTAGAATTTTTTAGATTTTACATCAATTACATTTATCGTAGCAATTGCTTCTGCTATTTCCTTTTCATCTAATTCATAATCTATACTTTTCCAAAGCTGAAATAATTCCATCATTCCGATTGTACCGGCAAGATAATCAAATATTCCCTTTGCCGCCTGACATTCGGCAGTGCTGAACAGCTCATTTACGCCTTCAATAATGTATGGTATCTCATACTCGTCAAACATTTTGGCAATATCCGGTCCATGCTTACGTTTTCTAAGCAGGACAGCCATCTCAGAGTATTTAACACCCGAATCATGTAATGCCTTTATACGCTTCGCAATGAATTCATATTCTTCATCGCACCCATCAAACTCCCTATAAACCGTATCGCCTTCTTCATATTTTACGAGTTTTCCTGATTCCATTACTTTCGGTAATCGCTTTTCATTATTTACAATAACACGCTTTCCAATATCGACAATTGCTTCTGAACTCCTATAATCTGTTCCCAAAACAATATACTTATTGATTCCATATCTTTCTCTAAAAGTGAGTATATTCTCCGGATTACTTCCTCTAAACTGATAAATCGTCTGATCATCATCACCAACTATGCACAAATTACATCCACCTTGTTTGATAAAGTGAATCAACCTTTCCTGTATTGGATTTGTGTCCTGATACTCATCTACTGTCAGATACTTTATCTTACTTAAGATGACATCTGCGAAATCCTTATTGTTCTCCAACTGATTAAGCATCTCCTGCATAATCAAAGAATAGTCAAAATATTTCTTTCTATAGAATGTTCCTTTGAATTTATCAACTGCAGTTCTTGTTTTTTCATCCCACTTATCTCTTTCAAACCAATTTTCATTTAATGTACTCATTACACTCAAAAACAAATTGGTCTCTGTATATATTTTCAACCCCAAATCCGGCATACCACAGAAGTTATAATTTTTCTCAATATATAACTTCGTTTTAATTTCATCTAAAACTGTAAATTTCTGAAACTGAACAATATGTTCCTGTAATATCTTCAAGCAGAAACCATGTATTGTACCAATATACATATTGGCAAAGCCCTTGGTATTTCCCAACACTGCTTCACCATATTTATAAACCCTGCTCTTTAATTCTTCTGCTGCTTTCTCCGTAAATGTAAATGCGACAATATTCTCAGGCAAAATATCTGGATTTGATTTTAAAATATTAATTATTCTACGGGTAACAACACCGGTTTTACCGGCACCTGCACATGCAATTATTTCCAAATCCTCATCAATAGTTTTTACCGCTTCAATCTGATTATCAGACAGATTTTCAAACAAATCCATTGGTTATCCTCCTTGCCAAGTCTAAAAATATTAAAGACTATTTATTCAACATATTATTATACAGAAAATGGTATTCAAAAATCCGGACTCAATCCTTTACATACTCCATAATATCCCCATAGTCCACATCAAGCGTCTTGCAAATCTTGCCAAGCACACCCAATGTCACTTCTTCATCTCTCCTAAGCTTCGTCATTGTATTAGGTGCTATTGCTGCCTGCTTCCTCAAATCCGCTTTGCTCATTTTTCTATCCACTAATAACTTCCATAATTTGTTGTATGATACAGCCATAATGTACCCTCCATTATGCTTCAAAAACTTACAAAACTCCGATAAATATTATATCACAACAGCTTTTCATCTTCAATAAACTTTCGCACAACCTTGCGAAGTGACAATTTCAAAAGTTTATTCCATCGTCCACTTATCCGCAAAAATACCCTTCTTGCCTCTTTCCTGTCCTTCGCCAGATACGCACTTTGTGCCCACAAGCCCCTTCGTGCATCCGGTCAGGGTGCACAGCCCCCTAAAACCCCGTTTCCATATAGGTGCTCCACTTTTTGGAACCACTTTTATAAAAGTGCTCCATTTATTGGCGTCACTTTCCAAAAGGTGCTCCAAAAAGTGGAGCACCTATGTATATCCAATGGGTTTTAGGCATTTTTCCCTAACCAGTACAGCATTTTGCACCGGATATCCAAAATACGTATCTGGCAAAAGACATCTCCAAACTTACCTGTATCATTTTACAGCATAAAAATACCATTTCAGAAAATAGCAAAACCGACTGAATTTCTCCAGCCGGTCCTACTCACGCTTATCTTTCTACCACACGCTCAAGTCATCCAACGTATCCAGCCACACCTGTATCTCCCCGCTAAGCATTAATCTCACATACTCCACCGGGTCATCTATCGCCAGTGCATCCATCTTCCCTTGGGAGTTTGGAGTGGTTCGAAGACCACTCTCCCACTTCCCACAATCCAGACTTATGATGCAGTTGGTATCATAATGAATAACATTCACCATATTATTCTGCTCATTGTAAAATCCTCTTATCATTCTCACGACCAGCCACCTGCCTTTCTGTACCGCATCTCCGTTGCCATGTCCACCAGTTTGCTTTCCGGTTCCCCGGCAGCCTCCGCATTCAGCAAATCTGCCACCTGCTTCTGCTTATTGGGATAAAGGCGTCCGTAAATATTCATGGTCGTATTCACGGAATCATGTCCCACCCGCTGGGCGATCACCAACGGCTGCATCCCCTTCTCTATTAGCAAAGCAATGTGTGAATGACGAAGGTCATGCACACGGATAGGCTTTAGTTTAGCCTGCTCCGTCTTTTGTTTCATCTTCTTTTGAATTGCCCTGTCCGTGATAGGGAAGATTCGGTCCTCCGGTGTCAATCCACATTGCCTGTCCACAAAAGCCTTCATCCCCTCTACCAGAAACTTCGGAATAGTAATCTTTCAATTAGAACTTTCTGTCTTTGGTGGTGTTACATAATCGGTTTGATTTCTCCTGTAATAGGTCTTGGAGATGTTCACCGTCCCGTTTTCAAAATCAATATCCTCACTGGTAAGTGCCAGCAACTCCCCTACCCTGCATCCAAGCCAAAATAACATCTGAAAGATGATCCGATACATCTCCTCTTTCTCTGTAAAGCCCTGTATGAACTGTTCATACTCATCCTTTGTCCAGAAATTCAATTCCTTGGCATTGGCACGCCCCATCTTATCCACCTTCTTGCAGGGATTCTCTTTCAGCTGATAAAACCGCTCTGCTTAATTGAAAAGGGTTGTTACCTGATTCTGTATCATCCTCAGATATATTGGCTTATAATCCTGATTTAAAAGTGCATTCTGCCACTTGATGATATCCACGGGAGTAATCTCATTCATCTGTTTCTCGACAAAATAAGGAATAATCTTGGTTTCAAACAGTATCCGCTTCGTCATGATGGAACGCTCTTTCAGTCTCGGTGCCTTATCCTCAAAATACACCTCCACAAAGGAAGCAAACTTCATATCCATGCTGGCACTCTGTCTCCGCAAAAATTCCCGTTCTCACTGCCGGGCATCCTTCTTGGTGGCAAATCCACGCTTCATCTTGGACTTACTCTCACCGAGCCAGTCCTTATAGTTGCATTTGCAATACCAAGTGTTTCGTTTCTCGTCCTTATAAACCAGCATACTCATACCTCTCTTTTTTTGTAGCCGCCACACCCGGAATTATTCCAGGTATGGCTTATTCAGTTATCAAAGTTCATCTATTGCGCTTCGCCATACCCGTAGCACTTCTTTTCGAAGTAGGCTCTAGGAACGGAACCTGCCTTGGTAAAATAACCCTGTGCTTTCAGTTCCTTATTCCATCCACGAATGACTGCGTAAGCGGTTGATTCTGCAATTCCCAGAAGTTCTGCAACTTCCTTAGCAGATAAATTGCGATTCGTCACACTCCTTCCTCCTTTCCTCTAAAACTTATGTACGCTCTTGCACATGGCACTCACCTCCCATCATTTAATTAGTAACTATATTGTTACTGTTTGTGTTTTTGATTATACAGTAACATTTATGTTATTGTATTATCAAAAACGATATTGTTACTATTATAAAATTAGAAGGAGTTACACGATGGCTATTGGCGAACGAATAAAACGAATCAGAAATTTCCGCAAATTAACACAGGCACAGCTTGGTGAAGCTGTGGGCTTATCCGATGTACGAATCCGTCAGTATGAAATCGGCAACCGCACACCCAAGGAGGATATGATACAGGAGCTGGCAAAAGCACTAAACTGTAATTACCATTCCATCTATTAGTCTTCCCTCTACGCAGCGGAAGATGTAATGTATGCTCTCTTTGAACTGGATGAGCACTACAATATGCCCCTCTACGAAGTTACAGATCCCAAAGACCCTACCGAGAAGCATATCGCTGTTGGTTTTGATTATTCCTTACTAGATGATTTCCTGAATACCTGGAAAAAGAAAAAAGAGGACTTATCCTCCAGTAAAATTACCAGAGAAGAGTATTTTGAATGGAAGATTAACTGGCCGCACGCTGAAGATTAGAAACACGTGTATCACAAGCCCATTTTAAGTGAAGAACTTGAAAAGGGCTTTTTCTATGTTCGTTAATCTTCTCTAAACAAAAGAAAACCGCAACTCCTCATAAAATGAGGAATTGCGGCTAATAGTTTAAGTTTCTATGATACGAAATCAAAGATTACTCGATAACTCTAGCAACACGACCAGAACCAACTGTTCTACCACCCTCACGGTTATAGTCAGCCATTTTCCCACGTATTTGCTAAGTTTCTTTGTGTCTTATACTCTATTTTTATGCTTACCTTTATGTAATTTTTTTCTTTTTACATTTTTTTGTTGTCAATTTGTTGTCACAAATATTTTAGTGACGATAAGTGACGATAGTGACGGTATTATAGATATAGGATATATCTCCATTTCTTCGTCACTTTTCTATAATCTGATTGTACCCATCCGATAAACATGATATAATCAACAAGCTACCGCCCCTAGACAGGTAGAGAAAGGGGGTGTATGTCATGAGTAAATTTCTGTCATTTTTGTTCTCCGTTTTGGCAAGTGTCGTTGCTTACTACATATGCAAATGGTTGGACGGAGACGCTAGGTAGCCAGCCTTGGGAATAAGCCACCCACCCAAAAACGGAATAGAAAACCCCAGTAGTTGCAGCTACCGGGGTTTTCGCATGTCATAAGCATTTCTGTCATTTTGCTTGTAAATAGTATATCATATGCTAATTACCATTTCAAGTATTCCATTTCCAACTTTTAATCCTCTTTCGCTGCTTTCATCATTGCCCTGAAAAACTCCTCTTCCGTCATGTTCCGCAGTTCTTCCTGATGCTCTCGAAAATACTTCAACTGTCTGCTTGTCTCTTCGTCCGCTTCTTCCATAATCTCCGGTGTCAATGGCTGAATAATTCTCTCATCGTCAATCTGTTGCATGCAACATCACCCTCCAATCATATAAATGTCTCATTGTAAATACAAAATTCATTATACGCAAATGATCTCTGCCATGATCATACTCTCCACTTCTGCCTTGATTCGATTCATCCTCTCCGTCCATTCCAACGGATTGTTGTTGCGTAGTGTGTTCGTTACTTCGTACTCTTTCATCAACCGTTCTGTCTCGATTCTCTCCATTTCTTCCGCTGACTTCTGTACCTCGATTGCGGTCGGAAGAAGTGTGCCGTTCATTTTCATTCTTCCCAACTTCCCGATATTCACTTTCCGAAGATTCCGGATGTATCTCTCTCCCCACATCCACAGTTCGTCCGCTAACGGTTCGGGTGCTATGTTCGGAATCAGATAATCTCCTTCTTTGTGATACTTCATTACCATTATGCTCCTTTCAGTGATTGATGAACAATTTACTATATTTTTATTATACTATAAATCGTTATTTGCACCAACCTTAAAAGTCAAATTTTTACTAACAACAAATACATTCCTTTTTCATATATACTTCAAACATCCATCAATTATCTTTACTTTCATCAATAAACATTTGCCCGATTCTTTTATCTACTTCAGCATTGTTTACAACAAAATCATTTATGAGATCTTCCAGATTTTTTACTTGCTCTTGTAACTGCATTACTTCAGATAAATATACCGACTGTTTTGCATTTGCCATTCGCACAAGTTGGTTAATATTATGTCCAATTTGATTCACTTCACTTACCACTTTCCCGCAACTCGTATAATCAAAACGATAACCAACTCCCGAACGTATAAACATACGAAATACATCTGCTTCGCTCGGAAGATTCAACCACTTTTTCCATTTTTTTAATGCTCTATCTTCTTCCTGTGATATTCGTATATGTTTCAAAACTCTTCTTGCTCTTGTATGCTCTCTATTATTTTTTTCATATATGTTTTCTCCTAAAACATTTTATACTTTATCACGAAAAGGGGTTTGGGGATTTTCCCCAACAAGCAAAAACAGAAAGTCAAAAAATCCATTTTTTTAATTTTCTGTTTTGGTCAAAATAGCCATGTGGCTACCTTTGACCAAAGCTTGCTATTTTTGATAAAGTCTTTAGAGACTTTTTTGTATATTTCTATTAAAAAATCATATTTGCTTTTTTTCACATTTTTCACTCTTCAAATTTTTTATTTTCGTGTCAATAAATTTACATTCTCCTTAACCGTTTTCTAATAGGGGCGTGCACGCCCCTGTATAATCCATTTATAAAAAATCACCACCTAAAATCTTGTGGTATTCCAACCATATCTAAATATTTTTGACGTGCTTCTTCTTGTTCCTCTTTTGTAGGAGCTGTTTTCGATTTAGAATACAAGTCACGTCGAATCATAGCATCTAATTTATGTCGTAATTGATCATATATCTTATCCCCTAACTCTTCTTTATCAAAGCCAAAATATAATAACAAATCGTGAAATAAATCATATGATATTTGTATGTTTTTCTGCATAGTATTTCTCCTAATTTTCTTCTTTTCTAAGTGTTATTTTTGATCCCTGATTCGTTCTTTTATTGTGATATATAATTCCATAATTTTCTCTCAACTTGCCTACTGATACATTTAATTTACGAACAATCGAATTAGGCTTATACTCTTCCCCTATGTCTTGCAATCTTATCGAAATTGCATTTAATAAATCACACGCACGACCACACCATAATCCATTTTCTTCCTCTATAAAATCTCTTAAAATTGAAAGTGTCCTATCTTCTGGCTCTTTCCACAATTCATTTTCAATTTTATTTAACTTCCAGCGACATGTTTCCATATCCATTTCTATATTCAACTTTATTGCTTGTTGTTCTCTACCAGAAGTTTCAATGACTGCTTTATTGCTTGTTCTTTGTTCTCTTGTTATAACAAGTGCGCCATCTGCTGCACCAAGCAGCCCTTGTGTACCCGATATCATGTCAAACGAATCATTTGATTCCTGCTTTCTTGTATGATGCACAATCAAAAGACATATATTATACTTATCTGCAAAATTCTTTAATTTGGCTATTATGTCATAATCATTTGCATAATTCGAAGAATCTCTTACATTATCCTTAATCTTTTGTAATGTATCAATTATAATCATCTTTGTATTTTTATGCGCTTCTACAAATCCATTCAATTGTTCCATTAAACCTTTATTTAGCACTTCTGATTTGGTAGCAAAGTATAAATTATCATTGTCTTCTAACGATGGAAACATCTTAGCCAAACGCTGTTGCAGTCGTTCATTTACATCCTCAAGCGCCAGATATAACACAGTTCCCTTACTTACATGATATCCTATCTGTGCCACCATAAATGATTTACCTACTTTAGGCGGTCCGGCAAATATATACGCTCCCGGATACAAAAGATTTTTTATAATAGGCAACCTTGCTTCATAAACATCATCTAACAACTCTGTCATGGTTATTGTTTCTAATTTCATTTCATACTCCTTTGGTTGATTTTTTTAAGAAATATGATATACTCAGATTATCATGTTGTGAGTTATATCACATCACTGATCGGTTCATAGCGCCAACTATGAACTGATCTTTTTTTGATTGATCTGGTTTGCTAGATTGGCAAGCTGCTTATCCTGTTCTAGACTAAAATGAGAATATGTACGGATTGTCTCTTCTATACTTGCATGTCCCAGAAGCCGTTGTACTGCATACATGTCAGCACCATTCCTAATATAAAATGATGCACATGAATGTCGTAGATCATGAACACGAATCCGATTGTCAACTCCAGCCTTTTCCATTTGTCGTTGCATTTTCATTTCCACTGTTCGAATAATAACAGGGAAAATCCTTTCATTTTCTGGATATTCATACAATGCACCAATATAATCCTTCAATTCTTTATTTAACGCATTTGGCAATTTATAAAAATAATGATAGAATAATATACATTAAGAATATGAGAAATCCAAACAAAGGGGGCATATAAGATGGACGAGAAAATTTATAAGACAATGGGTTCTGCCGGAGCTTCCACATTAGCAGTTGGTATCTGTGTCCTTGCAGGTGGAATCACCGCCGGGATTCTTCTGATTGTAAATGGTGCAAGACTGCTAAAGAATAAATCCAAAATTATGTTTTAATTCTATTGTCATAAATAAAGCGCATGCACCGTAAACCTTTTCGTTTTTACGTTACATGCGCTTTTATTCACGAATTTTCTTTTTCAATTTCTTTCTTTTTAAATACATCTGCAAGCAGGAAAAATCCAAAACACAATCCATTTAACACCACTGCAACCGGAAGATCCCTCCAGCTTACATTCTGATTTTCCAGAACATCTGCGGAAAGTGTTCCCGAGATGATCGGTATCAGGTTATTATTCAAATAATGCAGACATACCGTCACCCAGATATTCTGCGTTTTCATATAGGCATACGCAAAAAAGATTCCAAGCGAAATACAGGTGATCTGCTGTGCGAAAATCATCTGTATTCCTGATGTCTGTGTATAATAAAACAGATCATCTGGGATATGCCACAATCCCCATACAACACCAAGTACGATCACACCTGCACGAAGTCCGAACCGTTTCTGCAAAACCGGCTGCAGATAATATCTCCATCCATATTCTTCACCGAAAAATGCAATAAATACAAAGAAATAGTTAATAGGAAGCTCAACAATATTGATCCACATCACAGGATTTTGAAACATTGCAATCCATTCTTTTACATACTGCATTCCACTGCCATCAGCCACGCCCTGTACCGCTACAGACACCACAGTTCTTACTATATAAATACCAACAAACACAAGTACAATAAGTACAGCACTTTTCCAGTTCTGTCTGGTCAGCCCCGCTGCCGGATACATCATCTGTGCTGTCGGAAATACCGTAAGGTCATAACCCTTTGTACTGCCATACCACATCAGAATTCCCATCAGACAGGTCAGTCCGTAAGCCATCCGCACATAAATAATCAGCCTCGTTTTTGTTATTTCTTTTTGTTCCATTTTCAAACTCTTCCCATTAAATCATGAATGATACTTGTTTATTAATCCAATTCGATTGAATCCGATATATAATAGTGAAACTTATTTTTTCTGCAATACCGTTTAATTTGTCTGATCAGTTTTTTATCTTTCGTGTATTCTAAAAGATAGACTTCCATTCTATCTTTTTTACATTTTTGAACATAATCGGAAAAATATTTGCGTACATCTTTTGGCTGTTTTCCAAACGTGCCCGTTTCAAACCGAATACTGCTCCACACAGATTCCTGATTAACGGCAGTCATGATATCTTTCGCCGATCCGTATGTTTTTCTGTACTTTGTCACAAAAACATCTCCGCCATTGATCATGACACCTTTTCCAAGACGTTTGATATCTTTCAGTATTTTGGCCAGTCCTTTAAAATTTTTCTTTGTCTTTGCATAATCGTAGACATCGCAGTTGTCAATAAAGAAACCATCCACCCCTTTTTTCAGCAGCTTCTTCGACAGTTTTCCCATAAACTTCTGCCAGTCCTTATTCGAAACATCTACCCACTTTTCTTCTTCCCAGTTCTCATAATTTCCGATTGTAAGATATTCATATTTCTTATAATAATAGCGAAAATTCTCGATGGAACCGACATTTAAGTAGGTATATACTTTTACGCCTTTTTTGTGCAGGGTACGGATATCTTTTGCAGAAAAATACTGTGCATCAATGACCACCAGCCTATATCCGTATAACTTTTTTATCTGAGACGAATCAATGCTTAAAAATACGCCATATTCTTTTTTCTCTTTTTGGTTCTTTGCGTCTACCGCACATGGTCCTGCCAGTATGCCAAGAAATAAACTGAACATCCATGTTAAAATCAAAATCTTTTTCCAAAAATATTTCGATTTTTTACTCACTCCTGTTCTCCCCATGACTTCATCTGCTAATTTTGCTTTTCGCTGTACCGGCAGCTGCGCTAAAATGATTGCTGCAAAAATCAGACAACAGCCCAGCATCTCTTTTGCATTCATCTTCTGCCTCTTTTCAAATCATAAAAATAGTTGAGCTATTCTGCAAGCATGCAAGCCCATTAAACAACAGTTTACCATTCTTTTCCCAAAAATGCATTATTAAAAAAGTTTTTATACAAAAAAACCGCAACCCCTGATTTCTCAAGGATTGCGGAATACAATCTAAAATATATAATTTTAAATTACTCGATAACTGTAGCAACACGGCCTGAACCTACTGTTCTACCACCCTCACGATATCTGAATAGCGTTTTTCTATATATTTCCTATGCTTTCTATGGCTGAAATCGGCATATTTTCGTTGGATTTCCCAGTCTTATTTATATTTGCATGATTTTTTGGCACCGGATACTTCTCTTAACCAAACTGAAAGTTTCGCCTTGTTTCTTTTATTTTCATCACAATAATAGATGAAAATAATGCTGATAATACTACCAACGACCATAGATTTCCTGCAAAATTATTATATGATTGTAATAAACCTGCAAATCCCTCTCCATCTTTGAGGTAAGATGATAAATCAAATACTTTTTCATGTAGACCTCCCAGATTAAAATTCTTCAATGTATTTCAACAATGGCTCTAAATACGACTTATCCGTCCAATCACACTTTTTCCCCACTGCACACATCAATGCTTTTTGCCAAGGTTCATATTCGTCTGGATTTTGCTTCGCAACTGCTTTCTGTAACATCTTGCAAAGCGTTCTATCCATAAACTTCATTTTTTCTTCATCCCATGCTCCTCGACAATAAAACGATGGAATATTACTAAGTGCACCTTTAAAATGCATCTCCCTCACCTGTTGTATTTCTTTCTCCTCATATGGAGAAGCACCAACTGCAAATACTGCAATCTTCTTGCCTGTCAATTGCCCTATATTTTTCTTTAAGAATTGCAACCCTGCAATACCAGAAGCATATACACCTCCACCCAAAATGATAACATCATAATTCAACAAATTAGCGACTTTAGCATCCTTAGTTTCTACATAATCATAGCCAAGTTTCTCCACTAACCAATCCACATACTTTTTCGTTGCTCCATATTTTGATTGATATAAAATAATACCTCTACTCATAATCTCAAATCTCCTTTAAATTATCTTCAATTTGTATAATGGTCTGTATAGTAATCTGCAACTGCTCTTCAGACACTCCTTCAAACATTCTCTTCAAAAGATTCATACTCATTTCATCGTTTTTCTCACAAAACTCCTGGCAATATGGTGTAAGTTCAATGCGTTGCTTTCTCTTATCCTGTTCATCAACTGAAATACTTACAAAACCCTTCTTCTCGAGTTTCAACAGTATCTGCTTCACATTCTGATGAGAGCTACCCATAATTTCTGCTAACTCCTTAACTGTAGGAGCTTTTTTGCATAAGTTGATACATATGATTACAAAAAACTGTTTCCAACTAATTTCTTTCATAGTACTGTCCGCCATTGCCTGAAATCTGTTCTCAAAGGCACTTAGCAATCCCAACAGAAAATAGGATGATTCAATGCCTG
>ERZ825137.1006-NODE-1006-length-38205-cov-5.985505_pt1 | contig 38205 bp, 35 predicted proteins | sample MGYA00519873_ERZ825137 | MGnify/ENA primary metagenome ERZ825137 (study PRJEB31778, sample SAMEA3449190) | human gut metagenome | biome: human gut; feature: human-associated habitat; material: faeces | place: United Kingdom | collected 2010/2012 ...
TTCCCGGATTCTGGCTGCCACAATCTCTGCTGAACCACGCAGGCTTCCTTCATCTGCCTGACCATCCCCTGTTGTATCTACATTAGCCGCCACATCATATGGATAAATGCGGACAATGTTACGAAGGGCACTGTCACACTGCAAAGACAGATATTCCTTATAATTATCTACATTAAAGACTGCCTTCGCTGTATCGGTCACTTTCCAGATAACCGCAATTCCGATCTCAACCGGATTACCAAGACAATCGTTGATCTTCTGTCTGCCGTTATTCAGTGTCATTGCTTTCAATGAGATCTTCTTGCCAATTCCTTCTACCGATACGGATGTTCCATCCGCTGAGATACTAACGGATGCTCCATTATTCGTGAGTGTATCCCCACTCTGGGCTAATTTCGTTCCCGCTGCCGGATTCACTGCCGTACAGAACGGATTCACAAAGTAAAATCCTGCCTCCCGGATCGTGCCCACATAATTACCAAACAACGTAAGTACCAACGCTTCCTGTGGTTTCAACACCTTAAGTCCAAGGAAAGGAATCCAGCCAATTGCAGCATAGACGATACATAATACCATCAATACTAACACGGGTGTGATATGCACTCTGTCATAGCTGATTGCCGTAATGATAATTCCCGCAATCGCAATCGCATATAACGCCAGACAACCAAGCAACATTGCCATACCATTCTTTTTCCCTGTATAAATCTTCTCTTCCATCTCAAAAACCTCCTTCATCAAATGCCCACAATGCATTTCTATTTGATATCATCATGATATCACTTTATATTAAAATGTCAATATGTTTTTAAAACAAATCACCGTTCGCAACTCTTTTATGCCCGTAAAGTAAAATAATCCGGAACAGAATCTTATACTCTATTCCGGATCTTCCGTCAACATTACATCACTTATATGTTAAATTATAAATAAACCTTGATATCCTGCCATGCTGCAATCAGTTTATCTAATGAATATGCCGCATTTGCCGGACTTGTCGAAGGCAGTTCCGTCGTCGGCAGATCACACGTCTTTGCCTGATACCGACGATATAATTTTCCTGCTAATTTACCATTCGTAAAAATATGGCTTATATTGGACTGCGTAATAATCGTACGGATATCCGCAGGTGTTACGTTGCGTATGCTGCTGTCACTAGAACCTTCAATATCACATGCCTCAATCACATCATACACTGCAATATGGTGTAAATGCAGCCACCCCTTCTTCTCTTCTATCGTCTGGGGAACTTCTGTATCTGCCAGTGCCGCTAACACCTTCCAGAAACGGTTCTGCGGATGTCCATAATAAAATGCCTGCTCTCTCGACTTCACCGACGGGAAACTCCCTAATATTAATATACAGGATTCTTTATCATAAACCGGTCCAAATCCATGTTCTACATGCTGTAACATATTCTTCTCCTTTATGATCACAAACAAGTGGCTTCATAAATAAAAGAGACTGATAATTCCTTACCAATCTCTTTGTCCTATTATTTTGTGTTATATTTATCATATCCGCGAAGTCTTGCCATGGCCCTGGCAAGTGATGCACGGGATACATGGTACTCCATGATACTCTGTTTCTGCTGCAACTGTTCCTGTGCACGTTCTTTCGCTTCCTGTGCACGGAATGCATCGATCTCTTCCGGCTTCTCAGCTGAGAACACAAACAACTCTACGGTATTATCCTTTACTTTCAGCAAACCATCCGACGTAATCGCTACATGATTCTCACCATCCGGTGTACGAAAATGAATCTCTCCGATATTGGTACTTGTTGTCATTCTCTCATGATGAGCCATAATGGCCATCTCACCATCGTAGCCAGGAAATACAAGTAATTCACAGGGACCATCATAAAACACCTTGTCACAGGCAATAATTTTTAAAGAAAACGTATTCATCCGCTACACCTTCCTTATTCCTGCTGCATCTTAGCTGCCTTAGCCTTTACATCCTCGATCGTTCCTACATTAAAGAATGCTGCTTCCGGATACTCATCCATTTCTCCATTTAAGATTGCCTTAAATCCCTTGATTGTTTCTTCTACCGGCACAAACTCACCCTTAACACCGGTAAAGTTCTCTGCTACATGGAATGGCTGTGATAAGAAACGCTGTACTTTTCTTGCACGGTATACTGTCTGTTTATCCTCATCAGACAACTCTTCCATACCAAGGATTGCAATGATATCCTGCAACTCTTTGTATTTCTGCAATGTTTCCTGTACCTGTCTGGCAACATTATAGTGTTCTTCACCAACCACATCTGCTTCCAGAATTCTCGATGTAGACTCCAACGGATCAACCGCCGGATAGATACCCTGTTCTACGATCTTACGGGAAAGAACCGTTGTTGCATCCAAATGGGAGAATGTAGTTGCCGGAGCCGGGTCTGTCAGGTCATCAGCAGGCACATATACCGCCTGAACGGATGTTACAGAACCATTCTTTGTTGATGCGATTCGCTCCTGCAATTCACCCAAATCATTTGCAAGCGTTGGCTGATAACCAACTGCGGATGGCATACGGCCAAGTAACGCAGATACCTCAGAACCGGCCTGCACAAAACGGAAAATGTTATCAATGAATAATAACACATCCTGCTTCTTGACATCCCGGAAATACTCTGCCATCGTAAGTCCCGTCTCCGCTACCCGCATACGGGCACCAGGGGATTCATTCATCTGTCCGAATACCAATGCAGTCTTATCCAAAACGCCGGATTCCTTCATCTCGTTCCAAAGGTCATTACCCTCTCTGGAACGCTCTCCAACACCGGTGAAGATAGAATATCCACCACTTTCTGTTGCAATATTGTGAATCAACTCCTGAATCAATACGGTCTTACCAACACCGGCACCACCGAACAATCCGATCTTACCACCTTTTGCATAAGGTGCAAGTAGATCAATAACTTTAATACCGGTTTCTAACATCTCTACAACCGGACTTTGTTCTTCAAATGTAGGCGGTTCTCTGTGAATACACCAATGTTCTGCATTCTCCAGACTTTCCTTGTCATCCAAAGTTTCGCCTAATACATTGAACAATCTGCCAAGAGTCGGTTCTCCGACAGGAACCTGAATACCGGAACCCGTTGCCACAACCTCCATATCCCTGCAAAGACCTTCACTGGCCGCAAGCATAATACAACGAACCACGCTGTGTCCGATATGCTGGGATACTTCCATCACACATTTCTTTCCATTATTCATTACATACAATGCATCTTTAATGGAAGGCAGATTGCCATCTTCAAACTCTACGTCTACGACAGGTCCGGAAACCTGAACGATTTTACCTTTATTTTCCATAGTGTGACATCTCACCTTTCTTGTTTCATCTTTTTCTTCTTAAGGGCCTTCGCACCACCAATTACCTCAGTGATCTCCTGCGTGATCGCTGCCTGTCTGACACGGTTGTACTCCACTGAAAGATCATGAAGCATTGCCTGCGCATTATCTGTTGCAGACTGCATTGCCATCATTCTGGCATTCTCCTCACTGGCAGAACCCTCAACTAAAACACCATACATAAATCCGGTTACATAATTATATACCAGCCGTTCTAAAACCCTCTTCGGTGACGGATAGATCAGGAACCAGTCATCTGCTTTATCTGCCGCTTCCTTATCGTAATTGCCCCGTCCCTTCTGGGAATCCTCCAACAACTCCTGTTTGATAAATTCATGTGTCTTCAAAGGTAAGATCTCATTAATCTCAACCTCTTCTTTCATGCTGTTTACCATTCGGGTAAAGATAACATAAACCTCATCAATTTCTTCCTGCTTATACAGATTCACAATATATTCTGTGATCATCCTTGCCCGGTGAATAGAAGGATTATTTGCTGAATAACGGAATCCCTCTTCTATGTGATAACCCTGACTTGCAAAAAACTGCCTGCCAATCTCTCCTACCACTAATAATCGATATGATTCCGATTCATCAATCATTGCCGCTGCCTCTTTCAATACATTGTGATTATAGGCACCCGCCATTCCTTTATCGCCGGTTATAACAACAAATGCCTTCTTCTTAACCGGTTCGTTCAAATCCTTACCACGGTTATCAAAATACAAATGCTGCATATCCGGAAAATGCAGTAAGATATCTGATATCTGCCCCTGCAAACCATAAAAATACGGTTCCGTATTATCTAACTTCTGTCTGGCTTTTCGAAGTTTCATGGAAGACATCATATACATGGCTTTTGTAATCTTCATGGTATCCTGAATACTTTTTATTCGATTGGATATTTCCTTTGCATTTGCCACTTTTTTACCTCCATTTCCTGCCTACGTTCCGGCTATGCCTCTTCCTCTGTAGAAAAAGTCTGTGCCTTGAACGCATTTGCCGCATCAACAATGGATTCCTTTATATCTTCTGACAGATCTTTCGATGCCTCTAACTGGCTGATAATATCGGAATGATTTACTGCAAAATCCTTTAACAGATCCAGACGGAACTGTTTGATCTTATCTGCCGGAATATCACTAAATACATGTGCATTGGCTGAAACCAATGTAATAACCTGCTCTGCCATTGTAAATGGATGTCCTAACGGCTGTTTTAACAACTCCATCAAAGAACGTCCATGTGCTAACTGTTTCTTTGTGCCTTCATCCAGATCGGATGAGAACTGTGTAAATACTTCCATCTCACGATACTGTGCAAGATCGATACGGATACTTCCGGCTGCCTTCTTCATTGCTTTTGTCTGTGCTGCACCACCTACACGGGATACAGAAAGACCAACATTTACCGCCGGACGCTGACCTGCATTGAACAATTCACTTTCCAGATAGATCTGACCATCTGTAATAGAGATAACATTCGTTGGAATGTAAGCAGATACATCTCCTGCCTGCGTCTCAATAATCGGAAGTGCCGTAATGGAACCACCGCCTGCTTCCGGTGTAATACGTGATGAACGCTCCAACAATCTCGAATGCAGATAGAATACATCACCGGGATAAGCTTCACGTCCCGGAGAACGCTCTAACAATAAGGAAATCGCACGATATGCAACCGCATGCTTAGACAGATCATCATAAATGATCAATACATCCTTACCCTGATACATAAAGTACTCTGCAAGTGCCGTACCGGAATATGGTGCAATATACTGAAGCGGAGCCGGATCAGATGCCGTAGCCGATACAATGATCGTATACTCCATTGCGTTATTTTTCTTCAATGTATTGACTAACTTCGCAATCGTAGATGCTTTCTGTCCGATTGCAACATATACACAGACCACATCTTTGCCCTTCTGATTCAGGATCGTATCCATTGCAATAGACGTCTTACCGGTCTGACGATCGCCAATGATCAACTCACGCTGTCCACGACCGATTGGGAACATGGAATCAATGGAAAGGATACCTGTCTCCATCGGAACAGATACGGATTTACGATCTACGATACTTGGTGCCGGATTCTCGATTGGACGATAACCATCTGCCTCAATCTCTCCTTCGCCATCAAGCGGTGCTCCTAACGCATCCACAATTCTTCCTTTGAACGCTTCACCAACCGGAATACCTGCCATCTTACCGGTACGGGCAACACGGCTTCCTTCATGAATCTCAGTATCGCGTCCAAATAAGATAACACCGATCTCATCCCGACGTACATCCTGTACCATACCTTTGACACCACAGTCAAAAATAACGATTTCACCATAACATGCATGGTCAATACCATCTACGTTTACGATACCGTCACCAACCCAGTTGACAACACCAATCTCTTTGTTCTTTGCTTCGAGCTCAAAGTCCTCAATACTGCTTCTTAATATAGAGATAATATTCTCTTCACTCACTGTTGCGCCGTTTGAAGACACTGCACCAGCCATTTTATTCTTTAACTGGTCAATTCTTCCCTGTTCGCTCCAGTCATACTCTTTGGTTCCTACCCGGAGAATGAAACCGCTCTTTAAAGACTTATCCTCTTTCATCTCGATTTCCATATCCTCTGAACCAAATTCTTTATTCAGGAACTTGCGGATTCCTGCAAGCTGTTCCTCATCCGGAGCAGTCACATATGTAAGCTCTGCTTTCTTTTCTCCGCTTTCCGGTTCCTTATCCAATTCATCATATGCAGTAACAATCTCATCAAATAAAGCAAAATCATTGTTATCGCATAAGATCTTCATGAAATTACGAATTTCCTTCGGAAATACACGCTCGATAACCAGGTGTTTCTTCTCTACTGCCACTGCCGGATTTTCAAAATCCACTCTCACCTGTGGTACCGCCTCAAGAATCTCTTTCACTTGCGTAAGCATTTCTTTCGGAATATCTGTTTTGCGCAAATCTGACGCATAATTTAATGCTTCCTGAGTCACTCTTATTCACCTGCTTTATCTAAAAATTCGTTGTAGAGCGAACGGTCGATCTCTGCTCCACTTTGTTTACCTACTACCTTTGTTGCTGCATCAACTACCATATCAGCAATCTCTTTCTCAGCACCTTTAATAATCTGTGCTTTCTGATGTTGTGCCTCTGCTGTTGCATCCTCTTTGATCTGACGTGCCTTATTCTCTGCATCTGCCACAATCTTCTGATACTGTGCGTCTGCATCTTTTCTGGCTGCCTGTAATGTTTTCTTCTTCTCATCTTCAATACCGGCTAAAGAATCTGTATACTGAGCCTTTAATCCATCGGCTTCTGCCTGACGGGCTGCTGCCTCACCAAACTGTTTATCTGCCTCTGCCTGACGAGCCTCAATAATCTTCTGTACCGGTTTGAAAAGAAAAATCTTTAATGCAACAAGAAGTACCAGGAGGTTCACAACTGTTAAAATCAAATTTGTCGGATCTACACTTAGCATGTCACCTACCTGCCTTCCTTATTATTTCAACATTACGATAACCATCAAAGCGATAACGAAACCATAAATAGCGGTTGCCTCTGCAAGTGCACAACCAAGGATCAAAGTGTTACGAATCTTACTCTCTGCTTCCGGCTGTCTTGCAACGGCCTCTGTTGCTTTACCGGTTGCAATACCGATACCAATACCTGCTCCAAGTGCTCCTAATACGGCAATACCTGCTCCAATTGCGATTAAAGTATTCATAATAAAATCTCCTTTTCTTTCCTATCATTTTTGTTAATGTGTATTACTCAATCTCTTCACCAATATACAATGAGGTTAAGAATACAAATACATATGCCTGAAGTAATCCGTCAAAAATATCAAAATACAAACTGAACACAGTCGGTAAAAAGACCGGAACGATCATTTTGATCAATTCCATAATAACGAATGAACCTAACACATTACCGAAAAGTCGCATACAAAGCGATAATGGTCTGGTAAACACTTCAAGGATATTGATTGGGGTTACAATTGCGATTGGTTCTGTAAACTTATGTAGCCATTTCTTGACGCCTAAGTAATAAATACCTGCGGCCTCCACTATCACAATGCTCATTACAGCCAAAGCAATGGTAACATTCAAATCTTTTGTCGGTGATTTGAAGCCAAACAAACCGATAATGTTGGAAACGCCAATGTACACTAACACAGTGGTCAGATACGGAACAAATGCTTTTCCTTTCTCACCTATCATGCCTTCCACGATGCCGGTTAATTTGGTAACAATCAGTTCTGCTACTGCCTGACGCTTACTTATGTGATCGATTTTCATATTTCTTGTAAGGAAAATCGAAAGTAAAATCAGAACTGCCATGATGATCCATGTTACAACGATTGACTCCTTGATCTCTAATCCACCAAGGACCGGAATTGTAAACACAGTCTTACATTCGAGTTCTTCCATCAGGTTTTTTGCTAATTCTTCCAAAAAACCATCTCCTTATCCTTTACTTTGTTTCTATCAGAGTTTATAATACTTTACATAAAATGTAAAATATATATTTGAAATGTTTGCTATATCATTATGACATGGAGGGAAGTTTAATGGACATTACTTATGATTATTATCGCATATTCTACTATGTAGCCAAATATAAGAGCTTTACACGGGCAGCTACCGTGCTTATGAACAACCAGCCGAATATCAGCCGTGCTATGAACAACTTAGAAAAACAGTTAGGCTGCACACTGTTTCTACGCTCCAATCGTGGAATCAGTCTCACACCAGAAGGAAAGAAACTCTATAACCACGTGTCCGTTGCCTACCGGCATCTTCAGGCAGCAGAATTAGAATTATCCGGTTCCAATACACTAGAAAGTGGAAACGTAACAATCAGTGCCAGTGAAACTGCACTTCACGGTATCCTGTTAGATGTATTGCGTGATTTTCATAATGCATATCCAAACATCCATATCCATATCTTAAGCCATACTACCCCGGAAGCCATTCAGACTGTCCGTAGTGGTCTGGCTGACTTCTGCGTTGTCACCTCCCCTACCCGGGTGCGCCACCCATTCAAAGAAACGGTTCTGATGGAATTTCATGAGATTCTTGTCGGCAGCCGCAAATACAGTGAACTATCTGAGAAAAAAATGCGATTACAAGATCTTCAACAGTATCCGATGGTCTGTTTAGGACGTAACTCCATGACATACAGTTATTTTTCCGAACAATTTCTGAAACGAAAATTAGTTCTTGATCCGGAAGTAGAAGTTGCTACTTCGGAACAATTAATCCCTATCATCACGCATGACTTAGGGATTGGATTCATCCCCGATTTTCTTTCAAAAGAACCTTTACGGAAAGGTGTGATCATTGAAATTCCACTAAAAGACAAGCTGCCACCTCGTCAGATCTGCCTGGTTGAGGATTCCGGTCATGCTTTAAGTGTTGCCGCAACCAAGCTAAAACACATGCTGGTTGCCGCCCACTCTACAAAAGAAACGGAATAAAAAAAGAACCGGGTACTCTATACGACTACCTGGTTCTTTCCATTGTTCTTACCAATATACAAATTCCTGTCTGCAAGATCTATCAATGAACGGATATTCAATCCATCCTGAAACTCTGCAATTCCAAGCGTAATTGTCACACGGATATCTGCATCCCGATACCATTTCTTTCGATCGGCAATCTCTTCCCGGACACGCTCTGCCACTCTCTTTGCAATATCTACATCCGCCTGTAACAGAATCAGAATCTCTTCTCCTCCCCAACGACAGACACGATCATTCTCCCTCACGTTATTGGATATAATATTGGAAATGATAATCAATACTTCATCACCACAATCATGTCCGTAAGTATCGTTAATCTTCTTAAAATCATCAATATCCGCCATAATAAGGCAAAAAGGCTTACGTTCCGCTGCCGCTTCACTAACCGCCTGATGCAATGCATTGTTCATACTGCGGCGGTTCATCAGATGTGTGAGCGGATCAAACATTGCCAATTCTTCCAATTCAAGATTCTCCTGCTCCATCCTCTTTTGCATGTAACGGATCTCTAATGCAAACAGTATCGAAAAGAGAAATAACATGCCAAACATAATCATCGTGTTAAAATAGTAAAAATATCTCTCCGCTCCCTGGAAACCTGTATTTTCAATAATGGGCGGCATATTATCACTGATCACCATAACCATAAGATAACATATGGCAACCACTATTGAAGTAAATACCGGTATTGCAATATTCCGGATCCTGCTGATCAACGTATAGGACAGATAAAATGCAACCGGAACTAACGCAATCGTATACAACATAAAACCCCAGTCCCATCCCAGCAGGATAGAAACCATACTTGAATGAAACAATATCTCTATTACGGACGATACATAAATAAACACATACCGTTTCTTTTTCAGGCTTACAAAGCAGTGGTACATATAAAAAAGTGTAACTGCCAGATTGTATATACTCAATGGTGCATAACCGCAAATAGCAAATGCAATCGTAAAATGCAGATGCACCAATGCTACCCCAATGCAGATCACTACAAACTTTGCTTCCGGACTAATGGCTCTTGTTCCATGTAGCACCTGCCGTACTGTGTGATATAACGGATTCAATTCTTCGCCCCCATTCCGGAATGTTATCCCTCGTAATTCCTATTATTATACAGCTATCTCCTAAGCATATAGTTTATTGTAACCCTTTTTCATAGAATACACAAGAGTTTTTTAATTTCGTTCTCTTTTCTTTTCTAATAACTGGTTCATATCCAAAGAACCATTTTGTTCCGCTTGTAATTTCTTTTTTGCCGATTTCTTTGTTTTTCTCTCTTTTATATGCTTATTCTTTTTTTCTTTCTCCTTGAATGGGCGTTTCCGTTGAAACCGCTTCTTATTATTGATCCTTTTTAATCCCTTTTTTACAAAACCTAACATATCAATTGCCCATCTTCGAGCAATAATATCAAACAGGAAGAAGAAAATGGAAAAGATCAGTAATGGTACCGTCAATGGAACACTCGCTCTTACTGTATTATTCTGCCTGTTCCATACGGAATCGTCCATGGAGATCATTTTTCCCGCTGCCTGACTTACAAAAGTATCTAATGCGGCAGTATCACCGCTAAACTGATACTCCAACGAATACTGATTCGCATATGCCGTATTATATGTTTTTACAATATCATTTCCCTGATTTTTACGAAGATTAATACTGTATATACCAACATCACCGGCATCTAAAGCTGCCTCGTAAGTTCCCGGCTTCACCGCTTCAAAAGATATATCTTTTGCGCTGCCATTTTCATCCGATACAACCGCAGAAACAGCGGTATCTTTATCATATTCTTTGGTCGTATAGGAAAGGGTCACCGTATTACCGTCTTTGTGTATCTCAAATGCATCGTCACCTAGTTCCGTATCAGCGATCACATACTGAATAATGTTCGACCACAGTGTCGGATAATTGTCCCAATTAGCATAATTCGCTGTCCATACATTATCTCCATCGCTGTTCCATGCAACCGTTCTTCCCAATCCATACTGCCATGTAGTAAGAATCGGATCTCCCTGATCAGATTCCAATATTACATTTGCAGCATTCTTTGGCGTAGACGCAATATATCCAAGCAATGCCGGGCACCCCTCATCCATTGCACCGGACAATATATCACTGTCCGATACGATATCCGGATAAAATTCCTGATTGATCAGATATGTATTTGTTGATAAATATACCTCCTGTGCAAAGATTCTCGGAATAGAATTATTCACATCCGTATAATAGGATCTTCCCCCACATATATCGGCAATATTAGAAAGCATTGTCTGATCCGATTCTTCTCCAACCGCTACTGTAGATACTGTAATGTCTGCATCCTTGATCTGCTTCAGTAACGAATCATACTGCCGGTATTCATCCTGTCCGTCTGTTAATAATATGATATGCTTGATCTTGGCATCACTCTTAGAGATTTCCTTATAAGCCTCTTCTAACGCCGGATAAATACTGGTTCCACCTCCATATCCGATCGATGCGATTCCTTCTTCTATCTGATCCATATCATCAGCATTTTGCATTGGTACCATCCAATGGTAACTATCATCAAATGCCAGTACCCCAACCTCGTCCGTACTTCTTAATTGGGACACGCCGGATATCGCTGCCTGTTTTGCGAGGTCTAATCCGGTCACCTGACTGTTCTCAGTGGACGGGCTGATCATACTTCCGGACTGATCGATCACCATGGCCATAGCCATTTTCGGTAATTCTTTTTCACCCTGCAGATCCATATTGACCGGCAGAACTTCCTCTAATTCTGTTCCTTTATAATTCCCTAATGCATAACTGTTCTCTCCACCTATGCAGATATATCCTCCTGCATAATCCTTGATATAAGAAGGTAAGAGTCTGGCAAACCCCGGCGTCAGGTCATCATAATATACATTCAGTGTAATAACTGCTTTGTATTGATTCAGATCTGATAAAGAATTCGGAGCACCGGCTGGTGTCACCGTATCATAATCAACATTCGCCGCCCGTAAGAGCTTTTCAAATTCAGATGCCTCCCCTGATGTTCCCTCTACCAGGAGAAGCCGCGGTCTCGCGACGATCTGGGCATATGTTACATAGGTATTATTTACGGATATCGTGTCTTTTGCCGGCTCAATGACCGCTTTATATTGTGCAATCGTCCCTTCTTCTCCAACATCATCAAATACAAACTGATTCTGTCCTTTTGTCACATGAATATCCTGCTGTCCTTTGGCAACTCTGCCCGAATACAAGGACAGAACCGCATCCGTTTCCACATTTGACTGTACCGAAACGGTGACATTATAATGATCGCCTGCATGAATCACCTTTGGTGCATTCAATCCATCGATATATACTTCCGGATTGTGATCAATACTGTCCTCCACGCTGATTGCCGATAATTCTATCTCTTTTCCCTTTACCAGACTGGCCGCAATAGACATATTGCCTTCATTTTCACTGCCATCCGTAATTAACACAATCTGTTTGCCGGCACCCTCATCAAACATAGAACATGCAGCAGTAACCGCATTTTCAATATTTGTTGCCGTTGTGACCGGCTCTGTTGTAAATGTTGAAAACGATGTATTCTCTGAAAGAAAGCGATCCACCGCCATATCCTTTCCAAAGGTTACAACTCCCGCCACATTCCGGTTCGGCATCTTAGCAATTGTCTTCTTAAGATAATCCTCTATTTGCGTTATATTTCCCTTCATACTGTCTGATACATCTATAATAAATATTGTCTCCGTCTTTTTCATATGCTTCGGTATGGAGATTCCCGCCATTGCCAGAAGTATCATAAGCACTAATAACGATCTGACAACCAGATATTGCTTCTGTTTAGAGGAATTCACCTGTGACACATATACGATCCACTCCACGATCAGTAATAATATCACGATCACCAAAATCCAATTACGGATCATCCTTCCGCCCATCTTCTTTTCCTGTTGGCTTCCTTTCACAACAGCATCCTCAACGGCGGTAACATTGGACTCTTCAGCGACCGGAAAATTAGTAATCTCCACTTTCTGTCCGTTATCGCCTAATAATTCCCCCGCCAACTGTGACATAAAGATAGGAAATTCCGTCTTAAGTGCAAGATCCGTATCATGAATATCAAAACCGATCACTCCTGCCATTCTTCCATCTGTTCTGCCGTAATAACCTGCCGTCTTTCCCTCTGTTGTCTGCAACACAGGAACTGCCCATTCCGGCAATTCGTAAATATTGGCAGTCGTCACTCCAAAAGCAACATCCTCCACATATTCCGTGACATCACTTTTTTGAAAGGAAAGAACCGCATCACTGATTGGTTCCTCCGCTTTCATATAATCGTCCAAAGCATCGTGTTCATTCATATGAAAAAAGAGAACCCCGGCATTTTGTGGTATCTCTTCCAACGAAAAATCATCCGGCAGCGTGATACCGTCAAACACATATAGGTCATACGGTTCCGAATCCTGTTTTAATACAGATACATCCTCCGATTTGTACACCGTAACGGAATCATTTAAGGATAGCGCCTTTTCTAAAAAGACATTTCCTTCCGAAAGCAGCAATACCTTTTTTTCCCCTGATGCGTTGCATATTACGCTTTGTGTATTGTCGGCTGTCAGACTGTCCGACTCGCTTAATTCAGCACGCAGCTCGCACGACTGATCACTATCTAATGTCTGTTTATCAAAATATACTGTCTTTTCTTCGCCTGCCGGAATTGTAACTTCCAAAACCGTCAACAGCCGGTCTCCGGCATACAAACTGACATCTTGCGTAACATCCTTATCTCCGTCATTGGATACCTTGCATAAAGCCTCGATTTCATTCTTCTGCAACGTATAGTTTACATAATCCATGGAGCAATTATCTCCTTTGGAATATACAGACTCCACGATCCACGTTGCCTTTTCATTCCCTTTTTTCCACTCATCCAGATCAAATGCTGAATCAGTATATCCAATCACTTGTACGTTCTCCATCGTTTTGGAAAGCGATTGTACAAGGCCTGCCGCATTATCAAGTGTTCCCGCATCCATCGTTTCCTCTATCTGCCGGATTCTCTTTTTTAACGTAGCTTTATCCGTTCCCTGATATACAACATTCGCCTGCGATGCACATGTGACCAGAGTAACAAAACTGCCATCACTCATATCATCTGCCTGTTGCAATGCCAGATGCTTACTCTGCTCTAATCTGCTGACATTTTTCTCGTATTCATACTGCATACTTGCACTTGTATCTACTATCAGAATTACATTCTCTGTGGAACGCCCTCCATTTTTGATCACCGGTGCCATTAAAGCAAACAGCAATAATAACAATAACAGGATCTGCAGATACATTAATATATTGTGTTTTAATTTTTCAAAAGGTGTGCGTGCTTCTAAGTTTTTATATATTTCCTGCCACAACAAAATGGACGAAAACGTTTGATCCTTCGCCCTTTGTTTTAATATATATAAAAGTATGATGATGGGAATCAGCACGCAAAATGCAAGCGGCCACATATTCTGAACCGTCATACCATTTACTCCTTTCTACGTTATCGTTTTCCTGACAATATGCCACGGAAGCCTTCAAGCATTGTCTCTACCAATGGCGTGTCGGAACGCACACTGGTATAATATGCTCCGTACCGCCTTGCAAGCTTACCAAGTCCTTCCTGTAATGCAGCAAGGGAATCCATGTATTGGCGTATCGTTGCCTTAGACATTGTAATCTTCACTTTATCTCCGCTTTCCATATCCTGAAGATTGCATGTTCCCTCGTATGTAATATCCAGTTCCTCTTTTGCAAGAATCTGAACAAAACATATAGTCTGTTTGTGGTAAGCCAGATACCGGACAGCCTCTTCCACTCCTTCCCCATCTAAAAAATCGCTGATCAGAAAGGTAACGCCACCGGGTTGTAAAGGTCTTGACATCACCGCCTTATTCAACATTGTACTGCCTGCAAATTGCATATTGCTTAATGTCTCTAATACATGTGAAAATGCAGCCATCCCGGTTACACCTTTCCCCCTGACGACCGTATTCTCCCGCATTTCATTTATGTACAAACGATCCAGATTACCAAGGATCAGATAAGAAAGCGCTGCTGTGATCTGTAATGCTCTTTCTGCCTTAGACGGTTCTCCAAATTGCATGGACGCACTGGTATCCACAAAGATATGGAAAAGTCCTTCTTTTTCCTCCATAAACTGTTTGATATACAGTTTGTCTGTTCTTCCATATGCATTCCAGTCAATCCGCCGTATATCATCTCCAGGAATATATTCCCGATAATCCGAGAATTCCACAGAAGATCCCTTTGCACTTGATTTGCGTGCACCGTTCATTCCGGTCGATAAATACATTGGCAGGTTCATCTTCAATGTATGCAGTTGATCAAAAAATTCTTTTTCAAATTGAATCATAACTCTCCATTACACCGTTTTCATTCCATCTATGATCTGCCGGATCACGTCATCTGCCCAAACACCATCTGAAACCGCTTCAAAATTCAGCGCAAGGCGGTGACGTAACGCAGGATAAGCAACAAACGCAACGTCTTCAAATGATACATTAAAACGTCCCTCCAAAAATGCTCTTGCTTTGGCAGTCTTCACGATTGCCTGAGCTGCTCGCGGACTGGCACCATTTGCAATATATTTCTTTGATATTTCCATCGCACCGTCACTCTCCGGATGAGTTGCTACTACAATGGATAACGCATAATCCATAACCGCATCGGATATCGGCATCTCCCGGATCGTATTGCGTATTGCGATAATATCCTCTCCGGTTAATATTCCGGACAATTCCGTCTTCTGATTCGTTACCGTCAGATCCATAATTTCTTTTAATTCTTCTTTCTGCGGAAATTTCACTAACAATTTGAATAAAAAACGGTCTAACTGTGCTTCCGGCAAAGGATATGTTCCCTCATTTTCAATCGGATTCTGTGTTGCCAATACCATAAATGGTTGCGGAAGTTCATACGTTGTCTTACCCACCGTTACCGTTTTCTCCTGCATTGCCTCTAATAATGCCGACTGTGTTTTCGGAGTTGCACGGTTAATCTCATCTGCTAATACAATATTAGCAAATACCGGACCCGGCTCAAAACGGAATACATTATTTCCATCCTCTTTGATGATCAGATTGGTTCCGGTTACATCCGAAGGCATAAGATCCGGTGTAAACTGGATTCTGGAAAACTGCATCGTAAGCACCTTCGATATTGCCTTAACAAGTTCAGTTTTTCCAAGTCCCGGCACACCCTCTAACAATATATTTCCATCTGCTAAAATAGCCAATAATACCTGTCGGATCACCTCACGCTGCCCAACAATTCCTTTTCCTATCTCCTGTTCACACTTTTTCACTTTGTCAATCATATCTGTGATCATTGTCTCTTCCATACATGCCTCCGCCTTCCTATCTCAATACTATCCATCTATTCCTTAATTCAATCCGTCAAAATAATTACGGATCTGTTTCTTTAACTCCGCCGGGTAACTTGCTCCGTCAATCTGTTTGTATGCTTTTTTCTTGTAAGAACCGGATACCTGACCATAATTCACCTTATTACCGGACCATGTATTCGCCTGATCCGATGTAGTCTTCTGACTGCTCCCCTTGCTATTTGCTTTTCCGGTCAGATTCTCGTCCTGCCCTGACTCTCCATCCGGTATCGTAACGTTTTCAGCAGTCTTAGCATCCCTTTCCTGTCCGGCATTGTTTCCCCGATTCCAGCCGGCTCCTGTTCCCGACTGTCCGGATCCGCCTGTTGAACCGGAATTGTTACCGGAACCATTATTACCATTGGCATTCTGTGCTCCAGTCGTTCCAGCCACATTGTTCTGTTTAGTCTGTCCCTGTGTACCCGTCTGTTGCCCTGTCTGCTGATTGCCGGACGGCGTTCCTTGTGACGTACTCTTCTCCTTCGACTGTGCTGCCTGTCCATTGTTCTTCTGCGAGTCAGAAGATCCATTGTTGCTCGCATATTCTGATTCATTGTTTGTGTTCTCCACTGCTTCATCTAAAGCAGCCCCAGCCCTTACATAATCTGCATCTGAATACCCGGAATCCTTATAATCCTGTATCTTTTTCTCCAAATTATGATTCCCATTCGCCTGCGCATATTTCTTTACTTTTTCATATGCTGCATCCTTCTCCTTTTTACTTCCATCCTTCGCCTGTTCAAATGCCTTTGCGGCATCTTCTGCCATATTCCGCTTTTGTTCTTCCTGTTCTTTCTGAGCTTGCTCCGTCATTGCCTGCAACCGGTTACGCAATGTAGAATCCTTTAACCCCTGTGCTGTCTGTTGTAGCTTTTTAACAGACCGCTCCTTTGTCTTTTGCAGACTCTCCTGTGAATCCACTTTGGTCAATTCTTCTTTTATCTGTTCAAGCTGCTTGTCTAACTGTTTTGCCTCCTTAGAAGATACATCCTTTATCTTTTTTTGTACCTTATTCACTTTGGCGATCTCTTCCTTCACTTCCCTGCGCAATTCATGTTGTTGTTTTGCTGTCTCACGCACCGGGGAATCCACCATACAACTGACAGCAAATACCACTGCGATCAACACAAGGCCTCCTATTTTTCTCTTTGAAACCTTCAACGGAAATGCCTTCCGAATCTCAATCTGACGAACCGCATCTAACGCATCCTTTCTTTGCAGCCGGCTAAACATATCGTCTTTTCCTTGCAGATACAATGCCGTTGAGATCTTCTCCTGATAGCCAAGTGCATCCGCCGCAAGTGCTGCCTGCTGCAATGACGGGGTTCGATAAATGCCGCATATCACCCCGACACAAACAGATATGCCAATGGACACAAGCTCTATCATATCCGCATAATATAACGGAATACACAAGGATAAACCGGATATCACTACTGCAACTAAAAGTCCTGCAAAAAGGCTACTGCATAAAGCCCCGAAAACCTTCTGTCTCCGGAGCTTTCTCCTCACTTTATACACGAATTTGCGAATGGTTCTGTCTGCCATTTCCGCACCTTTCTTTGCTTAGAATCAAGCAACTATTATTTGTGGTTTTTTGTAGCTGCGATCTTTTTAGATGCCAATTTGAGAAATCCAAGAGAAATCAGCATATTCAAAACAACCGACCACAGTATCCAATGGTTAGCGATTGACAGAATGAGAGAAGATTTGGTTCCCGCTTCTTTTAATATTCTTCCAATTCCGTTGCCTGTCATCACTCTTAGCATGAAATCAAATACCGGAGAGTATGGATTCAGCATCATAATAAAGGAAAATGCTCCAGGACCATTATATATATTCCCATGTGTCGTCTCGACTGCCGACTGCATTGCTACAACCACATAAAATAAAACAGCTGTTACAACAATAATCCCAATTCCGATCGCAATCGTAAGGATTGTAGCCGCAACCGATTTCTTCACAACACTAGAACAAAATATCCCAACACTTCCTACATAAATTCCCAGATATATATACATTCCAAACAGACCAAACAGCGCCCACCAGGACATTCCACCCAGTACAAACGCGATTGCCATGATCGGAATGCTTGAGATTAAATACATCATAACAACGACCATCGCAGAGCCTAACTTACCTACCGCGATTGAAAATGGCGAAATCGGCGTGGTTAACATAATATCAAGTGTCTGTCTTTCCCGTTCACCGGAAATGGAACCGGACGTAATAATCGGTATGATCAGACTCAGCATTGCACATTCCGCACCCCCAAGAATTGGGAACAGCCACATAAGCCGTGAATAATCATATCCATTCATATTAGCTGACAGATTGGTAATGGATAACACAAGCAACACGATAATCGCAAGAAATGCATTAAGTCCCATAATGACCCATGCCATTTTCATACTTCTTGAACCAACCACTAATTCCTTTTTCAGAATAGGATTCACATGTATTTTTTTACTCATCCTCTTCTCCTCCTGTAATCTCCAAAAACAAGGATTCCAGATTCTCCTTCTCCTGATAAAACCGACTTACCATCACCTGATTGTCTAACAAGTATTTCAAAAGTTTCGCAGCCTCGTAATCGTCTCCCTTAAATCCGATCAATACTTCTTCTTCCGTGAAAGATACTTTCTCCACAAAAGGCTGCTCTTTCAGCAGAATATTCAGTCGTTCCTTTCCGGTCTGTCCCACTTCCCGGTCTGCATATACCACTTTCACATGAATCGGTTGTGTTCCTTTCGATGCAGCCATGACATCATCCACTTTACCACTGGTAACAAGTTTCCCATGTTCCATGATTCCAATACTCGTACACATTTCTGACAACTCTGAAAGAATATGGGAACTGATCAGTATCGTCTTTCCCATGGAACCGAGATTCTTAAGTACTTCCTTCATCTCAAATCTGGCACGTGGATCCAATCCGGAGTTTGGCTCATCCAATACCAGTAAATCCGGATTATGGATCAGGGCTCTTGCGACACAAAGACGCTGTTTCATTCCCCGCGAAAGCGTATCTACGAATTCTTCCTTTTTGTCGGAAAGATTCACAAGCTCTAATAATCCTTGTGAAAGGTCATCTGTTTCTTTCCGGTCCAATCCGTACATAGAACCGTAAAATTCCATATATTCCATTACTTTCAGGTTATCATACACGCCAAAGAAATCCGGCACATAACCAACCTTACGCTTAATATCCTCCGGTTGTCTGATCGCGTCTACCCCGTCTACCGTAACCGAACCGGAAGTTGCTTTCAGCAATCCGCAAATGATCCGCATGGTAGTCGTCTTGCCTGCACCATTAGGACCTACAAATCCAAATATCTCGCCTTTTTCAATATGAAGGCTCAAATGATCCACTGCCACAAATTTGCCGTATTGTTTTGTTAAATTCTCGATTGTCAGCATTTATTCGTCCCCCTTTGCACATATTCTCGGAACATAGCACGCATTATTTCCCTTTTGTACATATTTGAGCCGCAATTGATCATTTACAACATACTTATCAAACGAAATGGTATCCGAGTCTGTAAATACCTCTTCATAATCTCCGGTCTCATAATTATAGGCAAATACCTGTGCAAGCGGTCTGTCCTGTGTCTCGTTTTGCTTTGAGATATTCTGTAAACGAGTGATTCCTTCATAGCCGTCAAATGAATAGGTTACTTCCATCTCATTTGTGTATAAAGAACGGTCATTTCGATCATAGTCTCCATTGTAATCCATCATCATCTGATCAATGCTCTGATAATAGGTACCTTTCACATCTGTATAATCCTCTGAAAATGTCGTATAGACCACTCCAAGACCGGATGAACGTACATTCCCTTCACAGATATATTGTTCCGGCTCATATTTGTCAATCTTTGCCCAGATAATACCTTGGTTATATTCTGCGATCTTCATATAATAATTCTCCATCATGGAGTCAACCTGATAATTGCGGTATCCTTTCTGATTCTGACTTGCCCCACTATAGAGTTGATCAAATGTACCATACCCAACTGATTCCTTCATTCTCGAAGGATCAATCTCAATCGTCTCTCCTGCCTTAATATCTCCTGCAATGTAAATGTGATTCTCAAATGTAACAACGGCATCTTCCAGATCATAATGTGTATGATTGGTAACCGTTCCGCTAAATCCTGTTGTCGTACAGTTCAAATCATAGGTAATTGTTCCGATCTCATTTTCACCGGACTTTTGTGCTGAAAATGAATACGTATTAAATGCTTCCGCATTGCGGAATAACAACTTATTCTTATCTTCCCCGGGTTTAAACATAAAATCATATTGTCCCGCATCGCTCCTGGTATTTACAAAAGAACTTACATAGCTATAACCATAACCGTAATTATCTGTATCATATACAATTGACTGATAATCTGCGTTCATCCCTAATTCATAATTCTTGGTCTTTGGGCAGATTATATTGGTGTATACCTTTTCCTGTTGCTGGTCATCTGACAAAGAAATCATGGAAAGTGTATCTACAATCGGAACATTTACCCGGTATAAAAAACTGGTTCCGTATACAACACCTGTAAATATCAATGCCATTACCGGTATTGCAATCCAGATCTTTTCACGCTGTTTTATCAATTTGAGGATCAGATAAAGAATCGGTCCCACCAGAATCACATATCCAAACAGGATTATCCCATATAAAGTACCGCTCGGTTTCCGGCTGCTATCGGTAAGTTTCGCAATACTGTAGCAACTATATGCGGAATTGTCGTAATAATTACTATTTAAATTATCGATTGTCTTATCTGTTTTGGACGCACTAAGTAAAGCAACTGCAACATTTGCCCGCGATCTATAACTGACAAACGGTTCCATTGCCAGATCATATGCCAGAACAACAACTCTTCCATCCCCGATATCTTTGTACACGGCACTTCCATCGGAAGAAAACTTCTCTAATACATTCCCGTCCTCTAATGACAGATCCACACAGTCTACATCTTCCAGACTGTAAGCTTCCTGTACCTGCACCTGTTCGTCTGTGCCGGATACGATACTTTCTTCCCATGTTAACGTCTTCTTATCAACTTTACGAAATGTTCCGGAGATAAAATCATCCTGAAATATGTGTAATACATTCTGATAATTACTGCCTGTTCCAAGAATCAATACTCCGCCATCTGCCACCCATTCTTTCAGTGCATTATACTGTTTCTCTGACAGCTGCGACGTATCATAATTGTCAATTACAATATAATTCAACAATGCAAGAACCTCGGCATTTTCCGGAAACATCTCTTTATCCAATGCTAAAATGCTGGTGTTCCCCTCATAGTTTGAGAACTTCAAGGATCTGCCATCAAAATAATTAAGTGCACTGTTATCATCGCTCAAAATTCCGATCTTCGTATATAACCCATTGTCCAAAAGGGTGAGCTGGTCTCTCTCGCTGTAAATTATCTTGCCATCCTTGTTTGCAATCTGGATATAATACAAACCATTGCTTCCTGCAGATGGCATCACAAAAGATATCTTCTTTGATTCATCCGCTGCCAAAACAACATCCTGCCCCTGTGCAATCTTCACGGCAATATCCGATTCACCCGGAATCACCCGGATCTCGCCCTCAAAATTCTTCTTAGATTCCACCGTCAATGTAATCGGTAATACCCTGCCATATGTAGCATACCCATTCAGACCCATCTCTGTCTTGACCGAGAAATCCACATTCTTTTTCACGATCTTTTTCTTAACATTGCCTGATACCTTTCCCGAATCCACTGCTGTCACTTCTGTTGTCACTTCCGTCGTAGCCACTGTCGCACACGCTACATTCCCTGCTGTCATACACATCACCAGCATCATACAAAACGTCAATCCGATCCTTATCCAACCTTGTTTCATGAATTCTGTCCTCTCTTTTTCATCTTACATGCAATCATTCCCCTTGTAAGCCTGTCGATCGGCCACAATCTTTGCACATGTTGGATTCATTGTATCACAGATATTCCAAAAAAAATCTTATGTCTTTCTTAAAAATTACTAGCGTTTATACGCACCCTTTCTTACAAATGCACGTTTTCCCGCCTTTTCCATCATCTTGTCATACTGCTCATACATATCCTGTACACTATTCTCCAATAAAAAATAATGCTTGATATACGGCACCATCAATACCATCAGCATCAAAAAAAGCAACACCAGCGCCACTGAAAAATGACCATATGTATACAAAAATACCATCACTGCCAATATCGCAAACGTCACCGTCACCACCAGATGAATAAACCTCTCATGTGCAAAAAACGCAATCTGCACCAAATGCCTTCTCATCTCCTCTTCCCAATCCACACTTTCATCTTCCGACTCCAAAAGTCCATTCACATAATCAAGATACTGTCTGATTCTGTCTGCCATGTTCATCCCTCCATTTCTTTCCCTCAGTATAGCACAACGCACCCCGATACAAAAGTGCCTTCCATTGTACCTATGTCATCCGTTGCGAAACAATTGTGCCTCCTATTTTTTCTGCGCTGTTTCCGCCCTCTAAGAAATTCTACTGCTTTGCGGCTGACGGCTTTGATTGCGCATGCTCCACAAAACTCACACAAGCTAAGAATGTTTGTCTTGTTTCGTGTGCAGGTACTTTGAGCACGCCGGTCCTTAGAATGTGCATCGCACATTCTTAGTACCGCTGCGTGTGAGAGTAGCGAGAGCGTGCCTGCACATGAATCAGACAACATTCTAAAGCTTGTGTTCAGACAGTTGTTCCCGCATGCGCGTTGCAGTCAGCCGAACAAAGCAGTGAATTTCTAAGAGGCCGCGCGTCAAGAAAAAATAGGAGGCACAATGTTTCTGCAACGTTGGATAAACAGATGGGAAGGCACTTTTGTATCGGGGTGCATAGAATAACGATAGGGAAAGAAATGGAGGGATGAACATGACTGACAGTAAATTAAGTCCGGAATTGAATATGGCGATCGGACTTTCGGAGTCGGAACGTGAAAAAAGTCTGAATTTGAATGTGGGATATAGTAGTCTATTGGAGGAATGGGAGTTGATCGTACGATATACCGGAAGTTTGGAGGATGTTGCAGAAGAACTTTCGATCATGGTGGAAGAATTGTTAGGCGGATATGCGATTGTACGGATTCCGCAGTATCTGATCGGGCGCTTGTCGGATTATCCACAGATTGATTATATTGAAAAGCCAAAGTCTTTGTTGTTAGAGGAGATGGAGGGTATTGTGTCCTCCTGTGTCAATCGGACACGTCTGGCTCCCTATTTTCTTACCGGAAAAGGCGTCCTTGTTGCCTGTTTGGATTCCGGAATTGATATATTCCATCCTGATTTTTGCAATGCGGACGGATCCACACGCATTGTTTCGTTATGGGATCAGACCATTTCCGGCAACCCTCCTGATCCGTACTTTACCGGAACATTATATGACAGGACACAGATCAACCGGGCAATTGCAGCTGGAAAAGATAGTGGCGGACGCTCAATCGTACCCAGTTTTGACGCCACCGGACACGGAACCGCAGTCGCCGGCATTATGGCCGGAAACGGCAGGGCATCTACCGATAACATCATCGGAGTCGCCCCGGAAGCGGATATTCTTGTAGTGAAACTTGGCAATCCCGATAATCGTGGTTTTCCGAGAACCACACAGCTTATGCTTGCCTTAGATTACACTTTGCGTTATGCCATTGCTGCCAATCAGCCGGTTGCAATCAACATCAGTTTTGGAAATAACTATGGAAATCATAACGGGGATTCCATATTAGAACAGTATATTGATATGATTACCAATCTCTATCAAAATGTCATTGTCACAGGCACCGGAAATGACGGCATTACCTCCCGGCATACCTCCGGCATCCTCCGGGACAATACTGCGGAAACGATTGAACTGTATGTAGCCGACTACATGACTTCCTTTAACCTTCAGATCTGGAAACACTATTTAGATGATTTTGATATTGTAATTGAAACACCGACCAATATCCGGATCGGTCCCCTCTCCCAATATTCCAAGATCCAGAACTATTCCCTTCCGGAAACGCTTCTGTCCGTTTATTATAGTGAACCAACACCGTATAATCCACAGCAGGAGATCTATCTATCCTGGATTCCCCGTCACGATTACATTACCCCCGGTATCTGGCGCATTTACCTTTATCCCAGACATATTGTATCCGGCAGTTATAATATGTGGCTTCCGGTTGCAGGCAGTACCTCCTCGGAAGTGTCCTTCATCCGCCCGGTCATATTCAACACCTTAGTCATCCCTTCCACTGCACAAAATGTCATCTCCGTTGCTGCCTATAATTCCATCAACCAGACCTACGCAAACTTTTCCGGTCGTGGAAATCTCTACGAAAATGCCTCTTATCTGATTGATACCAAGCCCGATATTGCAGCTCCCGGTGTAAATATCAACAGTTGTGCTGTTGGTGGCGGTTATGGCTACTTCTCCGGCACGTCCTTTGCCGCCCCATTTGTAACCGGTGCTGCTGCATTGCTGATGCAATACGGTATTATAAATGGAAATGACCCCTATCTATATGGCGAAAAAGTAAGATCTTCCCTGATCCGCGGTGCCCGGCGGCTGCCATTCCAGCAGCGGGTTCCGTCTCCTCTTGTCGGCTGGGGTGCCTTATGTGTAGAAAACAGTCTGCCCTCCTAATGATATCCAGCCTTTACACAATCTGTTTTCAAGTGTTATAATGAATATTATAAATTTTGAAGGAGATATACATATGAAAAGTTTACAACACAAATGTTTCATGTCATTGACAGCTTTCGTTATCATATTGATCGGCTGCATGTTCCTGCATATGCCGGTTCAGGCTGCCTCTCATGACATTACAGTCAATAACGGAGATTCACTCTCTATTTCCGTCTATTTAGGCGACACCGGTACATTTACACCGAACATTTCCACTATTTCTACGGATAATTTAGATGGGTACAGCGTAGATTCCCTGGTATGGTCCTACGACTATGACACGGGTAATGGCTATCTGTCTTTTAATGAGATTTCTCATTCTTTCACGGCACTTCAGATCGGTACCACCACATTCCAGATCTGTGCATATACTCCAAATGACTATTCGCAGTCCTATCCTGTATTTTCAGCATATGTGACTGTTAAAAGTCAGGTAGATATGACAAATGTTACCCTTTCCCAGAATGCATATACAACCTACTTAAGCCCAATCTATTATGAAGGATCAAAGAAACCTGTTTATAGCAATAACAGCAGCGACTTTCTGATTGGCATTAACAGTTCCTACATCTTTGGAGACAGTTCATCCAGTGATTCCTATTACGGTTCTTATGATAACGATCTATATACTTATAGTTACACACAGAATACAAAAGTACAGATGTCTATCACACTGACCGACAACCAATTCCATGTAAATCTATATCCAACCGGAAAGATCACCAAATCATTTACCTCCGTTCTTACCATTACACTGTGTGATAAGACATTTCAGGTGCCGATCAGGATCGTTCCGCTTACCATATCGAATCATACCTGCCTTCTGGTTAAAGGGAAAAAAACCTCTTTCAAGGTAAACAATGAAAGTACTCCGATCGAATGGACATCTAGTAATCCAAAGATCGCAACTGTCAATTCAAAAGGTGTTGTAAAGGGTAAAAAATACGGAAGTTGTATCATTATTGGCAAAGTTGGCAACGGCTATGTTGGCTGTGCCGTCAGCGTTACAACATCCAAGTTAAAGAAAGTGGCAACCTATGCACGATACATGGGGCGGCATTGGAAATACAGTCAGGCAAAACGAACCCAGAAAGGATACTATGATTGTAGTGCACTCGTCTGGAAAGCCTACAAAAGATATACCAGCGTAAGATTTGGTTCCTCCGGTTATCCGGGTGTTGCCCTGTCAGAAGCCAAATGGTGTAAGTCAAAAAAACGCATGATAAAAGGAGGCTTCCGTTATAAGAAAGTCTCCCAGATGTACTATCGCCCAGGCGATCTTGTATTCAAATCTACAAACATGAAGAAGAAATATCAGGATATCTACCATGTAGAAATGATCACCGGCTATTACTGCTATGGCGTATCCTCTTCCGGAGAAGTATATTATGATATTACCTGGGGTGCAAGGGGTGCCGGTTACGGTGCTTTAGAAGGTTCATTAGTTGGAAGACCAATGAAATAAATCATTCAACACTTCTTCTGCACTCATATTCCGGTATCCATCGGGATCCGATAACACAATCCCTTTGCCTGTCGTCTTCCAACGCATTTGTGCATAGTGTGACAGATAAGACGTACCCTTGGAAACATTCGGATACCGGTTATACCAGGATTTATAGAACTTCTTCATATATTTTTGAGCGAGCTTATATGCCTCGCTCTTTTTTTTGCCCTGCGGAGTAGTTGTTCCGCTTAGCTGAACACCGGCAGGGGAAGAATGCACAAGCACAACACTGCCATCGTCACATGCTCCGATCACGATCCACACATGCCCGCAACATTTGCAGGTTGAACTCATAATATCACCTGCTTTGTAATTATTCACTTTATTCCTCTCCGTATAGGTTCCAAACCCTTTTTCCGCAAACTTCTTCGCCTGTTTTGAGGCAGAATAAACATATCCTGACTTGTTGTTCGTTGTGTTACGAATGTTGTATACGCACCACCCTACATATCCGGAGCAATCCAGCCCATCGTGAATCCGATAACGATAATCGCGATAGTTATACTTTGCCGTTTTATTCTTTGCAAATCTTCTCCATGAAGCACTTAAACCTATTCTTCTTGCTTCTTTTCCTGCTCCGGTATCTTCCTTGTTCCAGCCTCCGCCCCATACATACATCGTACTTCCGATTGGAGCGATCGCTGTCTGCAGAAAATTCCTGATCGTCGACTGTCCCGTTACCGGAAGAGTTGTAGATACCTCTTTGCCCGCCTTGCCATAGGACCGGCTTTGACCGGCTTTCTTCGTATATGCACGCACATAGTAATAATAAGTGGTTCCTTCTGCATTCCGCACAAACACTTTGCTGCATTGTCTGATATCCGCCGCCTTTGTATAAGAAATCTTTCCTTCGCTCGCGATTCCTTCATATATCTCATATCCCTGTGCTCCTGTCACAGCTTCCCAGGATAACGCAACACGATTTCCGACAGCGGTTGCCATCATACCCTCCGGTGCCTTTTTCGAAAAAGAACCTTTCGCACTGCCATAGCATGTTAATATATTCATCATATAACATACTATTCCAACTGTAAGCAAAATGTTCCATACACTCTTTCTACTCATCAATCTTCAGTCCTGCTAATAAAGAACCAAATGGATTATTTGGAATCTCTTCACATTTATAATCAAAATCTTCTATCACGTCAGTTACAACATCAGAAGTATTCGTCTCCACGTCCCGGATACTCAAACTGATCTTACCATCTTTGACTTCTAATACCTTTACTTTTACTTTCTGTCCAACAGACAACACCTCGGATGGTTTCTTGATCCGTTTCATACAGATCTTCGATATATGAACCAGACCGGTCAATCCATTATCCATTGCAACAAACGCACCATACGGCATCAGGGATTCAACCGTTCCTTCAAAAACAGAACCCGGAACGATCATTGCCATCTTCTCCCGGTCATGTTCCGCTTCTTTTTCTTTTAGAACTGCTTTCGCAGAAAGCACCAGTTTACCTGCATTCTCATCTGCAGTGATCACTTTCACTTCTAAAGTCTTTCCAATATATTCTTCAGTATCTTCCACATAAGTAAGTGCTAACTGTGATGCCGGAATAAATGCCCGTATTCCTTCTAAATACGCGATCACACCTGCATTGACTGTCTCTTTCACCTTAACCGTTGCCACTGTCTCGTCTTCTTTCATCTGACGTAATTTCTCCCATGCAGATGCCACATTTGCTTCTTTCATGGAAAGTTTGACATTGCCTCTTCCATCATCTGCCTCTAAGACAACCGCTTCTATCTGCTCTCCAATCTTCAAATCCTTCATTGCCGAGAAATCCGGATCATCTGACAACTCAGACATCGGAATCACACCCGGTGCATAATATCCTAAATCTAATGTCACTTCATCATCATTGATATCCACGATCATGCCCCGGATAAATTCACCTTCCCTGATCACACGAAATGAGTTCGTCAGTTCCTGTTCAAAATCCTTCATTGACTCCATAGTTCTTGTCCTCCTGTTTGCTCTATCTTATTTCTGTAGAATGTATCTTATCCTTTATTGCTATCATAGCAAAGATCATTTTTTCCTGCAATCCTTTTGTCACACACGGATAAGATGTGCATATTATAACAGTGTAAAGATAATTGGAGGAATTCCTTATGGGTGACTTATCTGCAACAGGATGCGGCGGTGGCTGCGGATGTAGCGGCGGAAATAGCTGCTGCTGGATCATCATTGCGATCATCCTGCTGTTCCTGTTCTGCGGCAACGGCTGCGGCAGCAACTGCGGCTGCGGCGGCAACAACGGCGGCTGCGGGTGCGGCTGCTGATCGGCTCGCACAATAGCTGTGCCCCCGCCCTTCGGCGGGGGCTTTTTCCTGTAGGAACATCCGCAAAACGGCGCGTTTTGCGGGAGAAAGAGGTGCAATATGGACATTTCCGGACTGCGTGCGGCCTACGAGGGTCACACCCCCACGCTGATGGGCGAACGGGGCGGCTCGGCGGTGCTGGTGCCGTTGGTTCGCCAGAACGGGGAATACTGCCTGCTGTACGAGATACGCTCCGCTGCGGTACGTCAGCCGGGCGAGGTCTGCTTCCCCGGCGGCAAGCGGGAACCGGGCGAGACGGCCATCCAGTGCGCCCTGCGGGAGACGCGGGAGGAGCTGGGCATCCCGGAGAGCGCCGTGACCGTCATCGGTGAGATGGACTTCCTGTACATCCGGGCGGGCAGCCTGCTGCGCCCTGTGCTGGGCGAGGTCGACCCGGCGGCGGTGGCGGCCATGCGCCCGGCGCCGGAGGAGGTGGCGGACACGTTCCTGCTGCCCCTGCGGGAGCTGCGGGCGCACCCGCCGGAGATGTACGCCTACCAGCAGCCGGTGGCGATACCGGACTTCCCCTACGCGGACGCCGGTGTGGCGGCAGACTACCCGTGGCGTCCCTGCCGGATAGAGGTGCCGGTGTACCGGGGGCTGCCCCACCCGCTGTGGGGCATCACCGCCCGCATCACCATGGACGTGGTGGACAAGCTGTAACGTCTGCCGCGGCATCCCCGGTGCCCCGTTTCATAGGGGCGGACGACCCTGTCCACCCGTTCCCTGTCATTCCGCGCCAGTGTGCGCACTGGCTCGCAATGACAGCGCGGCGCTGCCGCGCTGACGGGACGTCGGGACGCCGTCCCCTACGCCAACAAACCAGCGGCGGCCTTTCGGCCGCCGCTATTTTTTACACTATTTTTAACAAGAAAGTATTTGTTGACGTGTTATACGTTGTATGATATGCTAATATTGCGTTAGGAGCCGCTCCACCGGGCGGCAGGAACAGGAAGCGGTCTGAAACTGAGAGGAAATAATCTTATGAAAGCAAAGCTCACATTTTACTTAGCTCTTGTGATCGCCGGGAGCGCATTGCTGGGCGTCGGGGAATTTTTCACCATAGCCGGAATGATCCTGACGGCGCTGGGACTTTTCCTGCTGCTCCTGGAAGCCATCAAGGAGTAACCGCAAAACTGCGCCGGTTCAGAAAACGACTGATACCCTTCATCCGCAGCCGGAAGAAAAAAAGCGGCAACGACAACGCCGCATAGCTGCAAGACGGGGCGGTGGAATCGCCGCCCCGTTCCCTGTCATTCCGAACCGGCGACCACGTCATCGCGCGGGAATCCGTCCCTTCAAAAAAGAAGAAGAAGCGGATTGCCGCGCCAGTGTGTACCCCAAGGGCACTTGCTTCGCGGCGCGCACTGGCTCGCAATGACAGCGCGGCGCTGCCGCGCTGTCGGGACGTCGAGGACGCCCTCCCCCACTCCAACAAACCAGCGGCGGCCTTTCGGCCGCCGCTATTTTTCGCAATGTTTTTGATCGAAAAGTATTTGTTGACATATTATGCTTTATATGATAATCTTGCGTCAGGAGCCGCTCCACCGAGCGGCAGGAACAGGAAACAGTTTGAATATGAAAAGGAGGCACCCCATGAAAAAACGAGCGCTTACCCTTTTGTTGGCACTTGTCATGTGCCTGTCCCTCCTCAGCATACCGTATGCTGATTCACCTCCGGTGACAGAGAATCTCACACTTACAAAGCAATCAGATATCATTGATGCGGCAGAAGACCTTTTCGGACAAAGCAACTTTGGTGGCCTGTACTATGATGAAGATGTCCTCGTAATCAACATCGTTGATAGCGCAGAAACATCTCAAGTTTCTTTGGCTGCAAATCAAATTGATAATCTGTCGGCCAATGTGCGATATAACGTAGTTAAATACTCTCTTTATTCGCTGGAAGCTGTGAAAGATTATCTGACCCCTTTCATGCGCACATATGATATCGCAATATTGGATGCAAATGAGTTAACCAACCAAGTTGACATTTGTCTCCGCACTTATGATGAAGATTCCATAAGCGCAATCCGTGAATTGGTTCTTGCAGAGTACGATACCGATGCATTCATCCACTTTGCGCCTTATCGCTCTGGCAGCATCGAATCTACTGTCGGAACTGTAGATGACCCAGGATATTTTAATGCGCGGAATTCAGATACCGATTCGGCAGCAAGGAGCGTTCATTATCCCGCCGGCAGTCAAATCATAATCAATGATGGGTTGTATACATTAGGCCCTACTCTTTCAAATTCTCGAACCTATACCGCAGGCCATGGATATACAGGCTCAGCCACTGTCTACCTGCGCGGCTTCGGCACGCCTAACCTTTCCATCGGCTCTGTGACCAGTCATTACGGCGGTTCAACTGGCGATTGGGGATCCACCACAGTAAGTGGAAGTCCTGCCGTTTCCAAGGCAACGCCCGTCCTCGGCAATCGCATATATATGTGGGGCGGCATTTCTGGTGTTACTTCCGGTTCGATAACACGTACGAATATAACAATAGCTGAAGGAGTTTCCGCTCCTTTTGCACCTCTAACAGGTATGTGTGAAGGTAGCTATTCATGTGCAAAGGGCGATAGCGGCGCTGGTCTGTTCTCAGTCAGCCCCGAGAACATTAGCACCGGTACCGTAACTTACGGAATCCAAAGCATGGCTTTATTTGACAGTAACGGCACATGGGCAGGTGCAAGCTATTTTACGCCGATTACAAAAGTATATTAACGTGAAATTCATGTAACTACGCAGCGGCGGCCTTTCGGCCGCCGCTGGTGTTTCTTCTTTATTTCAGCTCAGGTTTCCGTTCTTGTCGCAGCTCAGCGTCACCGTAACAGGCACCCCCTGCGTGCCGCCGACGATCTTGCGGTTCATGGTCAGGTAGCCGTAAGCGGTGTTCCCACTTCTGGAGGTAGACTTGGAGCCCACGCTCCAGTCGCTGTTGTAAATCGTCACGTTAAAGCTGTTCACCGCCGTACAGGTTGCGGACGAACCGTTGTAGCTGAACGAAGCATCCAGAACAGCTCTCCATTGCAGCACATTGTCACTGGAATAGTGGTTCTTCATGTTCCTGCCGCTTATCGTCCCGGAAGCGCGGGTAGCAGCATATCTCTCCACCGTTGTAACAGTATAGCTGCCGTCCTCATAGCGTGTCAATTTCTCCACGCTCTCCGCTGCGCCCGCCTGCAAGGGCAGCAGACATATCACCATCAAGCAGGCCAAAGCCATGGACACCATTTTCTTTTTCATTCTGTGCTCTCCCTCATTTCTGTTGTTTTATACGCCGTTATGATTTCTTCATTCCAGCCGCTCAGATCCTTGTGGATCATGTACTGCTGCCATACCAGCACACCGGTGAAGATCACCAGCGCGCCAGCCAGCGCCAGCGCCACTACCATGACGATGCGTCGGTGGATGTGCAGCTCCGCCAGCAGCTCCGACGTATCCCTCTCATCTACCCACGCGGCGGCCACCTGCTGGGGCGTGCCGAAGCGCTGCTCCAGCGCCGCGGCGTCGCCGCCGCCCTCTATGTATTCCTCCGCCTGGGCACGCAGCGCGTCCAGAAGCGGCTTTTTCACTTTGCCGGAGCAGGGCAGAAAGCCGCTGACCGCCCGGACATACCGCCCGATATACCAGTTCTGCTTTCTGCTCATGCTTCGGCCTCCCCTTTGATGATGGCGAAAACGCCTGCGGTGACCGTCTCATATTCTGCGATCAGCTCCCGCAGCTTTTCCTCCCCTGCCGGCTCAATGTGGTAGTACACACGGGTCATACGCTTTCCCACCAGCTCCCGCCGGTCGGAGATCAGCCCCTGCTCCTGCAGCTTATACAGCACCGGATACAGAGAGCCCTCCTGCGTGGTCAGCTTTCCGCCGCTGGCGCGCTCTGTCTCCTGCACCAGCTGATAGCCGTACATATCCCCGCGCTTGAGCAGGGACAGTAACACCAGTGACATAACGCCGCGTCTGTAGTTGCCGCCGTTTTCCCGCATGATACTCACCATCCTTTGTAGGCATGAATATTTATACCACGTAACAATGCTTAATGCGATACCTTTTTATACAAAACTATTTGCAATTAGTGTTTCCTTTACGCGTCTTTGCGGAAAAACGGCGCGGGTGCGCCGTTTTTTTGTATCCCATTACCCCAGCAGGTGCTCCAGCAGCACCTTCACGCCGATCAATATCAGTATCGCGCCGCCCACAAGCTCCGCCCTGCTCTTATACCTGGCGCCGAATACGTTCCCCACGTACACGCCGCCCAGCGAGATCAGGAACGTGGTGCAGCCGATCAGCGCCACCGCCGGCCCGATGGACACGGACAGCTCCACCATGGAGAATGTCACACCCACGGCCAGCGCATCGATGCTGGTGGCCACAGCCAGCACCAGCAGCTCCTTGTGCCGCACCTCGCCGTTGGACGGCTGCTCCTCGTCCTCCTTGTCCCCGGCGCGGCTCTCGCGGATCATATTCCCGCCGATCCACGCCAGCAGTACAAAGGCGATCCACGGCGCCAGCCTTGTCACATAGCGGGCGAACTGTGAGCCCAGCAGCCAGCCCAGTGCGGGCATCAGCGCCTGAAACACGCCGAAATACAGGGCGATCAGCAAGGCGCTCTTCTTATGCACCTTATCCGGCATGGCCAGTCCCTTGCAGATGGCCACCGCAAAGGCGTCCATACTCAGGCCGATGCCGATGAGAAAGATCTCCAAAAGCGTCATAGCGCACTCCCCTCATAATATGACCGGCACAGGTTGATCGATCTCCATGCGATCCGGTGCGACACGGCAGGCGTAGGCGACCACATTCACCCCGGCGGCAGCGGCCTGCCGCAGCGCCGCGCCGAAGGCCGGGTGGGTGTCGTCGTTGGGCGCGAAGTCCGTGACCTCCGCCATCTGCACCACGAAAAAGGCCGTGGCGCGGTGCCCCTGCTCCACGGCGTGTATCAGCTCGTGCAGGTGCTTCACGCCCCGCTCCGTAGGCGCATCGGGGAACCGGGCGTGACCGCCGGACTCCAGCGTGACGCCCTTGACCTCCACCAGATGCAGCCCGTCAGGGCGGGTCAGGCAGAAGTCCAGCCGGGACGCGCCGAAGCGGTACTCCGGCCGCACCTCCTGCGCCAGCGGGTCGAACCGCCGGGCGAACTCTCCAAAGACCCGGTTGGGCGCCTGTGCGTCCATGTTGATGAGCTTCCCGCCCTTGTCCACGGCGATCAGGTCGTATGGTGTCTTTCTCCCCGGCGTCACGCCGGGCGCCAGCCACACCGCCGCGCCGGGCACCAGCAGCTCCCGGCACCGCCCCGTGTTCTTCACATGGCAGACCGTCTCCGTCCCGCCGATGTCCACCACCGCGATGAACCGGTTGGGGCGCGACAAAAAGCGCCCCTGCACCACGTTTTCGTACTGCACGGCGCCGCCTCCCCGCTGTGAATTGAATAGAATGGTATTATATCACAAATGATAGCCCATGGGAAGTCCCTTATTTTTTGCACTTCGCCCGCTGCGTCCGTCCTTTGTGTATTCCGTCAAAGAAGCTGAAAATTTTTTAGGCGTTCTTACGATTTTGTAGGTTTTGCTATTTTTTGGATTGCATCAATACCAAATGTTTGGTACAATACAGGTAATCTATATTAGTGTGGGAGGGAATTCAAACCATGCCTGACTATTCCAACCTGTTTGTCGTGCTGATGGGTCTTGGCACTGTGTTTGCCGGCCTGCTGTGCATCATCCTGCTGGTCACTCTGATGAGCTGGGTCTGCAACCGCACCGGCGCGCCGAAGGCCGCACCTCAGGCGGCAGCCGCCCCTGCGGGCATCCCCGCCGCCGGCACCGTGACGCCCTCCATGATGGCCGCCATTTCCGCCGCCATCGCTGAGGACATGGGGACTGACGTCTCCGCCATCCGTATCGTATCCATCAAGAAAGTGTGAGGAGGAACGCACCATGAAGAAGTACAGAGTCAACGTAAACGGCACCGTATATGAAGTAGAGCTGGAGGAGATCACCGGCGCGGCTCCCGCTGCCGCCGCTCCCGTGGCTGCGCCCGCAGCCGCTCCCGCTGCGGCTCCCGCCGGCGGCGAGAAGGTCTGCGCTCCCATGCCCGGCACCATCCTGTCCGTCAACGTGTCCAACGGCAGCGCCGTCAAGGAGGGTGATGTGCTGATGATCCTGGAGGCCATGAAGATGGAGAACGAGATCATGGCTCCCTGCGACGGTACCGTGACCTCCGTGGCCGCCGCCAAGGGCGCCGCTGTGGAGTCCGGCGCGCTGCTGTGCACCATCGGCTGACGCCGGAGGGCTGCACATGGAAGCTATTGTCAATTTCCTGACCAGCACCGGCTTTTACCAGTTCTTCCAAGGTGACAACTGGAAGAGCGCCATTATGCTGGTCATCGCATGTGTCCTCCTGTTTCTGGGCATTGTCAAGAAGTTCGAGCCGCTGCTGCTGGTGCCCATCGCCTTCGGCATGCTGGTGACGAACCTGCCCGGTGCGGACATGTTCCACGAGATCCTGTTTGCCGGCGGGCACGTCCACTGGGATCTGTTCGGCGGCGAGCCCATCACGGCGCAGTTCCTGTCGGAAATGCTGTCAAGCGGCGTCTCCGCCGATGTACTCCAGCCCTACGCCGACGCTGTGATGACCTCCGCGCAGAACCTGTTCAGCGCCGATGTCATCAACGATCTGATGGCGCAGGTCGCCGCCAACGGCTCCGACGCCGTGGGCACGCTGGCCAACCAACTCACCGCCCTCGCGTCCGCCGAGCAGTACGCCGCTAACTACGGCGTTATCCTCAGTGATGTCACCGTCAGCGTCGGCCTGATCGACGTGCTGTATCTGGGCATCAAGCTGGGCATCTATCCCTGTCTCATCTTCATGGGCGTGGGCGCCATGACCGACTTCGGCCCCCTGATCGCCAACCCCAAGAGCCTGCTGCTGGGCGCAGCCGCCCAGCTGGGCATCTTCCTGACGTATCTGGGCTGCCGTCTGCTGGGCTTCACCGGCGCCGAGGCGTCCTCCGTGGGCATCATTGGCGGCGCGGACGGCCCCACAGCCATCTTCGTCACCGCTATGCTGGCGCCCGCCCTGCTGGGTCCCATCGCCGTGTCGGCCTACTCCTATATGGCACTGGTGCCCGTGATCCAGCCGCCCATCATGAAGGCGCTGACCACCAAGGAGGAGCGCCAGATCGTCATGAAGCCCCTGCGGGAGGTCAGCAAGCGGGAGAAGATCTTCTTCCCCATCGTCGTCACCGTGTTCGTGGCGCTGCTGGTTCCCTCCGCCGCGCCGCTGATCGCCTGCCTGATGCTGGGCAATCTGGCCAAGGAGTGCGGCGTGCTGGATCGTCTCAGCAAGACCATGCAGAACGAGCTGATGAACATCGTCACCATCTTCCTGGGCGTCAGCGTGGGCGCCACCGCCACCGGCGTCACGTTCCTCAGCCTCAAGACCCTGGCCATTATGGGTATGGGCGTGGTGGCCTTCGCCTTCGGCACCGCCGGCGGCGTGCTGCTGGCCAAGTTCATGAACCTGTTCCTCAAGGAGAAGATCAACCCCCTCATCGGCTCCGCCGGTGTGTCCGCCGTGCCTATGGCCGCCCGTGTCAGCCAGAAGGTCGGTCAGGCGGAGAACCCCGGCAACTTCCTGCTGATGCACGCCATGGGTCCCAACGTGGCCGGCGTCATCGGCTCGGCCATCGCCGCGGGCGTGCTGATCTCCCTGTTCGGTTAATAGGAGGTAACTATGGAATTTCTGTCTAACAAGCCCCTGCTGATCACCGACACCATCCTCCGCGACGCCCACCAGTCCCAGGCGGCCACCCGCATGACCATCGAGGACATGCTGCCTGCGCTGGAGCAGCTGGACGCCATCGGCTACTACTCTCTGGAATGCTGGGGCGGCGCCACCTTCGACGCCTGTATGCGCTTCCTGAACGAGGATCCGTGGGAGCGCCTGCGCACCATCCGCAAGCATGTGAAGAACACCAAGCTGCAAATGCTGTTCCGCGGCCAGAACATTCTGGGCTACAAGCACTATGCCGACGACGTGGTGGACGCCTTCTGCGCCAAGAGCATTGAAAACGGCATTGACATCATCCGCATCTTCGACGCGCTGAACGACGTGCGCAATCTGGAGCAGGCCATCAAGTCCACCAAGAAATACGGCGGTCAGGTGGAGGCCACCCTCAGCTACACCATCTCTCCCATCCACAACGAGGCCTACTTCGTCAAGCTGGCCAAGGAGCTGGAGGGCATGGGCGCGGACGCCATCTGCATCAAGGACATGGCCAACCTGCTGCTGCCCATGGATGCCTACTCTCTGGTGAAGGCGCTGAAGGAGACGGTCAGCGTTCCCATCCACCTGCACACCCACAACACCTCCGGCACCGGCGACATGACGCTGCTGATGGCGGCCTACGCCGGCGTGGACATCGTGGACACCGCTCTCTCCCCCATGGCCAACGGCACCAGCCAGCCCGCCACCGAATCTCTGGTGGCCACGCTGCAGGGCACCGTCCGCGACACCGGCCTGAGTCTGGAGAAGATGTCCCCCGTGGCCGCTCACTTCCGCAAGGTCGCCCAGCGCCTGCAGGATGCCGGTATCCTGGACCCCAAGGTCCTCCGCGTGGACACCAACACCCTGCTGTATCAGGTGCCCGGCGGCATGCTCTCCAACCTGATCTCCCAGCTGAAGCAGGCGGGCAAGGAGGACAAGTATTACGACGTGCTGGCGGAGATTCCCCGCGTCCGCAAGGACTTCGGCTATCCCCCGCTGGTAACGCCCTCCTCCCAGATCGTGGGCACCCAGGCCGTGATGAACGTCATCATGGGCGAGCGCTACAAGACGTTCCCCAAGGAGTCCCGCGCCATGCTCAAGGGCGAATACGGCAAGCTGCCCGGCGAGGTCAACGAGGAGGTCCGCGCCAAGGCGGGCATCGCCCCCGAGGATGTTATCACCTGCCGCCCCGCCGATTTGCTGGAGCCGGAGCTGGAGAAGTACCGCGAGGAGTTCAAGAGTCTGGCCAAGTCCGACGAGGATGTGCTGAGCCTGGCGCTGTTCCCCCAGGTGGCGCCCAAGTTCATTGAAAAACGCGACGCGCCCAAGGCCGCGCCCGCTCCTGCCGCTCCCGCCGCAAAGCCCGCCGATGATAATGCCGTCCGCGAGCTGTATGTGGAGTGGAAAAACTGACAGTTCTTCTTTCCTTTCCCGCAGAGAGCCGGAAAAGCAGGGCTTTTCCGGCTCTCTCCTTTATTTCAAAGAAATCCTGTTCTTTTCTGAAAAAGTCAAGACTAAATTGCAAAAATTCATAAAAAAATTCAAGTAAGAC
>ERZ825137.1007-NODE-1007-length-38200-cov-3.889763_pt1 | contig 38200 bp, 31 predicted proteins | sample MGYA00519873_ERZ825137 | MGnify/ENA primary metagenome ERZ825137 (study PRJEB31778, sample SAMEA3449190) | human gut metagenome | biome: human gut; feature: human-associated habitat; material: faeces | place: United Kingdom | collected 2010/2012 ...
CGTCTCCGGCGGCGCCGACAAAGCCCACCGCATCCGCAGACCCTTTCTGCTGGCGGCGGTAATCGCCCTTCTGCTGCTTCTGGTGGGGTGCGCGGCGGTGTATGTGCTGAAAATGGAGCATGTAAAAATCAGCAGCGGCACCGACCAGCGGGATTACTCACTGGTAGATGGGGTTTACGTGAAAGACCCCCACACCATTGACACCACCACCCTGAGCATGGCCGGCCTGAAAGGCTCCAACGCCTACAAGGCGTGCGCGGATTTCTATGCCTACGAGACGGAACTCAGGGCGAGCGCATCCGCAAGCGGCGACTGGGCAGGCTACGACGATGCCATAAACGCCAGGGCGCAGGAGCTGGCGGAGCAATACGGCTTAAAACCGGAGGGACAGCCGCTGACATTTCGCACCACCCGGAATCTGTGCAACGCGCTGGGCGTGGAACGGTTCGTGCGGAACAGTCAGGACGTCAGCATTGATGTCGATCAGGGCTTTTGCCGTGATAGCGGGAACTTCTTCGTTCTGCTGCGCTTCGCCTTCCCGGAAGATCAGGGCTATGAAGTGACCTACACCAGCGGCGCACTCTACTGGAACCGGCAGGACACCTTCAGTCGGGATTATGTCACGCTGGAAGACCGGGGCGACTGGGTGGAGCGGAACTACACCACCTCCGCCGGAAATACCGTTCTGATTCTGACCTCTCCCAGTCAGGAGCGGGGCTATATCATCTGTGACCGGGGAGACGCGTTGATGACCGTATGGCTGGACGTGAATCCGGAACTTCTCAGCGAAGATGCCGGGGTGGTTTCCGCCGAATATCTGCACATGACGGACAAGCAGCTGGACATAGTGGCCGACGCTCTGGACTTTGCCATCCAGCCGAACGTCCCCACTCAGGCCGATGTGGACGCCCAGGCCGCGCCGCCCCAGGAAGCGACCCAAAACGGCTACACCCTGAAACTGAAATCCGTGGAAACCGACGGCTACGTGGCGCGGGTCGTCGTCGGCGTCACCGCCCCGGAGGATGTGGACATTGAAAGTCTGAATATCAGTACCGGCAGAACGTTCTTCCGCACACCCGGCAGAGATTCCAACGGTATCAACGGAGATTTTAACGATGTGACAGACGACGACGGTCTTGCGAATACCAAAGATCTGGTAGCAGAATTCACCGTATCCTTCCGGGACGGTCTGCGTCCCTTCGAGCTTGGCGCCACATGGGATCTGGACATTACCGACCTGTATGTGGATCAATGGTTGCCGACCTCCCGTGTGCTTACGGAGGGCGACTGGCACTTTTTCATCACCATTGACGAGAGCTGTACCAATTATCGGGAGATCGAGCTGCTGTCCGAACCCATCACCCTGAAAGCCAGCACCGGCTGGGGCGAGGACGGAACCGACCGGTTGGAAGCGTTCCCGGTCACCTCCGTGAAGCTTCGCAGCCAGAGCATTTCCCTGACAGCAGACACGGGAGAAAAGACCTATGCGGATTTCTTCTGCTTCAATGGAACCATAGCCTGTGTCGTAATGAAGGACGGGAGCCGGGTAGACATTCTGAATCAATGCCTTGAGAAGCCCATTGATCTTGACCAGGCAGATTACGTTCTTCTCCCCGGCGATACAAAGCTCCCCGTCCCCGCAGCGCAGTAATTTCACCTTCCTCCAAAGCAAAAGACCATCCGTCCCAAAACCGGGGCGGATGGCCTTTTTCATTCGTATTCCTTATGGTATTTCCGCTGCGCCCTCACCCATCTGCCGTTCATGCGGTAGAAGGGTGAGGGCGCGTCGAACTCCGTGTCGTCGATGGTCATGTCGGCGCGGATGGCGCTGTCATAAGCCGATTTTCCCAGAAACGGGATGGGCAACCTTGCATACCACGTCAGAAACCGCGCGTGGAAGCGCACCTCGGCGGCGAAGGAATGAATGGAGACGTTCGCCGCATGGGTCGCCAGAATCGCCCGTTTTTCGTAGACGGACAGGCTGTCCGGATTCTGGATGTAGATTTTCTCATGGTCGCAGACCGTATGGCCCGCGGCCTTGTTGTTTTCCTCAAGGAAGCGGGGGATTCTCCCCGCCCAGCCATGGAAGCCGGCGGCTGCGCCTTTCCTGTAAATTTCCGCGTAGTGTTCGGGAACGTCGATGGAGCCGTCCCCCGCGAAGGAGGCGATATGCCGGACGTACAATTCCGCAATCAGGTATGGTCCCTCCGCCTTTGGGCTGAGAAAATAGGCTTTCAGCGTCTTGTCGTGCCTCTGCCCCCGCGCCGCCACCACCCGGTTGATCTCCTGATTCAGCCGCTTCCGGTTTGCCACGGTCGGTTCCAAAAGGCACTGCGCCAGCACCTCCGTGTCGAAAGCGATAAAGGAAACGGTCACGCCGGGGGTATCCCCGTCCGCGATCAGGCCGTTCTTGGCATCAAACTCCTGCTCTCTCAGCTTGAACAGGCTGTAGACGTACCCGCCCTGCCGGGGAACGGCGTAGCAGTACCAGTCGTCGAAAAATTTGTCGCAGTCCCGCAGCTCGTCCCGATCGTTGGGAAAGGTCGTAATGCCCTGCCCCACGAGGATATCCGCAAGAGATTTTGCCGCCGCGTAAAATCCGTCGGACGCGGCGCGTATCTCCCCGGCGTCCAGACAGCCCCGGCGCATCAGCTCCCGGAAAAAGGGCGGGACGGCCTTTTCCTCCACGGCGGCTCCCGTTATCGATTCCAGTTCCATACCCTAATCCTTCGCCCAGCCGTAGGCGCACTTGAGCGCCTTGTTCCAGCCGCGAATGCGCTTCTCCCGTTCCTCTGCCCCGATGTTCGGCGCGAAGGTACGGTCGATCGCCCAGTTTTTCACCACGTCTTCCTTGCTTGCCCAGTACCCCACCGCAAGCCCCGCCAGATACGCCGCGCCCATGGCGGTAGTCTCCACACAACGGGGGCGCTGCACCGGCGCGTTGATGATATCCGCCTGCGTCTGCATGAGATAATTGTTGGCGCATGCGCCGCCGTCCACCTTCAGCGCTGCCAGACGGATGCCGGAATCGGCCTCCATGGCTCGCAGAACGTCGTTGGTCTGGTAGCACAGGCTGTCCAAAGTCGCGCGGATGATGTGATATTTGTTGACGCCCCGGGTCAGTCCCACGATGATTCCCCGGGCGTACTGATCCCAATGGGGTGCGCCCAGACCGGTGAACGCCGGGACGACGTAGCAGCCGTTGGTATCGGGCACCTTGGTCGCCATGTACTCCGAGTCGGGGGAGGAATCAATGAGCCGCATCTCGTCCCGCAGCCACTGAATCGCCGCCCCCGCCACAAAAATCGAGCCTTCCAGCGCGTAGGTGACCTGCCCGTTCAAGCCCCAGGCAATGGTGGTGACCAGACCGTTGTTGGAAAATACCGGTTTTTCTCCGGTGTTCATCAAAAGGAAGCAGCCGGTTCCGTAAGTATTTTTGCATTCTCCCTCGCGGAAGCAGGTCTGCCCAAACAATGCCGACTGCTGATCGCCTGCCGCGCCGCTGATCGGAATCTGTCCACCGAACACATTTTCACTGGACATGCCGTATACGCAGCTGGACGGCTTCGGTTCCGGCAGCATGCACTTCGGAATCCCCAAAATCCGCAGGATTTCATCGTCCCACTCCAGCGTATTGATATTGAACATCATCGTGCGGGAAGCGTTGGAATAGTCGGTCACATGCACCTTGCCATCGGTCAGCTTCCAAATCAGCCAAGTCTCGATGGTGCCGAACAGGAGCTCGCCGGCTTCTGCCTTTTGTCTGGCGCCCGGGATATTTTCGAGAATCCAGCGCAGCTTCGTGCCGCTGAAATAGGCATCGATCAGAAGTCCTGTCTTCTCACGAATCATATCGCTGTACCCGGCCGCTTTCAGCTCATCGCAGTACTCCGCGGTACGGCGGCACTGCCACACAATCGCGTTGCTGATCGGAATGCCGGTTTTTTTATCCCAAACCACCGTCGTCTCTCGCTGATTGGTAATGCCGATGGCTTCAATGTTTTCGTGTGTGCCGTTGATCTTAAGCAGCGCCTCCTGCGCCACGCCCATCTGCGTAGACCAAATTTCCATCGCATCATGCTCGACCCACCCTGCCCGCGGATAGATCTGCGTAAATTCCTTCTGCGCGACACTGACCATATTGCCTTTGCGGTCGTACAGAATACAGCGGGAGCTCGTCGTTCCCTGATCCAATGCCATGATATATTTTTCCATTCTGTTTTCCTCCCCGCGCGTCCGCGCTATACAAATAATGCCATAATTCGATTTGAAATGTTCATACCCTTGAGGGTCAGGCGGATGCCCGCATCGTCCTCCTCCGCGCAGCCCGTCCGGACAAATTCCAGATAAGCGTCGCGCGTGCTGCCGTAAATGTCCCAAAGCTGCTTGCCGAAACGTTCCTCAAAGCTCTTGTAGCTGATGCCCGCGTTCTTGCGCAGACCGGTGAAAATATATTCGGCGACATTGTCACGATACGCATTTTTGGTAAACTCATCGACCGCCAGACTGCCGAGCGCGTTGGTTGTGCCGAGAAAGGCTCCCGCACCCTCGGTATCACGTTCCATCGCCTCCACATAAGTCTTGACATCGCTGACATTCGAAAAGCGCACATTTTCAATGAAGGAATGCGCTGACGGTCCAAAACCCAGATATTGGCTCAAATCCCAGTAACCAAGATTATGCTTGCACTGGTGCCGCGCCAGCGCGACATTGGAAATCTCATATTGCCGCAGCCCCGCCTCCGCGAGCAGCCGCAGCGCGCTCTCGTACATCAAACGATCTGTTTCCGCTTCGGTTTCCCGCAGACGTCCCTCTCGGCGCGCGAGGTCGAACCGCGTATTCTCCATGAACTCCAGGCTGTACAAAGAAAGATGTTTGGGACTCAGGCTGATTGCTTTTTCGACGGAACGAATCCAAGTCGTAAAGCTCTGACCCGGAATGCCAAACATGAGATCGATGCTGATATTGCGGATGCCTGCTTTTCTGGCCTTTTCTACGGAGGCGACCGCCTCCTCCGGACTGTGAACGCGCCCCAGCGTCCGCAGCACTTCGCGATCGAAGGACTGCACCCCGATGCTGAGACGGTTCAGGCCGTTTTTTTTGAAATTTTTCAGCTTCTTTACGTCCGCGCTCGCCGGATTGCATTCCATGCTGATCTCCGTACGCGTAGTGATCTTAAACATGGTATCGATGTGCGCAAGAATCTCCGCGAACTCCTCCGGCGTGAGCAGGCTTGGCGTGCCGCCGCCGAAGTAAATGCTGCTCAGGCGCCGCTTTCCCTGCGCGCGATAATAGCCGCAGAGAATGTCGATCTCGCGGCAGACTGCCTTGACCAGTCGATGTTTTTGCGCGTTGTCCCAATGATCTTCCGAATAAAAATCGCAATACGGACATTTTCTGATGCAGAAGGGGATATGTACGTAGATTCCTAATTTTTCCATATTCTACCTGCTTTTTTCCTGTTTTTCTCTTCGTTTACCCAAGCTTTTCTGCACGCCGCCCGGCGCGTCTCCTATTTGTTGTCGTCATATTTGAGCACAGCGGTGAAAGCCTCCTGCGGCACCTCGACGGTACCGAACTGACGCATCCGCTTCTTGCCTTCCTTCTGCTTTTCGAGCAGCTTTCTCTTACGCGAAATATCGCCGCCGTAGCACTTGGCGATAACGTCCTTGCGATAAGCCTTGACCGTTTCTCTGGCGATGACCTTCTGTCCGATGGCCGCCTGAATCGGTACTTCGAACTGGTGCATCGGAATGATCTCCTTGAGCTTTTCGCAGACAAAACGACCGCGCGCATAGGCTTCGGACTCATGCACGATCATCGAAAAAGCGTCAACCAGCTCTCGGTTGAGCATGATATCGAGCTTGACCAGCTGCGATTTTTGGTAACGATCGAATTCGTATTCGAGCGAGCCGTAGCCGCGCGTCTTGGATTTGAGCGCGTCGAAGAAGTCATAGATAACCTCGTTGAGCGGCATATCGTAGTGCAGCTGTACGCGCGTCGGTGTGATGTATTCCATGTGCAGCATCGTGCCGCGCCGCTGCTGGCACAGCTCCATGATGCTGCCGACATAATCATTCGGAATCATGATGTTCGCCTTGACCATCGGTTCCTCGATGTGGTCGATCTCCTGCGGTGATGGTAGATTGGACGGATTCTGCAGCATTTCGACTGTGCCGTCCGTCCGCACGACCCTGTAAATGACGCTCGGCGAGGTTGTGATCACGCTGAGATCGAATTCGCGTTCCAAACGCTCGACGATAATCTCCATGTGCAAAAGACCCAGGAAACCGCAGCGGAAGCCGTAGCCCAACGCCTGGGAGGTTTCTGGTTCGAAGGTAAACGCCGCGTCATTGACCTGCAGCTTTTCGAGGGCGTCCTTGACACTTTCATATTTTTCGCCCTCAGCCGGATAAATGCCGCAGAACACCATGGACTGTACTTTTTTGTAGCCCGGCAGCGGTGTCTCGGCAGGATCGGCGTCCAAAGTGATGGTATCGCCGACGCGTGCATCCGCGACCTGCTTGATGGAAGCGCAGATATAGCCTACCTCTCCCGCGCGCAGGGCTTTGACCGGTTTGAGTCCCGGCGCGCAAACGCCGACCTCGGTAACTTCGTATTTTTTGTTCGTCGCCATCATACGAATCACATCACCTTTTTTGACCTGCCCGTCCATGATACGCGCGTAAATGATGACACCCAGATAGTTGTCATATTTGGAATCGAAGATCAGTGCTTTCAGCTTGCCGTTCTCATCGCCATCCGGCGCGGGCACTGCGTCGATGATGCGCTCCAAAAGCGCCTCGACGCCCATGCCGGTCTTGGCAGAGATCTCCGGCGCGTCTGTCGCGTCGAGGCCGATGATTTCTTCGATCTCTTCCTTACATTCGTCCGGACGCGCGGAAGCCAGATCCATCTTGTTGAGCACCGGCAGGATCTCCAGATTTTCGTCCAGCGCCAGATAGACGTTCGCCAGAGTCTGCGCTTCCACGCCCTGCGTCGCGTCCACAACAAGCACCGCGCCCTCACAAGCCGCGAGCGAGCGGGAAACCTCATAGGTAAAGTCCACATGGCCCGGCGTGTCAATGAGATTGTAGATGTATTCCTGTCCGTCCTTCGCCTTGTAGACCAGCCTTGTCGTCTGCAGTTTGATGGTGATGCCGCGCTCCCGTTCCAGATCCATATTGTCTAAGAACTGCTCCTTCATGTCTCGGTCCGCCACCAGTCCGGTCTTTTCGATCAGGCGGTCGGCAAGCGTCGATTTGCCATGGTCGATATGGGCGATAATGCTAAAATTTCTGATATATTTTTGGTAGTCCATCTTTTCCTCTCATCAAAGTCCTTCTATTCATTAGCAGCTTTTTTGCGATTTTCCGTGCGTTTCGCGAGTATTCGGCGAAAGCGCACAAAATTCCATGTTTTATTTTAACCCAAATCCCGCTGTAATTCAACTGCTTTTGCGGAAATTCGCAGAATCTCCTCCTGCAGATCGTCGCAGGCCGCGGATACGCCGCTCATATCGGCGCAGCGCTTGTCCACCGCAAGCAGCGCCAGCGTTCCGATAAAGAACAGCAGCGCGACGATGAGCAATTCTCGCACTGTACGCATGTGTTTTCCCCCTTTCGTCTTTTGTTTTCCACACTTTGCGCATGACGTTTCTGTTTCTGTCCGTTCTTTTTCTGTCCGTTCTTTCCTTCCTTTTCGCGCTGCGCATCAATACCCTGCTTTCAGCGTGTCCGCGAGAATTTTGCCGAAATACGCCGCCGTATTCCTGCAATCCGCGATGTCGTTACGGTTGTAGCCGATTTCCAGCAGGAGATATTTGTCGGAAAGTCCCTGGTTGTAGCGATAGCCGCGCTCCAGAATCCGCCCCGTGAATCCGCTGCAGGATTTTTCCGCTGTGCGGTTCAGCGCCTGGATGAATTTGAGATTGCTCCGATAGGTTTCCACCGCGTTGCTGACAACATAGGAATACTTCGCGCAGGTCTTACCGCCGACCGATACCGTCGCTGCGGGAGAGTCCGAAGCGATCGCGTCCCGATGCAGGTCGATGACGCAGAGAATGGTCGGATATTTTTGAAGCAGTTTCTCTATCGTCTCGTAGGAGCGGTTGTAGGATTGGTTGTAGGATGGATTGTCATGCAGGGTCTGGTCGTGTACCACCCCGATACCGTTTGCCTCCAGCGTTTCCGCCAACGTCTCTCCGACATCGCGGACAGTATTCTGTTTCCCCTTTTTATGATAATTGCCGACAGAGGACGGCAGATAGGACTCCGTCGCGTGCGTGTGCACAATCAACACTGCCGGCTCCGTGCCGAACACGACCGGTTCCGGTTGTTTTTCCTCTGTCGCGATGAGGTTCGAAACCTTGCCCGTTTCCTCCTTCGTTCCGATCTGACGCAGCTCCTCGCTGTCCCGCGTTTCCGCATCTGCCTCCCGCGTCTGTCCATGCTCCGCGTTTAAGCGCGTTCCGTCCGCGAGATTAAAATTCGGATAAGCCGAAGAAACGCAGTACATGCCGAGCGCCCCCGCGTCCGGCCGCACCCGCTCCCAAACACGCTGCACACTCGGATTTTCCTTTGGAAGCACCGCGCAAAAAAGAAAGGTACTAACCAGATACACGCCCAGCATCACTTTCGCAAACCCATGTTTCATGCCTCACCCACGCCTCTCCTGTATGATTTCGCGCCCCGCGGCGCTCTTATGAATATATGCCGGGATGCAGCGTGATATTTATGGCATTTGCGAGGATTTGTGAAAAACTTTGGATGACCGCATCGATGTCCGTCGAGGTCACGATCATGTCAAAGGCTTCGTCTGCCAGATATCGCTCGAGAAAATCCGCGTGCGCTACCTCTGCGTGCGTCCGGTTTTCATCCGCAGCCAGGTTCTCGCACCGCGGCGCCTGCGCTATGCCTGCCTGTTCTGCCTCTGCCTCGCTCGCTTTGGCGGCATCCAGAATCAAAGTGCGCGCGTCGATGACCGTCGGCACTCCGATGGCAATCACGCGGCAGCCGAGCGTAGTCTCGCTGATCTCGCGGCGGCGGTTTCCCATGCCGGCGCCCGGCGCGATACCGCTGTCGCTGATCTGAATCGTCGTACTGACTCTGCGGATATTCTTTGCCGCCAGCGCGTCGATAACCAGCACCACATCCGGCTTAACCATCGAAACGACCTCCGCGATCAGATCTGCGGTTTCCATGCCTGTCACGCCGGTCACCGAGGGATTGAATCCGCTGACATTCGCCATCTCCCAGTCCCCGTCGCAGTCGAACATCTGAAACAGGTGGCGCGTGATCTTGACTTTATCGACAGTATGCGGTCCGAGGCTGTCCGGTGTAACCTTTTCGTTCCCGAGGCCGACCACCAGTACCTTGAGAAAATAGTCAAAAGGAATCAGTTTTTTGAGCTCCGCCGCGACCGCGCGCGACGCTCGTTCCCGAATGTTTTCTTTTTCCTCAAACAAGCCCTGTATTTCGATGGTCACATAAGTGCCGCGCGGCCTTTGGAACGCCTTTTCGCCCTCCTCGTTGAGAATCTCGATTTCGATGACTGCGATATCCTCGTCGAGCTGCCTCTGTTTTTTGATGTAGCCGGCCGCTCTCCGCGCGGACAGCTCCGCGCCGCTTCTCGTTTCGTCCGCACGTTCCGCGTCCTCCAAAAGTTCATCCGCCTCGACCGCCAGATCCGTCCTGTAATTCATTTTTTTGCCCCCTGTCTGTCCGTTTTTTGAATTTTCTTCGATTTTCCTTGGAATTCTCTCCTTTATTTTGTATTTTCCCTTGCAATCCGCGCATTATTCGTTTATAATTCAAATTGCGAATTTATGTCTTGTCCCGGCGGCTTCTGCCTGCGCGGGACGCATGAAAATTTTAATAAAGTGGGGTGAAAAACACATGGCAAACATTAAATCCGCAAAGAAAAGAATCAGAGTCATCGACAAGAAAACTGCAAGAAACAGAAGAATTAAGAATCATCTTAAGGCTGTTCTGAAGAACTTCGACGCTGCAATGGCAGAGGGCAACTTCGACGTCGCACAGGAGAAGTTAAGACTTGCGGAAAAGAAACTGATGCAGGCTGCTGCAAAGGGAACCATCTCCAAGCATGCCGCTTCCAGAAAAGTTTCCAGACTGACCAAAAGATTCAACGCTGCGAAAGCGGCAAAATAAGTCTCACCCGTCCCCACCCGTGCATAAGTTAAATGCACAGCATGAGCAAACCTGAACCCACGGATGTGTCTCCCGTGGGTTTTCTCGTATGTACCGTATTCCGCGCGGCGATATCAGCCTCGCGCGGCGTTTCATAGACAAAAAGCAGGAAGGAGTTTACCCCGCTATGGAGAAGGAAAGTGTATGGACCAAACTCAGACGCAAGGTTGATAAGGAGTTCGCGGATGAGCTGCAAAGGCAGCAGGACATAGAGCAGCAGGAGCGCGAGCAGGCGAAAGCGCTCGAAAAACAGCAAAAGAAAGAAGCTGCCATCGCCGCCTATCGTGAGAAGCGAGACCTGACCGTCGCGGACTTTTTTCGCGTCGCCGGCCTGCCGCTGCCGGACGATTTTGCGGACATTGCCGATCACACCATCAGCGATTTCACCGCAGACCCGCGCAGGCTGACGCTGGATTCAATCTTTTTGTACTGGGGGAAATCCCCGATCTCTGCCGGTGATCCGGCATCGGTGCTGCAGATGGCCATTGACAGCGGCTGTCTGTGCGTGATCAGCAACAAACCGTGCGCGCACCCGCATACGCTGCTTCTGCCGGATACGACCGATGCGTTGGAGGGTACGAACCGGATCCGCGAAGCCTATATCAAAGCCTCCCACTATATCCGCTCCCTGCACAAAGCCAAGGTCATTACGGTGACCGGGTCGGTCGGCAAGACCTCCACCAAGGAGATGATCGAAGCCGTCCTGCGGCAGCATTATAAGACGCCTTTGATCTCCAAGGGCAATAACAATTCCATGTTTTCGATCACGCGCAATATTCAGAGCCTCAAGCGGACGACGAATGTCTATCTGCAGGAGGTCGGCGCGTTCGCGCCGAAAACCATCGAATACTCGGCAAGACAGCTCGCGGCTGATATCGCGGTCTACACCAATATCGGTGTTTCGCATATCGAAAGCTACGGCAGTCAGGAAGCGCTGACCGCGGACAAATTATCGCTTTCGACCTTCGGCAAGCCGGACGGGCTTGCCATCATCAACTACGACGATCCGATCCTGATGGGTCACAGCTTTACCCAGCAGGTCATCACTTACAGCCTCAAAAATCCGCAGGCCATGTACTACGCCAAGAATATCCTGCGCGCGGACGACGGCTATACCTTTACACTCGTCGACCGCGCCGCTTCCATGGAGCATCCGGCGCAGATCCACATGCTCGGCGAGCACAATATCCTCAACGCTGTCGTCGCCTTTACGGTCGGCAAGGCTTTGAAGCTGCCGGACGAGGAAATTCTCGCCGGCATTGCGTCCTACCACCCTTCCGGCATGCGTCAAAATCTGCTGCAGGCAGGTAAGTACCGCGTCTTTGCGGACTGCTACAATTCTTCCCTGCTTGCCGTCGACAACACCCTGAAAGTCCTCGACGAACTGCGTCTGCCGGACGAAACAAAGCGCATCGTCGTCCTCGGCGACGTGCTGGCGCTCGGCGATCTTAGCGAAGAAACACACCGCGAGATCGGTCGTGTCTGCGCGCGGCACAGGATTGATCTTCTGATCGGCTACGGCATCGCGATCCGCTATGCCATCGAAGAAGCAGCAGCCGCTGGCATGCAGGCGCATTACTACGCGGACCGCGCCGAGATGGAGGCAGCGGTCAGGACCGCGGCGCAGCCGGGTGACCTGATCCTCTTCAAAGCCTCTCATGGTGTCAATCTGGGCGCCTCGATGGACAAGCTCTTCGGCACAGACCTCAACGAAAGCTCCTCTATCGGACACAAACAGTTCCGCATCGAAGTCCATGGAGATTTTGAATTCTATATCTTCGAGAACAGCGCCTCGCTCAAGACCTACCTCGGTCACGATGCTGTCGTCGAAGTTCCGGCTTTCGTGACTGCCACTGTCACAGACGAGCTGCACGAAACCGAAGTCACGCGTGACCTTCCGGTCGAGAAGATCGGCAAGACCGCCTTTCGCGGCAACGAGGATATCCGCGAAGTCGTGCTGCCGGAAACCGTTGTACGCATTCGCGACGGCGCTTTCCAGGGCTCCGGTCTGGAATCGCTGGATGCACCAGACAGCCTGCTCTCCATCGGCGCACGCGCCTTTGCAGACTGCCCGCATCTAACGACTGTCAACCTGTCGGAAGCGACCGACCAGCTCGGCGACGCGGTGACTGAGAACAGCCCGCAAGCCATGATCATGTACAGATAAGTCTGGAAAGATGGCGGCATCGTGCGCCAATATCGCAGTTCGACATCGTATATCGTAATAAAGCAATACATCAAGAGAAAGGAACCTATCGCTATGTCATTACACATCGCAGCCGAAAAAGGCCAGATTGCCGAGAGCGTCCTGCTGCCGGGCGATCCGTTAAGAGCAGAATTTATCGCAGAGAATTTCCTGAGCGGAGCCAAAAAATACACCGCCATCCGCAATATGTACGGCTTTACCGGCACCTATAAGGGCGTGCCTGTCTCTGTACAGGGCACCGGCATGGGTATGCCGTCCATGGGGATCTACTCCTGGGAACTGATCACCGAGTACGGCGCGCAGAACCTGATCCGCATCGGCACCGCAGGCGCTTTTACCGACGAACTCGCGCTCGGAGATATTTTTGTCGCGCTCGCTGCCTCCACCGATTCCAACTACCAGCATGCTTTTGATCTGCTGGGACAGTACAGCCCGTCAGCCAGCTGGGAGCTTTTGACCAAGGCACTTGCCGCAAGCAGTGATACCGCTATCCCGTTCAAGGCGGGCAACGTCGTCACCTGTGACGTGTTCTATGAATTCGGCGACTGGTGGAAAAAATGGGCGAAAATGGGCGTGCAGGCCGTCGAAATGGAAACTGCCGCGCTCTACATGAACGCCGCCTACAACCACGTCAACGCCTTGTCGATGATCTCCATCAGCGACAACTTTGTGACCGGCGCCAAGAGCAGCGTGGAGGAACGCCAGAACTCTTTTACCAATATGATGAAACTGGCACTGGAAACCGCTGTGAAATAGTGCTATACTAGAAAGACAACACTACATTATAATCATGATCTAAGAGAGGAAGAGAACAATGATCGAGATTCAAAACAAAAAAGTAACCGATTGGGTCGCGGAATGCGCTGCCATGACCAAACCGAAGGAAATCGTCTGGATCGACGGCAGTGAAGCGCAGCTGGATGCGATCCGCGCGCTTGCGGTAGAGACCGGAGAAATGGTCAAGCTCAACGAAGAGAAGCTGCCGGGCTGCTACTATTACCGCACCGATCCGAAGGACGTCGCCAGAGACGAAAAGAGAACCGTCATCTGTACGACTGAGGAGAAGGATGCCGGTCCGACCAACAATTGGGTACAAAAGGACGAAATGTATGCCAAAATGAGGGAGCTGTTCGACGGCTCCATGGAGGGCCGCACGATGTACGTGATCCCTTATTCCATGGGCGTGGTCGGCAGTCCGTTCTCCAAAATCGGCATCGAAATCACCGACTCCATCTATGTCGTGCTTTCCATGCACATTATGACACGCATCGGTGATCCTGTGATCGAAGAGCTCAACAAGGGCGCGGACTTCGTCAAATGCCTGCATTCCAAGGCAGAAGTCAACGCCGAAAAGAAATATATCGCGCAGTTCCCTGAGGAAAACACCATCTGGAGCATCAACTCCGCTTACGGCGGCAACGTCCTGCTTGGCAAGAAATGCTTTGCCCTGCGCATCGGCTCTGTGCTGGGTCAGCGCGAGGGCTGGATGGCGGAACATATGCTGATTCTGTGCGTAGAAGCGCCAAACGGTGAGAAAAAATATATCTCCGCAGCGTTCCCGAGTGCATGCGGCAAGACCAATCTGGCTATGCTAATCCCGCCGAAGCATCTGCAGGCGCAGGGCTACAAGGTCTATACCATCGGCGATGACATCGCTTGGCTTCGTATCGGCGATGATGGCAGACTCTATGCGGTCAATCCGGAGAACGGCTTCTTCGGCGTCGCGCCGGGCACCAACTCCAAGACCAACAACAACGCGCTGATGACGACGAAGAAGAACACCATCTACACCAATGTCGCCAGAAACCTCGACGACAATACCGTATGGTGGGAGGGGTTGGATACGCCTGCGCCGACCAACGGACTCGACTGGCAGAACCACCCTTGGAACGGACAGGAAGAACAGGCCAAAAAAGCTGCCGGCAAAGACTTCGTCAAGGGCGCACATCCAAACTCGAGATTTACCGCTCCTGCTGAAAACTGCCCGTCCATCGCACCGGAATTCTTCACCGGTGAAGGCGTACCGATCAGCGCCATCATCTTCGGCGGCCGCCGCGCCAAGTCCGAACCGCTGATCTGTCAGTCCCGCGACTGGAACCATGGTGTATTCCTCGGCTCCAAGATGTCCTCGGAAACGACCGCAGCAGCCAACGGCGCGGTCGGCGTCGTCCGCTATGACCCGATGGCGATGCTGCCGTTCTGCGGCTATCACATGGCAGACTACTTCCAGCACTGGATCGATATGGGCAAGAAGATGACCAACCCACCGAAGATCTTCAACGTCAACTGGTTCCGTACCGATGACGAGGGTAATTTCATCTGGCCGGGCTTCGGTGAAAATCTGCGCGCGCTGCTCTGGGCGCTCGATCGCTGTGAAGGCAAGGCAGACGCTGTCGAAACGCCGCTCGGCTATCTGCCGACGAAAGACGCACTCGACCTCACCGATCTGGACCTGACCGATGCGCAGCTTGCCGAACTGCTGACCTTAGACCACGAGACCTGGAAGCAGGAGCTCGAAGGCATCAAGACCTGGTACGCGAAGTTCGACCACATGCCGCAGGAGCTGACTGACGCACTGGCAAGACTGGAACGCGAGCTGTAAACGCGTGCGGTACTTATGCCGACATTTTGGAAACATCGCAGGTGATGTTCCCCGAAATCATAGGAAGGTCTGCTTCGCTGCATAGCTTTTAGCGGTGGACTTCCTGCATATTTCCTACATACATAAGCAAGAGGGCTGCACCATGAACGGAAATCCTACGAGATAATCGTTCAGGTCTCAGCCCTCTTTTGGATTATATAGGATATATTGCGCAGCGATATTTCCTACGTAACGACAAAAGCACCTTGCGAAGCGACGCGCATGGGCGAGCGTCATGTGCGCATAGAAGTCTCAGCTTTCGTTACGCGCACTTTTGTCCTGCCCTTTGCCTGCCGCGTGCGGCGTTCTTATGCGCGGCGCTTTGCCTGCCGCCTCTTCCGTTCCCATGGCAGCGCTTTGCCTGCCGCGTCTGCCGTTCCTATGCGCGACACTTTGCCTGCCGCATCTGCTCTTCCTATGCGCGGCGCACTCAGTGCATCAGCTCGGACAAGCATACATCTTCAATCGTGCAAAGCTCGTTTTTGTTTGCCTCCATGTAATCCATGATATCGTCCCGCGAGCCGTAAAGGTAAAAATTCTTTGTTGCAAAGACTGCTGTTTTCTGCGCCTCCGTCAGCGCGCTTTGTATGTGAGAAAGCGCGGTCTCTCCCGCCACGTAGGAGCTGTCCCAGCTAAGCCCCAAACCGTTCCAAAGCGCGTGATGCTCGGATAATAAGGTCAGGTTTTTGAGATACCGCTCCCGCAGCTGCGCGGCATTCATTTGCTCTCGCTCCGGCTCGTCATCATACAGGAGTACCGCACTCTCCAAGGAGATCCCGCCCATAAAGCCCTCGCTCTCCGTATCCATCTGCGCCCACACAGGCTCTATGGTGTCCCTGCGAAGCGCAAGAATTTCCTCCAGTGCTTTGGCTTCATGCAGTCGAACGTTCAACAAGACCCGCGCGGATTTTGGAAGCTCTGCCAGATCCTTTATCGTTGCTTCATTGTATGCGGCAAAGTCCCCGATACCTTCCAGCTTTGCGTTGGAAACTGTGGTATGCCCGATATGCGTCAGCGCGCCGTCCGCGTCGCTTTTCACCTCGAGCTTACCGCGGGTCATTTCCAAAATGACATTCATCTTCCCTACATAGGTTCGCTGCGTGCGTGTGCTCACGCATAACGGAATTTCATATTTCCCAAATCCCGCTTTCTCAATTTCTCCGATCGTATGCAGCCTCGTCTGCGGATAGACGGTTTCCACATAAGCGGAAAGCGTTTGCAGCAGCTCGCTTGCGCGCCCCTCCTCGGCTTCATTCGCCCGCGCGGGATTGACATTGCAAAGATTGACCAGCGGATTCACCCCGAGAAAGACCAGCGCGAGCACCAGCAGTGCCACGCAAACCACCTGGAGCGAGATACGTGTCATCATCTGCTTGACGCGCTTTTCAATCAGGCGATCCAGATCCGCCTCCGGTTCCAGCTTCATGTTCTCCAAAGCAAGGTCGAACTCGTCTTTTCTGTTTTCTGTCTTATTCATTTGCTTCCTCCTCGTTCGCCATCATTTTCATTAAGGCTTTCTTCGCGCGCGACCGGATCTGCCGCACATTGACCACAGTCATTGCGTGCGCCTGCGCGATTTCCGCATCGCTTTGTTCCAAATAAACGCTTTCCACCATGATCACCCTCTGACGCAAGGGCAGCGCCGCGATCATCGCCGCGAGCCGCGCTTTTTTCTCGTTGTGCATCAGATTTTCCATCAGGTCAAAGCAATCCGCCGCCTCCAGCATCTCCGCCTCGGTATCCGCGCGGTATTTCTCAGTCCGGAGAGAATTCAAAAAATCATTTCGAATGACCCGATTCGCCCAGGCGAGAAAGCTGCCCGCAGGCTTGTAGGCCAAAAGCGCTTTCAAAAAAGCGTTCTGCACCAGATCCTCTGCCGCAGCTTTGTCCCGCGTGTAGGAACAAGCGATGACCATCAACGACCCGTAATATCGGCTATAAAGTTGTTCGATCAGTCCGTCTTTGTTCATACGTTTTGTTCTCCTTCTACTTACTAAACACAAGTGCGCGGTTTCTGTGACAGGACTGGCGAAAAAAAAGAACGCTGCGTGAAACAGCGTCCCGCAAGTCCTTGTTCAAAACAAACCAAGACTCTTCGCCGCGAAGATCCAGAGGAACATCGTGAAGCACGAAAACATCGAGGAGAATACGACCGCGTCTCCCGCCAGCTCTGCGTCACTGTCCATCTGCTGCGCCATCGGAAACGAGGAAACTGCAGACGGAGAAGCAAAGATGGCAATCAGCGTCACCAGCTCGATATCGCGGAAGCCGAGCAGGATGCCAACCGTCAGCCCGATTGCCGGAACCACCGCCAATCTGCCGATGACACAGATCGCGATGTCCTTTTTGCGGTTTGCGATGCTCTGAAAATCGAAGAACGCGCCCAGCGTCAAAAGCGCCATCGGCGTCGCGACGCCTGCCATCGAGGAAACCATGCCTTCGAGGACCTGCGGCAGACGCAGATCGATCAGCACCGCGAAAATACCCGCCACTGCCCCCAAAAGCATCGGATTCGAAGCGATCTGCTTCAGCACATGCGCGAAATTCGGCTTGCTGCCGCGGAACACTTCAAGTGTCACCACCGCCAGCACATTGTAGATCGGCACGATCACCGTAATCATCACCGACGGCAAAATCAGCTCATCGCCGCCAAAGATATTGGATACGATGGGAATCCCCATGATAACAAAGTTACTCCGAAAAATCGCCTGAATCATCGCGCCGCGCGTCTTGGGGTCCTTGCGGAGCTTCATCACGACAGCCACCGTCAGCGCGTAGACAGACAGCACTGCCAGCACGCCAAAGGTCATCAGCTTCCCCTCTATCGCGCCGCGGATATCCTTCCCATATAAATTGGAAAACATCAGCACCGGGAAGAACACCGTAAACACCGTCTGATTCATCTTTTTGACGTCATGCGCGTCTACAAGTCCCTTGCGGCGAATCAGCATGCCGATGCCCATAATCATAAAAATCGGCAGCACCGCCTCCAGCGCGATGATAAAATTGCTTAACATTCGATTCTGTTCCCCCTTGCTGTCAAACGTGTCTTTTCTTATCATACACCTTTTTTTCTCTGCAAGAAAGAGCAAAACGCGAAATACCGAAATAAAATGATAAAAATCGAAAGAAACCGAAAAAATCGAATACGCAGAAACAGCATGCGGCTTCTGCGGTGCTTCCGCAGAAGCCGCATGCTGTTTCCATGAGGAAAGGTTCCGGCTCTTATACCGGAATTTTATGAATCCATCCGGCGGGTGCCTGAATTCTGCCCTGCTGAATGGCTGTCAATGTATCGTATAGTTTTTGGGTGACAGGTCCCATCTGTGTCATGCCGGACGGAAAAACGATTTCCGTTCCATGATCGACGATCTTGCCGACAGGACAAATGACCGCGGCCGTACCGCAAAGACCTGCTTCCGCCATATCCGTGAGTTCGTCCTTATAAATCAGTCGTTCTTCAACCGGCAGCCCCAGATAATGCTCCGCGACATAAAGCAGCGAGCGTCTGGTAACAGATGGAAGGATGCTGTCTGATTTCGGCGTGACAACTTTCCCGCTCTTGGTGACAAAGAGAAAATTCGCGCCGCCGGTTTCTTCAATTTCCATGCTTGGGTTAGTAAACACCACGCCGATGACAGCCGCGGCAATCATGAAATAAAGCAAAAAGCTGTTCAAATAATCTCTTGGCTGCAGCAGAATCCAAACCGGAGCGACGGACGCGATAAAAATATACGCGAACACAACGACCAGCCAAAGGTTCTTGCTGAAATAAATCGGACAGTATATGCCGACTGCGATGCAAACAATCAGCAGCGCGACACCGACAATCGTGTTCAGCAGCAGATGGTCATGCTTGCGATTGAACAAGCCAAAGGCCACCGCCAACGGGATGAACAGCAAAGCCTCTCCTGATCAAACGGTGTTTCCTCTGTTTCCGTCAGAACGAAAAGATGTTCCTGACAATTTGCTTCCCAAAGCTTGGCTTTTTTTGGAAGCACATAGCCGGAATGATCTGCGTTAAAATGTCCGTATATCCGAAACATCCATTCTCCCGACGCTGCCTCTTCGGTCAGATCGAAGGCGGATGCGTATATTTTTTTCAATTGTTCAAGGAACCGCGCGTCACTTTCGTTCATAATCGCTCCATTTATATTTATAAACAATTCTTTTGCGTTTATTTTGTATTATTCAACAATTATTTTTATACTTTAATATGTTTTCGCGCAAATGTCAAGTTTTTTTAAAAGATTTTTTGTATTTTTTGAAGGACAAAAAACGCAGGGGCATATCGCGCGGCTGCGTGCCGTTCGAATCCCTCTGCGTTTGCTGTTTTGCCGTTTTCGCGGCCTCAATTCTGTTTTTCGTTTTTCCTAACTGCACTCCTCTTGATACGCGCGTTCTGTTTTTTCGCGCTTTTCTTCGAGTGCTTCGGCCAAAATCATGTCCTTCACCTTCATCAAACGGGTCTGGTTGCCGCGTTCATTTTCATCCAGCTTCATGCGGATATAGCGAATGGTCATTTCCATCTGCGGAATCTTGACGTATTCCAGCGCGTTAACACGCCGACGCGTCCGTTCCAGCTCCGCCGCAAGCATCTGCGCCTCTTTTTCCTTGGCTGCCAGTTCCAACATAATCGGAAAAATGTCGGCCAGTTCTTTGATTGCGGAATCAAGCTCTCCGGAGGTTGAAGCGTAACCGTAAGGGTAGATGTCCGACGCGTCCTGCGCAGTCGTCTCAAAGCCGAAGCGCGGCACATCCACGCTCATCACATTCTTGCTTCCGACGGTCAGCGTGACGCCTTGCTTCGGGAACATCAGTGCTTCCTCCATAACCTCCTTGCTCATGACCGCGCCGGCAATCGAAAAACTGCCGTAAACATCAGCCAGCGCTTTCTCCACCTGCTCGCGGAGCGCTTTGTTTTCCCGCGCAAGCTCCAAAAAGCCCTTCATCAGTTCATCGCGCTTATCCTTGAGCAGCTTGTGTCCGCGTTGGGCGGTCGCCAGCCGTTTCTTCAAAGTGGTGAGCATCATTCTGGTTGGATTTACATTTAACCGTTCCATTCCGTTTCCTTTCTCACACTGCGCGTCTATTTCAGATACTTCTCGATATATTCATCCTTGATACGTTTCAGCTCGCTCTTTGGCAGCATCGCCAGCAGCTTCCAGCCGATATCGAGCGTTTCTTCGATGGTACGGTCCGTATCGTAGCCCTGTGAAACGTATTCTTTCTCGAAGGCCTGCGAAAACTTCGCGTACATCAAATCTACCTCTGTCAGGGCTGCTTCACCGAGAATCGTGACCAGCTCCAAACATTCCTTGCCGCGCGCGTAAGCCGCGAACAGCTGGTTCATCGTGTCAGCGTGATCTTCACGCGTTTTTCCATTTCCGATACCCTTATCCTTGAGCCTGGACAGGGACGGCAATACGTCGATCGGCGGCTTGATGCCCTTGCGGTACAGTTCTCTGCTGAGGATGATCTGTCCCTCTGTGATGTAGCCGGTCAGGTCAGGAATCGGGTGCGTCTTGTCTTCTTCCGGCATCGTCAGAATCGGGATCATGGTAATCGATCCGTCATAGCCCTTCTTGCGGCCGGCTCTTTCATACATGGTCGCGAGGTCCGTATACAGATAGCCCGGATAGCCGCGGCGTCCCGGCACTTCCTTACGCGCCGCGGATACCTCACGCAGCGCCTCGGCATAGTTGGTGATATCGGTCAGGATGACCAATACATGCATACCAAGGTCAAATGCCAGGTATTCCGCCGCGGTCAGCGCCATACGCGGGGTCGCGATACGCTCTACCGCCGGATCGTTTGCCAGATTCATGAACAAAACGGTTCTGTCGATCGCGCCGGTGCGGCGAAAATCAGAAGCGAAGAATTCCGCTTCTTCGTGCGTAATACCGATGGCCGCGAATACGACCGCGAAATTGCCCTCGCTGCCTCTGACCTTCGCCTGCCGCGCGATCTGCGCCGCGAGATCCGCGTGCGGCAGACCGGAGGCCGAAAAGATCGGCAGCTTCTGTCCTCTGACCAAGGTGTTCAGACCGTCTATCGCCGATACACCGGTCTGGATAAATTCGGATGGGTAATCACGTGCAACCGGATTCATCGGCAGGCCGTTGATATCCAGATATTTTTCGGCGATCAGCGCCGGGCCGCCGTCCTTCGGACGACCCATCCCGTCGAACACGCGGCCGAGCATATCCGGTGATACCGCCAGCTGCGTACCATGTCCGAGGAACCGCACTGTGCTTTCCTTGAGGTTGATGCCGGCGGCGCTTTCAAACAGCTGTACCAGCGCGTTTGAGCCGTTGACCTCCAGCACCTTGCAAAGTCTCTTTTCGCCGGTCGGCAGCAGAATTTCTCCCAACTCATCATAGGTAACATTTTCAACATCCTCGACGAGCATCAGAGGTCCTACGACTTCACTGATTGTCTTGTATTCTTTAATCATGCGAGCTCAGCCTCCTTCTGTACGATTTCATCAAACTCGGCAGTCATCTCCGCGAGAATCGCCTCGTACTGCTCCTGAATCTTCGCTTCTTCTACATATTTGAAACGGCCGATCTGTTCCCGCGCGCCCATTTCAGTAATTTTTTTGAAGGAACCGCCTTCACCGACTGCCTTGATCGCGGCCTCATGCCAGCCGAGAATCATCTTGAGCAGCAGATACTGCTTCGTCGTGGAAGTAAACGTATCGATTTCGTGGAACGCGTTCTGGTGCAGATAGTCCTCACGAATGGATTTGGCAGTTTCCAACTTCAAACGGTCGGTAAAGGACAGGGAATCCACGCCGACAAGCTGCACGATCTCGTTCAGCTCCGCTTCCTCCTGCAAGAGGTGCAGTGCCTTTTGCCGCAGCTTCGGGAAGTCCTTCGCGACATTGTTTTCGTACCACTCCTGGAGTTTATCCACATACAGGGAGTAGCTCTGCAGCCAGTTGATAGCAGGGAAATGACGCTTATAGGCCAGCGAAGAGTCCAGACACCAGAATACCTTGACAATTCGAAGTGTCGCCTGCGATACCGGTTCCGAAATATCACCGCCCGGAGGCGATACGGCTCCAATCGCGGAAAGCGCGCCCAAACGTCCTTCCTTGCCTAAGGAGATTGCTCTGCCCGCGCGTTCGTAGAATTGCGCCAGGCGGGAACCAAGATAAGCGGGATAGCCCTCTTCACCCGGCATTTCCTCCAAACGACCGGACATCTCTCGCAGCGCCTCTGCCCAGCGAGAGGTCGAGTCCGCCATCAAGGCAACCGAGTATCCCATATCTCTAAAATATTCCGCGATGGTAATACCGGTATAAATCGATGCTTCACGCGCCGCTACCGGCATATCGGAGGTGTTGGCGATCAAGACCGTCCGCTTCATCAGCGATTCTCCGGTGCGCGGGTCCTTTAACTCCGGAAACTCCATCAATACATCTGTCATTTCGTTGCCGCGTTCCCCGCAGCCGATGTAAACGACGATGTCGGCATCTGCCCATTTTGCGAGCTGGTGCTGCACGACCGTCTTACCGGAGCCGAACGGACCGGGAACGGCTGCAACACCGCCCTTCGCTATTGGGAAAAATGTATCGATGACACGCTGTCCGGTAATCAGCGGCATCTCCGGCACTAACTTTTCTTTGTAGGGTCTGCCGCGGCGAACCGGCCACTTCTGCATTAAGGTCAAATCCCGCATGCTGCCGTCCGCAAGACGCAGGCGGCATACGGTTTCATCAACGGTAAAGGCTCCGGTTTCGATAGACTCTATTGTGCCGGATACGCCGTAAGGCACCATGATTTTCTGCTCGACAACCACAGTTTCCTGGACGGTACCGAGGATGTCGCCCGCTTCTACTTCCTCTCCCGCGCTGACGCAAGGCACGAAGTTCCACTTCTTCGTTCTCGACAGTGCCGGCACCTTGATGCCGCGGGTGATATTCGTTCCGACCTCTCTGACCATTTCTTCCAGCGGTCTTTGAATTCCGTCATACATGGTTTCGATTAAGCCCGGACCCAGTTCCACGGACAGCGGACTGCCTGTGGATACGACCGGCGCGCCGGGTCCCAACCCTGCGGTCTCTTCATATACCTGAATGGAGGCTCTGTCTCCACGCATTTCGATAATTTCTCCGATCAGCCCCTGCTCACCGACGTGTACCACGTCGAACATATTCGCTTCTTCCATACCGGAAGCGATGACCAGTGGTCCGGATACTTTTACAACTTTTCCTTGACTCATTTTGCTTCACCTCCAAAAAGGATGTCTGCGCCTACGGCGCGTTCTACCGCGCTGCGCACATTCCGCATACCGATACCTAAACTTCCGTCCTTGCTCGGAATCGGAATCACAGCCGGCAGCCGCAGGTCTACATATACTTTGATTTCTTCGTCCATATACTGATAGAGTTCCTCTGTCACGTAGATGATCGCGAAATCCTCCTTGGCAATCTGTTTTAATATTTTTTTTGCTTCTTCGGCCTCATCACAAGGGAAAACCGTAAGTCCAACGGCTTTGAATCCGAGAATGCTTTCCCTGTCGCCGATTACGCCGATTTTATACATAGGTTTCCCTCAGCCTTTCTTTGATTACCGCGGGCTCCGTTCCGACCAGCTTGCCGGTCAGGATCATCCGCAGATTCTTGTTTTCGCTTTCCTTGGCGAGATAGAACGCCGCGATCGGTTCCGGTCCGAAGGTCACATAATGCGCGTCCTTCAAGAACCGCATGCGTCTGTCGTCGCAGAGCTTTTCGAGCAGGGTGAACTGTCCTGTATTGGCTGCCTCTACAGCGCCGCGGCTGAACAGTTCTCCAAAGCCGAACGGTGAGACCCGTTCCGCGAACTGCGGATAGGGTTCCTCATAATTGCCGGTGAAGCTTTGCTCCCGCAGTCTGCCTCCCTGTAGGAACACTTTTTGAAAAAATTCCCATGGTTTGCCAACCTCGCGCAGTCGGACAAAGGTTCTGCAGTTCAGCAGATCCACCTCCAGCTCGCAGTAGTCTCTGATAAATGTATTCTCATGCGCCTCTGCCATCCGCCGCATCTGCGCGTAGCAGGCATGATCCAGCACCAGATCGATCTCCTGCGGGTCGCCGCTCTTGGCATAAAGCTCTGCCGCGTCCGTAAGTCCTTGCCGTATTTCCAAATCCAGCATGATCAGATTGCGTTCGCGAAGCATATCGAGCATCTGCTTTGGATCAAAATTTCCTCCCGCGCTCATCAGCGGCAGCGGATCGATGCCGAGCGCCTCCGCCTTGAGCAGAACTTTCAGGTTGTGATAGTCCTTCGGCAGACGGAACAACGCGAACTCGCCCGCGTCCACGCTCAAAGAGGAAACCAATTCGCTGACACGATTCATTTCTCCGGCAAGCACTTCTTCAAATCCTCTCGGATCCGTAAGCTCTCTGCCGTCTCCATAGCCGAATTCCGCCAAAATATGCATCGCCTGCTGCATATCCTTGGCATCCATCACCCGTTCCAGATCCTGCGCTGTGAGCAGCGTCTTTTCGTTTGCCCGAATCAGACTGCAAGGAAACGCGTAGTTTTCCGCTTTTTGCTTACTCATATTCGCACTCCCTCTTATTCTGTGGGAAACAGCAGCTTCGCGGTTTCCGCGGTCAGCTCGGATTTCGCTTCCGAAACCAGTGCTTCGATCGTATTGTTGACCGTCACGTTCCCCGTGTTCAGCAGATATCCGCCGCGCATCTTGCCCATCTTTTCACTGACAATAAAGCTGCCGCAGTCCACCGCTTCGTTCAGCGCACGACATACCTCCGCCGCCACGCTCTGCTTATCCCTTTCGTTAAAAATCAGCACGCCCGCCTTCACGCCCGAGGTCTTGCCGAGATGAACCAGCAATTCGATGTACGCTGCCTTCGGCATGTCTGTGATTTCGTCGATGGCGCGCGCGAAGCATGCTTCGATGATTTCCTGTTTTTTTGCCAGGAAAACCTTGCGGCAGTCGATGTCGGCAACGGATTTACGGCGTGTGATAATCTTATCCTTTTCGATTTTCCCCCTGCGCTCCGCGTCTGCCAGCAGCGTCGCCGCGTTCTTTTCGGCTTCCGCGAGCACCGCTTCACTCCGGGCTCTTGCCTCCGCGAGCGTGATGTCGCGCTCAGCCTCGGCTTCACCCAAAATCCTGGATGTAATCTTTTCTATACTCATATTATTCTCTGCCTTTCCATCGGTATTCCGGCATTCCGATATTCGGAGTGTCTCTTTATACCGGTATTCTCAGCCAGATCAGTACGGAAACCAGCAGCGCGAAGATCGCGTAGGTTTCTACCATCGCGGTATAAATGATACCCTTTACCATCTGATCCGGTCTTTTGGCTGTCAGCTGCAGCGCCGCCGCGGCTGCCTTGCCCTGCGCGATACCTGACCAAATGCCGACCGCGCCGATCGGAATGCCCGCGCACAAGAAATAGAAACCCTGCGAAGCGCTCAGCTCGATCATGCTGCCGCTGAGCAGACCGATCTTTACCATGATCAGGAAGGCAATAATCAGCCCATAGATGCCCTGTGTACCCGGGAGCGCCTGCAAGATGATGGTCTTACCGAATTTTTTCGGGTCTTCCGCGACAACACCGGAAGCCGCCTGCCCTGCGATACCGACGCCCATAGCGGAGCCGATACCTGCCAGCGCCGCGATGACCGCGCCTAAAATTGCCAATGCATTTCCGTCAATATATTCAAAGAACATAATATTTCCTCCTGTTACTCTTCGTTTTCAAAACGAATATACTTTGTTTTTTTGCGGAACGGATCAAAAGGTTCTCCGCCGTCAACGTAGAACTTGCCGAAGAATTCCACATACTGCAGTCTTGCCGCGTGAATGAACGCACCGAGCATGTTGATCGCGAAGTTGATCGTGTGACCGACCGCGAAGATCAAAATAAACAGTACCAAACCTGCGACACCGCCGCCAAACAGCGAGCCCATCGTATTGACAACCTGCGCGATGACGCCGGTTGCCAGTCCCAGCGCGAGCAATCTCGCGTAGGACAAAATATCCGAAAGCCAGCTTGTGATGTTGTACAGGTTCGCAAAAGCTCCGGTCAGCATACCGATGCCCTTCTTTCCTCTCGCGCCCGCGAGCAGGACTCCTGCCGCGCCGACGATGGACATGCCCTTACCGGCAAGGCCGAGTGCCGGCATTTCCAGCACACTGCCGCAAAGCAGCGCTCCCAATCCGAGAATGGTCAGATACCAGACGCCTTCTCCGCAGATCGCGTCCATCCACCTGCCATCCTTTATCTCCATATAGGCCTGGATCCCCATGCCGATAAACAGGTGGATCACACCTAGGATCAGCGACAGGATCAAAAGCTTCATCGGGTCGTCAAGCGGATTGAACCAAAGCGGTTTCAGCTCCGCGGCCTTGCCGAGGAAGGTGGTTGAGAACACCGTCACCACATCGCCGAACCATCCGCCGAACAGCGCACCCCACACGAAGGTGGAGATCCCGCAGTAGAAGAACAGCTTCACCATCTTCCATGTTGTGCCTTCGAGATCGAATTTTTTGAGAATGATGAAGCACCCGATTGCCATCAGCAGCCCGTATCCCGCGTCACTGAACATCATACCGAAAAATACGATATAGAACAGCGCGTAGATGGAGGTCGGGTCAAAGCCCCAATAGCTCGGCAGCGAATACATCTCGGTAATCGCCTCCGTAGGTCTGAAAAAGCTCCTGTTTTCCAAGAGTACAGGGACTTCTTCCTCTGCTTCCGGCTCGCGGAACGCGTAATAGCATTCGTAGTCGTCCAAAAGCTCCGCTGCTTTTTTTGCGCACTTTTGTGGAATCCATCCTTCCAGGAAGAAGGTTCGTTTGGTTTTCAGCAGTTTTGTTTTGATTTTTTCCTTATCCGCCGCGATGGTCAGCATATCGGCATAAGCCTCGATATCTGCTTTGCGCGCGGATTTTGCGGCAGCCTCCTTCGCTGCCTTTTCATACTCTTCCCTTAATACATCTTTTTCCCCTTGAATCCGTATAAGGTTCTCGCTTGCTGTGCCCTTCATCGTGCCGAAGGTCACCTGTGAAAAACCGTATTGCTTTAAAATTGTCTGCACATCGGCTGCCTGCTCGGTCAGCATCAGAATCGCCGCGTAGTACATATCCTTGTCTATATGAACGATTTTGAATACTGTGCCGTCCGTTTCCGCCTGTCCCGCCAGCGCGCCTGCCAGCGCGTCGGTATCTGTGCCCATTGGGAGCACACCGGTCTGCGCCAAGGTCTTTTTGGTGCCGGCCAGCTCCAGCGGAAGGTCGTAGGCCTCCCAGGCTTTGAGAGAAGTTTCGTCCTGTTCCAGCTTATTTCTGCGCTCGCAGATCGCGTTAATCCGATGATTCAGGTTCAGAATATCTTCCACCTGTTCGCGAATCGTGTTTCCGGAATCCGCCATCAGACACCGCAGGCCCTGCATGGAAACCTTCCTGCGTGTCGCGAACAGTGGCTGCTTAAGATTTCCGTACTTTTCGATGACTTCCAGCGCGAGATTGACGCGGCTGATTTTTTCCTCCAGCCTTGCCGTTTCGTCGCGGCTCTCATCGGCGGTGACGTTCTCTGCCCAGATTTTGTCCGACAGCTTGGCGCTCTGGTCTGTCAGCTCCACCACGCCGAAATCCATCAGACGACTCATAAACTCCTCTTTTTCGTTGTCAAGTCCAATGACACAGACTCTCTGCATCTTAACAATTGCCACTTGACTTCACGATCCTTTCTGCTATGAATTTTACAATTCGGTCCTGCCTTTCGCCGGCTTCCGCTGCCATCTTTGCGCAGAGTTTTTTTGCGTCCGCGATGGCGTTTTCATATTCCGCCTGCGCAGTCTGCTGTCCCTCCGCGAGAAAAGCCTCATAGCGCGTCTTCGCGTTGATTTCAGCTTCGTCAGCGATTTTTCCGGCTTTCGTGTTTGCATCCTTCATCAGTCTTGCGGCTTCGGTCTTCGCGTCCTTTCGGATTGTGTCCGCGCGTTCTTCTGCCTGCCTGATCGTCTGTAATTCTTCTGTAAACACTTTTTGCTGCCTCCTTATCTTAGCATATTTCTCAAATCTGAAATCTTCCCCTTATACTATATTACCCCAAATTATTATTGATAAAAACAATAAAAAAGCAGTTTTACACAATTTCTTAACATTGCCTAAATGCATACAACATACGTTCCGGTTGGCACAAAAATCGCATGTTTTCTCTTGAAGGCTCCTTCTTTGTTCATTTTTGTGATGCAATATAGTTGCCAAGAGCAATGAGCCGGGCGGCTGCGCTGAAATTCAAAGGGTCTGTATGGATTTGGAGAAAGGAGGCGGTAAGATTGAGGATTACGATTACGCTAAAACGTATTCGGATTACAACTTCGAGCAAAGCAGTCAGTTCGAGCGAATCAGACATCGCTGCCGCTCGCCTTCTTCGAGAACTGTTGCATAAGGAGTTTCCATCGCTGCTCTTCATCAGCGAGGACAACTCCATCAAAAAACATGGTCACTTTTGACAGTGACCATGTTTTTGGTTGTTAGATTCTATTTAGCGCTCAGGTACGCGTCAATGCTCGCGGCCGCGGTTTTACCCGCGCCCATCGCTTTGATAACGGTAGCCGCGCCGGTAACCGCGTCGCCACCCGCGAAGATACCCTCACGATTGGTTGCCGCGCCGTCGTCCGTACCGATGCCGCCCTTCTTGTTCGCCTCCAAATGATCGGTGGTGTCAAGGATCAGCGTGTTCAGCTTGGTACCGATGGACATGATGACCATATCGACCGGAATCTCAAAGTTGGAGCCTTCCTTGACGATTGGTTTTCTTCTGCCGGAGGCATCCGGTTCACCGAGTTCCATCTCCACGCATTCGATGGCTCTGACGTGGCCGTTTTCATCACCGAGGATCTGAACCGGATTGTTCAGAAGCTTGAAGATGATGCCTTCTTCCATCGCGTGATGTACTTCCTCCGCTCTGGCCGGAAGCTCCGCGAGGGATCTTCTGTAGATGATGTAAACCTCAGAAGCGCCCATACGTTTCGCGCATCTTGCCGCGTCCATGGCAACGTTACCGCCGCCGACGATGGCAATCTTGTCACCGTGCATGATCGGTGTATCGTATTCCGGCAGATAAGCCTTCATCAGGTTGATACGCGTCAGATATTCGTTCGCGGAGCAAACGCCGATGTAGTTTTCGCCCGGAATGTTCATGAAGGACGGAAGTCCCGCGCCTGTGCCGATGAATACGGATTCATAGCCGCCTTCCTTCATCAGCTCATCAACCGTAAACGCACGTCCCGCTACCGCGTCCGTCACGAATTTCACGCCCTTGGCTTCCAGCTTCGCGACTTCCTGCGCTACGATCTCTTTTGGCAGACGGAACTGCGGGATCCCGTAAACCAGTACGCCGCCGGTCTTGTGCAGCGCTTCGTAAACGGTAACCTCATAGCCCTTGTTTACCAGATCGCCCGCGCAGGCAAGTCCCGCAGGGCCTGCGCCGATGATGGCAACTTTGTGACCGTTGCCTTCCACCGGTTTGATTTCTTCATCACCGAAGTTCGCCGCGTGCCAGTCCGCGACAAAGCGTTCCAGTCTGCCGATCGCAACCGGTTCGCCCTTCTTGCCGTGCACGCATTCGCCCTGGCACTGATTTTCCTGCGGGCAGACACGTCCGCAGATTGCAGGCAGGGAGCTGTCCTCAGTGATAATCTCGTAAGCTGCTTCAAAATCTCCCTCTGCCACCTTCTCGATGAACAGTGGAATCTTAATATTGACAGGACATCCGGACACGCAAGGTTTCTTGCGGCATCTTAAGCAGCGCATCGCTTCGCGGATCGCCTGATCTTCTGTATAGCCTGTGCAGACTTCCAGGAAATTTTTGTTTCTGACTTCCGGCTTCTGTTCCGGCATCGGGTTCTGCTGATGTACCAAATTAATCATGATAACGAACACCTCCTGTTAATCTGCATACGTGCGCGCGATCTTCGGCTTCCTGGTCTTTGTAGTATGCCGATCTTCTGATCAGATCATCCCAGTCGACCAGCGCGCCGTCAAATTCCGGACCGTCCACGCATACGAATTTATCTTCGCCGCCGATCTTGCATCTGCAGCCGCCGCACATACCGGTACCGTCAATCATGTACGCGGTCAGGGAAGCAACGGAGTGGATGCCGTATTTTTCCGCGATCTGGCAGGTGAACTTCATCATCATCGGAGGTCCGACGGCGATGACTTCATCAAATTTTTCGCCTGCCTGAATCAGCGCTTCCAGCTTCGCGGTCGTGAAACCTTTTTCGCCGTAGCTGCCGTCGTCTGTCATCATGTACAGTTCGTCAACACCTGCACGGAACTCATCTTCCAAAATGACCAGATCTTTGGTTTTGAAACCGGCGATCATCACAGTTTCCACGCCATGCTTGTGCATACCGCAGGCCAGCGGATACGCGAGCGCATTGCCGGTACCGCCGCCGACCACGCAGACTCTCTTGAGTCCGTCCATATGGGTCGGCTTGCCCAGAGGACCTACAATATCCGCGAAGCAGTCGCCCACTTCCAGCTGATCCATCAGCATGGTGGTTCTGCCGACTGCCGCGTAGATCAAATCGATGGTGCCGTCCTCTTCATTATGTCCTGCCATTGTCAGCGGGATTCTTTCACCGAATTCATCTGTTCTGAGGATGATAAATTGTCCCGGTTTCGCGTGTTTTGCGACCAGAGGCGCATAGATCTTCAGCCAGACCATATTGTGGTTCAGTCTTCTTTTCCAGGTAACTTCAAATCTTTTCATGGTTGTTCATCCTCCTTTCCCTACTTGCCGAAGCTGTCCTGACGGTGCTTCAGTTCCTTATATCTTTCCATCGCGCATTCTTCACCCTTTTCGAAGAGTTTTTCTGCTCTTTCAGGGAATCCGAGCTTCAGGGAGTTGTAACGAACTTCTCCCATGATGAAATCTCTGTAGGATTCTGTCGGTGCAGCGGAGTCAACGGACAGCGGATTTTCGCCCTTCGCTTCCAGCTCCGGATTGTATCTTAACAGATTCCAGTATCCGGCTCTGACTGCCTTCTTCATTTCGAGCATGGACTTGTTCATGCCGGCTTTGACACCGTGGTTGATACAAGGCGCGTAAGCGATGATCAGGGAAGGACCGTGATAGCTTTCCGCTTCGCGAATTGCTCTGAGTGTCTGTTCCGGGTTCGCGCCCATCGCGATCTGCGCGACATAGACATAGCCGTAAGCCATTGCGATCTGCGCAAGGTCTTTTTTCTTGACTGCCTTACCGGAAGCCGCGAATTTCGCGACCGCGCCGACCGGTGTGGATTTGGATGCCTGACCGCCTGTATTGGAATATACCTCGGTATCGAATACCATGATGTTGACGTCTTCGCCGGACGCAATGACGTGATCCAGACCGCCGTAACCGATATCGTAAGCCCAACCGTCGCCGCCGAAGATCCACATGGATGGTTTGGTCAGCAGGTCAGCGTTCTCAACGACATATTTCGCGTCTTCGTTAGTGTCCGCGAGCTTCTTCGCCGCTTCCAGCAGAACTTCTCCGGTTGTCTTGGAGGTTTTGCCGTCGTGCATGGAAGCCACCCACGCCTTTGCCGGCACGCCGACAGCGTCATACAGTCTTTCGACTGCGGACTTCAATTCGTTTCTTCTCGCGTTGACGGAGGTCGCCATACCGAAACCGAATTCAGCGTTATCCTCGAACAGGGAGTTTGCCCATGCAGGACCTCTGCCCTCTTTGTTTACGGTATACGGTGTCGCCGGAGCGGAAGCGCCCCAAATCGAGGAGCAGCCTGTCGCGTTCGCGATGAACATGCGGTCACCGAACAACTGGGTTACCAGCTTCGCGTAAGGAGTTTCGCCGCAGCCAGGGCAAGCGCCGGAGAATTCCATGAGCGGTGTCTTGAGCTGTGCACCTTTGACGGTGCTTTCCTTGAACGGCGTTTCCTTTTCGTCAACATTCTTATATAAATGATCGTATTTTGCCTGTGCCGCGTGCATGAAGTGATCTTCTGCCGGTGCCATGGTGATGGCCTTGTTTCTCGCAGGGCATACCTCTGCGCAGGAACCGCAGCCTGTGCAGTCCATCAGAGACCAACCGAGCGTGAACTTCTTGTCCTTCGCGCCCTTCATCGGTACTGCGTCAGCAACGCCTTCCGCTTCCTCCGCGGTCATCACGAACGGACGAACGACGGCATGCGGACAAACGCTCGCGCACCAGTTACACTGCATACAGTTCTTCACGTCCCAATGCGGAAGATCCGCCGCGACACCGCGCTTTTCGTAAGCCGCGGTACCCGCAGGCATCATGCCGGTTACGGTATCCATAAACTTGGAAACCGGAACGTTGTCAGCGGTCAGATTCGCAGTCGGTACCAGAATATCGTTTAAGAATTCCGTGTGCAGTTTGTCTCTGCCTACCAGCGGAGCTGCCGGTGCATCGTCTTCTGCGTTCTTCCAGCTTTCCGGAACCTCGACCTTATGGATATGGTTCAGACCTGCGTCAACTGCCTTGCAGTTCATGTCTACGATGTCCTGACCTTTTTTCTTATATGTCTTTGCGATCGCATCCTTCATGTAGCCTTCCGCTTCCTCGATCGGAATGATGTCAGCCAGCTTGAAGAAAGCAGCCTGCAGGATGGAGTTCGTTCTGCGTGCGCCCAGACCGATCTCTTTTGCCATGGTCACTGCGTCGCAGGTATAGAACTGTACATTGTTCTGCGCGATGTATCTCTTGACCTTGCCCGGCAATTTTTCTTCGAGTTCGTCATCGGACCAGGTGCAGTTGAGCAGGAAGAATCCGCCCGGTTTTACATCCTGTACCATTTCATACTTGTACAGATAAGCTTCGTTGTGACATGCAACAAAGTCAGCCTGTTTGACATAATAGGTCGAGCGGATCGGTTCGTTGCCGAATCTCAGATGAGAGATCGTTACGCCGCCGGACTTCTTGGAGTCATACTGGAAGTATGCCTGCGCCTTCATATCGGTATGGTCACCGATGATCTTGACGGAGTTCTTATTCGCGCCAACGGTACCGTCTGCGCCCAGACCCCAGAATTTGCAGGCCTTCGTTCCCTTAGGCGCAACGTCCGGATTCTCGGAGCCGTGGATGGACAGGTTGGTCACATCGTCTGTGATGGAAATCGTGAATTCCTTCTTCGGCGCGTCGCTCCACAGGTTTTCGTAAACGGCCAGCACATCGCCCGGCTGTACGTCCTTGGAACCAAGGCCGTAACGACCGCCGCAGATCAGGCAGCTTTCGAATTTCGTACCGCGCAGCGCGGTGACTACGTCTAAGTATAACGGCTCGCCGGTACCGCCCGGTTCCTTGGTTCTGTCGAGAACCGCAATCTTCTTGACGGTTTCAGGCATCACGTTTAATAAGTACTTGGTGGACCATGGTCTGTAAAGATGTACTTCCACGATACCAACCTTCCGGCCTCTCGCGTTGAGGTAGTCGATCAGTTCCTCCGCGCATTCGCATACGGAACCCATCGCGATGATGATTTCCTCCGCGTCCGCCGCGCCGTAATAGTTGAACGGTTTGTAGTCTGTGCCGATCTTGGCATTGACCATTTCCATGTATTTGTTGACAAGATCCGGCGTTTCCAGATAGGCAGTATTGCAGGCTTCTCTGTGCTGGAAGAAGGTTTCCGGCTGCTCTGCAGAGCCCATCGTATGCGGGTGGTTCGGATTCAGCGCGTTCTGCTTGAATCTCTTGAGCGCGTCCCAGTCAACCATTTCTTTGAGATCATCGTAATCCCATACTTCGATCTTCTGCTGTTCGTGAGAAGTACGGAAACCGTCAAAGAAGTGCAGCATCGGTACACGGCCTGCGATCGCGCTTAAATGCGCAACAGCAGCCAGGTCCATGGCCTGCTGTACAGAGTTGGAGGCAATCATGCCGAAACCGGTCTGGCGGCAGCCCATGACGTCACTGTGGTCACCAAAAATATTCAGTGCGTGAGTCGCGACGCAGCGAGCGGCAACGTGGAACACAGCCGGTGTCTGTTCACCTGCTAATTTATACATATTCGGGATCATCAAGAGCAAACCCTGGGATGCTGTGAACGTAGAGGTCAGAGCACCGGCAGCCAGCGCGCCGTGAACAGCGCCTGCAGCGCCTGCTTCAGACTGCATTTCAACGATCTTGACTTTTTCACCGAAGATATTGGTTCTGTCCTGGGAAACCCATTCATCCATGTTTTCTGCCATAGGTGAGGATGGTGTGATCGGATAGATCGCAGCAACCTCAGAGAAGGCGTATGCAACATGAGCAGCAGCGGCGTTTCCGTCCATAGTTTTTAATTTTCTCATGTCTATTCTCCTTCCTGCATACCTAACGCTTCACGCTGTAAGAAAATGTACTCCGGTACTTCCAGTTCCTTGATGACGTTCCTCGGGCATACATACTGACATACGTGACAGTCCTCACAAAGCTCCGGATCGATTACGGAATGCGTGCCGTCCTCATAGATGGCCAGGTTCGGGCAGTTTGCTTCGCAATCGAAGCAGCCGGAACAACCGGTTCCGCAAACCTTCGCTTTGGTTTCTTTATCATCTGTCGAGGAGCAAGCGACCATCTTCTGTCCCTTGTACGGAACGATGGTGATCAGGTGCTGCGGACAAGCAAAGGTGCAATCCTTACATCCAACGCACTTATCCGGATCAACCTTCGCGACGCCGTTCTCCACCTTGATGGCATCATATCGACAGACAGCCGTGCAGGCACCCTGTCCGAAGCAGCCGGTCACGCAAAGATCCATCGCCTTGCGGTCGAGCTTCGCGGCCTCCTGGCAGGTGGTGATTCCCGCGTTCTTGAGCTGGAACGCAATGCGTCCGTCTCCGGAACAGCGTACAAACGCAACGGTAGATTTTAATGCAGTCAGGTCATGCAGTGTGTCTACGATAATCTTCTTTTTGCATTTTACCGCACAGGCAACGCAGCCTACACACTTGTCATAATCGATCACAGCGTGGTTATCAACAATCGATACCGCACCCTCCGGACATGCTCTTTCACATTCTCCGCAGGCAATACAGCCGTATCCGCAAGTCTTGCGAACCACTTCATCATCTTCCTCTGTGGAAGAACATGGAATAAAGTTGGTGGCATCTCTTGGGATCATGCGGATCAGCCCCTGTGGACAGACGTCCTCTTTCGCGCAGTCACCGCAGCCGTCGCACTTTTCTCTGTCGATGACGATACGTCCGTCAACCAAACTCATCGCCTTCTGCTTACAGACTTCGATGCAGGAACCGACGCCGACGCAGCCACTCTTGCATTCGCCTCTGGCAAAACCGCTTTCTACGGCTTCTTTGCAGGACGCGCATCCCGCGAAGCGTTTCTGTCCGGCAGCAGTTCCGTTACAGGCGACGAACGCGACTGTGTTCTGAGATGCTAATTTTTCCTCTTGAGCGAAACTCATACCTAACTCCTCCTTATAGCATATTAAGTTTTTTTGCAGGCGCCGCAGATTCAGGTCGATTTATGGTTTTACTAATACATTATGGGGCCTGTCGAACTGCAGCAAGCCATGCGATTTATCTACACCAAAATGGTTTGATGTCTAAAAAGCTTATGGTATGTATCCAAAATACACCACTTATAATATAGCACATTTTCTCGACTTTCGTCTACAAAATTTGCGGCTGTTTTTCGTATTTTTTGTGTCTATTTTTCAGTACATATCTGCCAGTTCTGCCTGTGCTTTTTTGATACAATGCGGAACACCGGATGTAATATATGGTATCTTCGGCTGCATGCCGAACGAACGATTGATATGCGATGAAGATCCATGAAGATATACAAAAACGGAAGTGATCGCTCACTTCCGTCTCGTATGGCGGAGGACATGGGACTCGAATCACTTTGCGTAGCCTGAAACCCGCATAAAAAGGGGGTTTTGAGCCACATTGTCTTTTCGTGTAATCAAAAGTGTAATCAAATCTGTCCATTTTTCCCATTTCAACATGCCTGTTTCCCAATCCACGATGTGTTTTTCGTAAACTGCTTAATTTTCGCGCTTTGATTACCGGATCTCAAGGACTTTGTACGCATCCGTGCTTGGATTGCATTCCATACTGTTTTTCTTTCGGCCTAGCTCCGCATGGTGCTGCTCCAGCTGCTTCGCACGTTTCACTGCATGCGCCTGTGCATGCGCGATCAGATCGTAGACATTTGCGTTCTTTTTGTAACCCGGAATATAAGTTGTCAAATCTCTTATAACTTCATCGTTTGATGCATAGTTTTTCGTGCTATACCGGAAGTGCTGAAGAAACCAAACCTCGAAGCAAGGATTGGAAATTAAAAGTTCGACACCGTTCTTCTCCGCAAGCTTTCGTGCCTGATCGATCTGACTCTGCTTTGAGATATCTGTATCGGTGTCGACCGCGCAGAAAGCCAGATCACCATTCTTCAGATCAATTTCCTCACTTCGGACATACTGCACTGCTGATGCAACAATTCCAACCGGATCCGTTTCCGTCGAAGAAGTGAATCGAACGCGGTAGTCCTTGTTGTTTTGAAAAAGTTCATGGAAGTATAGCTTTTCTGTCTTGTTGCGGCCCTCCGCAGCGATCAGGAGCAGCTTTGTGCGGGATCGATTCACTTGGTCTCTTTTCTTTTTTTCACCGCTGCCATGCCAAGTCCTCCAATCCGATATTCGGGATAGCTCCATATCTGCCCTGCAAGTATCCTTTCCGCACATTTTCTGTTTTCCTAGGGGAAAACTCGTCCAGCGAGTAAAGTTCGGTGACGCCGTTTTCATGGTTCTTTTCTACAAAGTAGATCTGATCTCGCCGCAGAAGATCCAGCGATAGTGTTTCCACAGAATGTGTGTTGAAGATCAGCTGGGCTTTGTTTGGATTGGTTTCCCTGCTATTGAACAGTTGGATCAGATATTCCAGGAACAGCGGATGCAGACTGTTATCAATTTCATCGACAACAATGGTTCTTCCGTTTTCCAATGCATCTTTTATGATCGGGCCAAAAATGAAGATCCGTTTCGTGCCCTCTGATTCCGCATCAAAGGGCAAAGTGTATTCGCAGGTTGTATCGTCATTTGTCACGATGTGATTCGTTCTTAGCGTATAGGATGTCATCCTGTAACCCACCTCGGCTCCTCCTGTTTCTTCAATATCATAATAGCTGCTGTCAATTTTGTATCCGCTGATATTGACATCCGCCGTTTTCAGAAGTGCTGTTACAAATGATTGCAGCGGCTCTCCCCCATTAGCAAAAACTGCAAGCATGTTTTGGCTCATAGTAAAACTTTCGTTGTTATAAACGTCTAATTTTTTCGCAAACCACAGATAGGCTTCTTTTGTAAGTTCACAGTTCCAGTTTGTTGCCGTGGCGAGGAACAGCTTGTTCGGCGCTGTTTTTTCCTCGTACTGTTTCAGTTTGCTTTCATTCGACTTTGTGTATTTATAGTCGTTAGTATTCGTTCTTTCAAAGATCAAGGAAGGAAGTTTGCTGCTGTATTTGTACAAATACTCGTCGTATATTTTTGAGGAATCCGCAGAAAAGCCATACTGATATTTCACATGGTTTATCACAAAAGTAAAATCGAATTTTGACGGCAGATGTCTATGTTCCTCATCAAAGGCATACGGATGAATCAACGGTACAGGCCGGTCGATCTGTCTGTCATTTGATTCGCGAACGACCCGAAGTGCAGCGGTCATAGCTTTAAAGACATTGCTTTTTCCTGCTGCATTCGCTCCGTAAATAGCAGCCGTAGGAAGCAGGTATCCATCTTGATAGTCCTGAAGATTTTCTCTAAGCTCCGATCCTGCGCCTGCATCCATGCTCAACACCGTTTCATCCCTTAGGGACATATAGTTTTCCACTGCGAATTGAATCAGCATGTCAATCACCTCGTTTTTAAATATACTGATGAGTTTATTCTACCAATATATTATAAAATAATCAATATAGAATCAATAAATTTGCAAAAAATATGCAGATTCATTGTTTTTATAGTGAAATATGCAATGCAGTAATGGACTACCGCCGATTCCACGCGAAATATCATGCACAGGCCGCAGCCCGTACTCATTGAAATTCCGACAAAAACGAAGAAACGGAAGTGAGCGATCACTTCCGTCTCGCATGGCAAATGACTCTAATTTTGATAGAAACCCGTTAAGGGGGTGCAATTACGGTTT
>ERZ825137.1014-NODE-1014-length-38048-cov-17.809333_pt1 | contig 38048 bp, 41 predicted proteins | sample MGYA00519873_ERZ825137 | MGnify/ENA primary metagenome ERZ825137 (study PRJEB31778, sample SAMEA3449190) | human gut metagenome | biome: human gut; feature: human-associated habitat; material: faeces | place: United Kingdom | collected 2010/2012 ...
GACGAACAGTATTCCGTATCAAGCGATAAAATAGGTAACACAATCGGCTACAAGGGCTCAACATATACTTGGGTCGGTCGTCAGCTGCGTTCGATTACTGACTCGGACAATTCAAGCACTACTTATTCATATAACTCCGACGGTCAAAGAATATCAAAAATTGTAAACACCGCCGACGGCAAAATGTACAATTACCGCTATTATTACAACGGCGATATTCTTGCGGGCTTTATTCTCTATGCAACCGAGTCGGGCAGTATGACCTATGTCGGACAAATCCGTTTTATGTATGACGAAAGCGGCGAGGCGTTCGGAATTGATATAAACGGCAAAGAGTATTTCTATGTCAAAAACGCTCAAAATGATGTTGTACGGATTGTGGATTCGGCTAATGAAACAGTCGTAAATTACCAATACGACTCATGGGGCAAACTCTTATCCTGTGAAGACACTTCGGAAAATGACATAGTAAGCTTCATAAATCCGTACACTTACCGTGGTTATTACTACGAAATCGAGACTAACTCTTATTTCTTGAAATCAAGGTATTATAACCCTGAACTGTGCAGGTTTATCAGTGCGGATAGTGTGGTTTCTGGTACAGGTGGAGTTGTTTTAGGCTATAACTTATTTGCATATTCTTTTAACAATCCTGTTAATTTCGATGATGTGAATGGAAATTGGCCTAAAATCATAAAAAATATATCTAAAAAAGTTTCTTCTGCAATTTCTAAAGTAAAAAACTCTGTAAAAACATTTATTAGTAAAAAGAAAAGCTCTAATTATAATGTACCAATTTATAATCAAGGCGATACCTCTTTGTGTTGGGCGTATTGTCAAACAATGGTTGAGGCTTACAGAAAAAATACTAATTGGACACAAGCACAAGCTGATAAACGTGCCAAAGAAATAGCAAGAAAAAACTTAGGAGATAATTGGAATAATCCATGGCGGCCAGATAATATGGGAAGAGGAGTATCAATTAATAAAATTGAAGATCTAGCTAAGTATTTAAAAAGCAATGGACCTTTATATGCTAGGTATTATGATACCAATGATTATAACAATGGTCACCTAGTGGTTGTTACTGGAGTAGATTTAGTTTCTGGACACGTTTTTACTAATAATCCGTGGGGCATAAAAGGTATTCAAACATTTTCAGAATTTGTTGATGGATTTGCTGGATTAGAAGATACATCAACATATCAATTTGATAAAATTTATTTGATAAATTAAGGTGATTGAGATGAATATATTCAATAAAAAATTTGTAGTGATATTTATGGCTTTAATTATTTTAATGATATCTATAATCGTAATAATTATTGCTATCAATAACAGACCGCCTGTTTATCCTAAAAGAGATATATCTCAATATCATAATATTGATTTTTCAAATTGGAATGACGGTAGGCTTGTTATAAACGGAAAAGAGTGCGAAGATATAACTTTAAAAATTCATCCTGACGGATATTCAATTGTTCCGTTTGTCAGAATAGTAAAAGAAATAGGTGGTACGGTTGAATGGAAAAACGATACCGTTGCAATAATTAAATGCAACGGCATTAAGTATAAGCTTGACCTTGACACTATTACTCTGACAAGTGCAAAAGTAAATGATTATTATAACTTATTTACTCTTAATGGCTATACGGAATGCAAACCATATTTTTATAAAGATAATGATGAGTTTTATGTCGGAGATGACTTTATAAGAGGATTTCTTTCTGTTTCAGGAGAATGTATTGATACTGATTCTAAAGAAAATATCGTTACTGTCTATGCTAATCCATATGTTAATTCTAAATAAGAATTAACACAGGGGAGGGTTCTATGTGTTGAAAGGAGTGAGGAACAGTTGAAATGTGCATACCGTAAATATTACATAGTTTGCATTATAACTGTTTCTCATTCTGAAGTTTGTGCTGATTTAGCACAAAATGCATCTGCAACGCAGTATTTATATGAAAATGCCAAATGGAGCGATGTCTTAACAGGTGTTAAAAAGTCGCATTACGAGGGTTCGACAGAAGTTGTTGACGAACAGTATTCCGTATCAAGCGATAAAATAGGTAACACAATCGGCTACAAGGGCTCAACATATACTTGGGTCGGTCGTCAGCTGCGTTCGATTACTGACTCGGACAATTCAAGCACTACTTATTCATATAACTCCGACGGTCAAAGAATATCAAAAATTGTAAACACCGCCGACGGCAAAATGTACAATTACCGCTATTATTACAACGGCGATATTCTTGCGGGCTTTATTCTCTACGCAACCGAGTCGGGCAGTATGACCTATGTCGGTCAAATCCGTTTTATGTATGACGAAAGCGGCGAGGCGTTCGGAATAGATATAAACGGTAAAGAATATTTCTATGTCAAAAACGCTCAAAATGATGTTGTGAGGATTGTGGATTCGGCTAATGAAACTGTTGTTTCATATCAATACGACTCATGGGGCAAACTCTTATCGTGCGAAGATACTTCGGAAAATGACATAGTAAGCTTTATAAACCCGTACACTTACCGTGGTTATTACTATGACAGTGATACGGAAATGTACTTCCTCAAATCAAGGTACTACAATCCCGAATTGCATAGATTTATCAGTGCTGATAGTGCTATAACGCAAATTGGAAATGTTCAAGGCACTAATATGTTTGCGTATAGTGCTAATAATCCAGTAAATTTATCTGATAGTAATGGAAATTGGCCAAGCCGAATTGCATTGTATACTGTTATTTCTTTTGCGGCAGCAGTAGTGGCTTTGACAGCTATTACTGTGGCAACTTGCGGCGTAGCGGCTCCAGCTTTGGCGTTAGCGAGTAGTGGTGTTGTCATTAGTGGAATGTCAGCAGGGGCAATAGCAGCTGCTGAAAGTATAGCAATTGGCGCAGCGCTCGTTTCTGTGTCATCATTAGCAGCGGCGGCTACATCGGCAGTTGCAGATAAAGCTTCAAGACAAACTACTAAACGAAAAACTACTAAACGAAATAACTCGGTATACGTTTTAAGAGATGCCGCTGGAAATGTGCAATATGTGGGGCGTACTAATAATGTAAATAGGCGAAAATCAGCACATAATGCTAATCCAGCTCGTAAAGGACTAGAAATGGAAGTACTTGCTTCTGGATTAAGTTTGCCAGAAGCAAGGGCGTACGAGCAAGCAGGAATGATGTATTATCATACACTGAATACAGCAAATAAAATGAACAATCAAATCAATGGAATAGCACCAAAATATTCTAATGCTTTTAAGGAATTAGCGTTAGGAACATTGGATTATGGTTGGAATCAAATGACTAATGAGATTCTATATTGGACAGGAAATTAGCATGGAGGCAATTGGAAATGGGAATATGGGGATTTAAGTTGTATCAAAATGATACTGCGGTTGATGTAAGAGATGTATTCAAAGAACAATTTAATTCCGGAAAAACCGTTCAGGAAATTACCGATGATTTAACAGAAGATTATAAATGTATAATGGGCGACATTTATGAAGAACCGTTGTTTTGGTTTGCCTTGGCGGATACGCAATGGAATATGGGTGTATTACAGACTATTGTTAAAGAAAAGGCACTTTACTGGATTGGCAGAGCTTATGATATTTTGAATTGTCAACCAATAAAGTTGTCGGAAATGAAAACTGCAAAAAAAACTCTTGATGATTTGCATACTAAATTAATTTCTCCACAACCGCCTGTAAAAGAACCGAAAAAGAAAAAATTATATAAATGTCAATGGAAAAACGGAGATGTCTTTGCTTATCAATTGGAAAGTGATTTAGCAAAAGAAAGAGGTCTTTACGGTCGATACTTTTTAATTCAAAAGGTTGATGAAGCTGTGTGGTATCCCGGTCATATAATACCGGTTGTGTATGTGAAATTAACTTTGAATGAAAGTCTGCCGTCAAACACAGAAGAATATAATCAATCGGAATATGTACAGACTTGGTTTGCAAAATATGAGGATCGATTTTGTCCAATTGATATGAGTCGCCCACAAGAAGATATTGCCGAGAAATCTAAAATTAACTATCAAACAGATGATTTTGGCTTTTTACCGGAGTATAGATTAAGATTGATTAATACATCAAAAAGAATTATCCCCAAAAAACTGATCTATGTAGGTAATTTCGATAATGTTGCTTTACCCCAAAATGAATTTATTCCTCATTCAAAAGATAATATAGTTGCTGCGGCTTGGAAGCAGTTTGATGAAACTTTTGAAACGAAAATGATTACAAGATATTGTAATCATAATCTGAGAGAGCTTAGCATTTACAAAAACACTAAATAATCATCATCTGATGACGCATCCCGGTAGGAGCGGTTATTGGAGTGATAAACTTCATATAAAAGTGTTTGATGAGCATATACCTATTATATAATTTATAAAAGGAGAAATTGTGGTAAAGTTTAATGTGATTTATGATGATTGCTATTATGATGTTGACATAATTGCGGTGCCGGATGAAATTGCAAATGAATTGAGCAATTTAGCATATGAGTTTTGTTGTTGGACTCCACCTGATGATGATCCTTATGGGTGGACAATATTAAATGGAAAAAAAGTCCGCGCGGTTGAAACAGTTGGTTTTGTTAAATGGTTAAATGATAATTCTTGCAAGGAACTGAAAGAGAAAGCATATATTGTTGAGCAGCATATTAAATATTGTGATAAATATCAAAAAATAACTGTGTTTTGATAGTCTGTTTAACAACAAAATCTTGTGTTAGTTAATTCGTCTTTGTCGGGGCTTGAAGCTTGTTGCTGCTACACAGCTTCGGATAACACAGGGGACGGTTCTATGTGTTGAAAGGAGTGAGGAACAGTTGAAATGTGCATACCGTAAATATTACATAGTTTGCATTATAACTGTTTCTCGTTCTGATTTTTGTGCTGATATAACACAAAATACATCTGCAACGCAGTATCTGTACGAAAATGCCAAATGGAGCGATGTTTTAACAGGCGTTAAAAAGTCGCATTACGAGGGTTCGACAGAAGTTGTCGACGAACAGTATTCCGTATCAAGCGATAAAATAGGTAACACAATCGGCTACAAGGGCTCAACATATACTTGGGTCGGTCGTCAGCTGCGTTCGATTACTGACTCGGACAATTCAAGCACTACTTATTCATATAACTCCGACGGTCAAAGAATATCAAAAATTGTAAACACCGCCGACGGCAAAATGTACAATTACCGCTATTATTACAACGGCGATATTCTTGCGGGCTTTATTCTTAATTAAATTCTCCTAAAATTTTATAAAATTTATTACCCCTGTTCATAATAAGAGCAGGGGTTCTGTTTTGTACATATTTTTCAAAAGGGAATGATTATGTGCAGTACAGTAAAGTCGAAATTTGCGGAGTAAACACCTCAAAACTGACGGTGTTAAAGGAAAAAGAAAAAATCGAGCTTTTGAAAGCTATGCACTCGGGCGACAAGTACGCTCGGGACAAACTTATCAACGGAAATTTGCGGCTTGTACTGTCGGTAATTCAGCGCTTTACAAACAGGGGAGAAAACCTTGACGATTTGTTTCAGGTGGGGTGTATCGGGCTTATTAAAGCGATAGATAACTTTGATATAAGCCAAAATGTACGCTTTTCAACTTATGCCGTTCCGATGATTATCGGCGAAATACGAAGATATTTGCGGGACAATAATGCCGTGCGTGTTTCGCGCTCTATGAGGGACACGGCATACCATGCAATGCAGGTAAAGGAAAAGCTACAAAACGAGCTTAACCGTGAGCCGACCGTTGAGGAGATTGCCAAGGAGCTGGGCGTTGACTCTTCGCAGGTCGTGATAGCGCTTGAATCGATTGTTGACCCCGTAAGCCTTTATGAGCCCGTGTATAACGACGGCGGCGATACGATATATGTAATGGACCAGGTAAGCTCGCTTGATACCGACAAGGATTGGCTTGACGAAATTGTCATAAAGGAGACCATAAAGGATTTGTCAGAGCGTGAAAAAAGAATATTGTCCCTGCGGTTTATGCAGGGCAAGACGCAGATGGAGGTCGCAAAGGAGATAGGCATTTCACAAGCGCAGGTGTCAAGGCTTGAAAAGAATGTAATAGACAGAATAAAGGGAAAATAAAAAGACGGCATTGCCGTCTTTTTTGATGTTCTGTTACACTTTGTTGCGAAAGCCCGTTATATCCTTTATAACTTCGCCTGCGATTATAAGCCCTGCAACGGACGGTGTAAATGAATTACTGCCCGGATAGCGCACGCCAGTGTTGTTTTTTATCGGATTTTCTTTTGAATAGACGACCTTCAGTTTTTTTATTCCGAGCTTTTTAAGCCTCGTTCTCATAACCTTTGCAAGAGGGCAGACAGAGGTCTTGTAAATATCCGCAACCTCGAACATATCGGGGTTTACCTTGTTGCCTGCGCCCATACTTGAAATAACGGGAGTTTTTGCTTTGTCGGCGTTTACGATTATTTCAACCTTGCCTGCCACCGTGTCGATAGCGTCGATTATATAATCATATTTTGTAAAGTCAAATTCGTCCGCCGTCTCGGGGAGATAAAAGGTTTTATATGTGTTCACTTCGGCTTCGGGATTGATGTCGAGTATCCGTTCCTTCATAACATCGACCTTGTATTTGCCGATTGTACTTGTCAGCGCCACCAACTGTCTGTTGAGATTTGAGGGCGCCACAACATCGTTGTCGATAAGGTCAAATTTACCGATTCCCGCCCTTGCAAGCGCTTCGCACGCAAATGAGCCGACTCCGCCCACGCCGAAAACCGCAATGTGCGAGCCTTTGATTTTTTCGATATTTTCACCGCCGAAAAGCATTTGTGTTCTTTCGTACATTTCTTTCATATTTTTCACCCATAACAGTATGACAGATTTTTTCCGCTTTTTCAACATATAAATTTCCGAATAATTGTCCGTTTGCACGAATATATTTTTATAGGTTAAAATTTAAGGAGGCTGCAAATGGATATTAACACCGTGAACACCGATATTTCAATGAAAAAGCTTGCTTACGAGGAGACTGCGGAGCAACAGATAGAAAGTGACATCACTTTACCCGATTATTTTCCCGATATTGTCAGGGTAATCAAATGCACGCTCAAAGCAAACATAGCAGGCGTGACCTCGGGCGGAAACCGTATAACGGCAGACGGAAATGCGGTTATCTCCGTGCTCTATATGTGCGAAAACGGTAAAATTCACTGCTTTGAGCAGAAAATTCCCGTTTCAAAATCTGTTGAGACCCCGAAAGCCGAGAACTGTACCTGTACCGCTGTCGCAAAAACCCAATATGTAAATTGCCGTGTTATCAGTCAGCGCAGAATTGACATTAGGGGCAGCATCGGCATTGAATTCAGGGCTTATGAGAGATGCGACAAAAAAATCGTTTGCTCCTGTGAGGACAACAACATTCAGTTGAGGACAAAATCGGGGAATGTTTCCAATCTCAAGGATTGCGTGTCAAGACCGTTTTCAATGAACGAAACGATTGAAATAGGCGCATCACAGGGGACAATCGGGCAGATAGTCCGTTGTAACGCCGTTGCCGTGCTTGACAGCACAAAGCTTGTTATGGGTAAAATCCTCATAAAAGGAGAGCTGAGGGTAAAGGTTGTTTATCTTACGGACGGCGACTGTACGCTTGAAAAGATTGAAAATTCAATGCCTATAAGTCAGATAGTCGAGGCGGCAACCTCCGAGGATTGCACGGATTTTGTAACGCTGAGCGTTCCGTCCTTTGAAGTCCATGCAAAGACGGATTCGAGCGGTGCACTGCGTTTGATTGATGTTTCGGCGGTTATCAGAGCCGATATAAGCATATACGAAAACGAAAGTATTCAATACACAACCGACGCTTATTCGACCGAGTACGAAACGCAGTATCAAAAGGAAAGCGTGGAAATAAAGAATATTTCCGAAAAATTCAACGATACATATCTTTGTAAGGGCTCCGTTGAGATAAGCGGCACGAGCATCAAGTCCGTTGAGGACATTTGCTGTAACGGCATTAACTGCACGACCTCCGTATCGGAAAAGGAAATACTTGTAAGCGGAAAGGCGGACATAAGCTTCCTGGCGCTCAATTCGGAAAATGAATTACAGTCCTTTGACAGGGAAATCGAGTTCAACTACAAGCGGGCGACGGCAGTCAGCGAAAGCTCCTCGGCAAGCTGCAGCGTAACGCCGACGGGTATCGATTATATCCTTTCGGCGGACAATAAGCTTGATGTAAGAATTGAAACCGAAATCAGCGGTATGATTTTTGATGTGACAAGAAAGCAGGTGATTTCCGACATTTCCTGCGACGAAACCAAGAAAAAGAAAAAACGCTCTGCTGCACTGACGATTTATTTTGCACAGCAGGGGGATGAACTTTGGGATATTGCAAGAAGATACAACACAAGAGTTGACCTTATCTGTACGGAGAATAACATAACAACCGATTGCGTCGAGCAAAACCAAAAGCTCTACATTCCGTCGGTGTAAGGAAAAATCCTCGGGAAACCGAGGATTTTACTTTTATAAATACTTCCTTATCTCATTAGCCATTTTCATAAAGTCTTTTTCTTTCAGCAGGGCAAGACCTTGGTTGTCGTCGCCGAGAACGATAAGTTCGTCGCCCTGTTCGATATTGAAAATCTGCCGTGCCTTTGCGGGTATGACTATCTGCCCCTTGTCGCCGACCTTTACAACGCCGAAAATATGTTTTCCCTTCGGTGCGGCGGGCAGGGTTACGGAAGCGGGATTGTTGTTTACAAGTTCGTCAAGCGACACTGAAAACACCTCTGAAATCGCCTTGCACTTTTCTACATCGGGCACGCTTTCTCCCGTTTCCCATTTTGCGACCGACTGACGGGAAACGCCGACTTTTTCGGCAAGCTCCTCCTGGGTCATTTTGTTAAATTTTCTGAGTGTCGTCAGATTTTTGCTGAACATATTTACTCCTTTTCTTCTTTATTCCGAGAATGAGAAAACGCAAAATCGGAATTCTTGAAATTATTTCGTAAAGTATAATCGATAAAACAAATCCGCTTATTAAGACAAGCGAATATATCAAAGCCGAATTTAACTGTGTTTTTGTCGCAAGAAGATATGCGCAGGCGCTCAAGGGCAAATAATGAAGCACATAAATTCCCCAACATTTCTCTGATAAAAATGCCGTGAATTTGCACTTAATGTCAAAAAATCTTTTTGCCGTGCCGATAATTCCGAGGCAGGCAAACCAGAGGAAGGCAACTGCAAGGGGAGAATTTATCGCAGGTTCTTCGGCGTAGTTTTGACCGAAATAAATCTTTGTATATGCAACGGCAAGTACGGCAGCCGCAATGTCGAGCGGTAAGCAGTATTTTTTTAATCCGTCTGTAACGCTTTCGTTGGAAAAGACAAAGTATCCGAGGAAAAACGAAAGCCCGTAAATTCCGAAACGGTAAACCGTAACAACGGGAGTGTTCAGCACTTGAGCCGCCGCCCAAACGGGTACGGCAAGCAGAATAAGAACAATAATGTTTGCTTTTTCGCAGAGCTTTACAAGTCTGCCTTTTTCAAGCTTTACGACCAAAATCAGCAACAGCGAAAAAAGCCATAAAATCTGTGCAAACCACAGTACGCCTATACCCGAAACCGCTTCGATTACATAAAGCACGGGCGAGGGTATATTTTCGGGTATTGTGTCGAAAGCGCCTGATATTTTCATATTTATATAACCCTGCATCCAATGAAAAACGAACAGACCCAAGGTTGACGGAACAAGCAATTTAATCGTTCTCGATTTTAAGTATTCCTTTTCGGTGTGCTTTTCAAGATAATATTTTGAGCACATACCCGACACGATAAACAGCAGTACCATAAACCACGGATAGAGCAGATACAGAATTGCGTCCTGGAAACGGTGCTGCGTTATCGGCATAAGACCGCCCGCAACGCTTACGCCGTTGAAAATGTAAAATGCGTGATACACGACAACAAGTAAAACCGTTATGTTTCTTATGTTATCCAAATAATATTTTCTCATATTATTCCCACCTTTGCAACTGTTTTTAACATTATATCTTTGCCGTCCGAGCTTATCAATAAAGCAAAATTAACATTTTATGCATTTTGTGTTATGTTTGGTTGCGTTTCAACTAAAGAGAGTATTTGCATAAAATGTAATGAAGTATTATACGGGCGGTGAAATGATGAATCTTATTGTAAAACTGTCCTCGGTAACCTATGCACTGAAAGCGAGAGATATTCTCAGAATGAAAGGTGTGCGGTCAACCGTGGAAAAAAATCCGAGACCCAAGGCAAAAGAGGGGTGCAGTTATATTCTCTATGTTTACAACGCACCTCGCGATACGGTGTCTGTTTTGGAGCTTCACGGAGTTCCCGTAATAGAAGCCGTGTGGAAATAATGATATATTTTGACAATGCCGCAACGACTTATCCGAAGCCCGAAAGCGTAATTACATCGGTTACAAACGCAATGCGTGTTTACGGCGCAAACCCCGGAAGAGCGGGGCACAGTATGGCTTATTCGACTGCGGAATTGATTTACGATACAAGGAAAACGGCATGCGAAATGTTCGGAACCGACGACCCGATGAATGTGATATTTACTCCGAACTGTACCTTTGCGTTAAACTGCGCCATAAAAGGACTTGCAAAGAAGAATTCTCATTTTATAATCTCTTCTTTGGAGCACAACGCCGTTGTAAGGCCCCTTGAAACGCTCAAAAACAGGGGAGTATGCGATTACAGCATTGCAAAGGTAGAGAAATACAACGGCGAAACCTATATGAATTTTGAAAGGCTTATACGGGATAACACGGTCGCCGTTGTCTGTACGGGTGCGTCGAATGTTTTCGGTAAAATGCCTCCGCTTAAAGGAATATCGGCGCTTTGTAAGAAACACGGCTTGAAATTTATTGTTGACGGCGCTCAGATTTCGGGCGTTTTTGATATTGACTGCAAAAGAGACGGTATTGATATTCTCTGCGTTGCGGCTCACAAAGGCTTGTATGCCCCGATGGCATCTGGTATGATGATTATAAACGGAAGCCTTGCGCTTGATACAATCGTTGAGGGCGGAACGGGCAGTTATTCGGCAATATTGTCACAGCCGCAGAATCTGCCGGAAAGGTTTGAAAGCGGAACCCTCAGCGTGCCGCTTATCGCAGGCATAAACGCAGGTATGAAATTCGTTAAACGGGCAGGTACGGAAAATATCCGCTCTCATGAAACGGCTGTTATGAGGAAGATAAGCTCCGAGCTCAAAGCTATGAAAAATGTCATTACCTACACGGATTTTGACTCTGAATACGAGAGCTTTGCTCCGCTTGTTTCCTTTAATGTCAAAGGCAAAAACAGCGAAGAGGTCGGTGCGCTTCTCAACGAAAAGGGAATTGCCGTGCGTGCGGGTCTGCACTGTGCCGTTTTGGCGCATAAAACTTACGGTACGGAGGACACGGGAACCGTAAGAACGGCTCCGTCATTTTTCACAAATATGAATGATGTGAATTTATTGTTAAATTCGGTATTTGAAATTGCCAAAAGCTGATATTTATGGTACAATATATCACGATTATGTATAACTTTATATTTATGTATCGTGATATATTGTATTTTTTGTCGAAAAAGGTGGTTTAATGGTAAAATTGATGGCTGTATCCGAGTTCTTTTCGGAAATTAAAAACGCACTGATGTCCTTTAACGGAATTTCGGACATACTTGACATACTTTTTGTTGCGCTGATAATTTACGGCGTTATTGTTCTTATAAGAGATACCAAGGCTATTCAGCTTGCTAAAGGCTTTATTCTTATTTTCTTGATTTATGCGGTTGTATCGTTACTTAAAATGCAGGCAAGCTCTTATCTGTTCTCGCTTTTCTTTCCGAATTTGTTTTTAATCCTTGTTGTCATATTCTCGCCCGAGATAAGACACGCCCTTGAAAGTGTGGGACGAAGTTCGCTTACCAATATTATTAAGGGCAACGACAAAACAAAAAAATATGAGCCTGTCAGCAGAATGATAAACTCAGTTTGCCGTTCATGCGCCGATATGAGCGACGATAAGGTCGGTGCGCTGATTGTTTTTGAAAGAGGCTCGCTGCTCGGACAGATAATCGAAACGGGCACGAGGATTGACGCGGAGCCATCGGTTGAAATGATTGAAAACATCTTTTTCCCCAAAGCGCCGCTTCACGACGGAGCTATGATAATCAAGGACCGCAGAATTTGCGCCGCAGGCTGCATACTTCCGTTGACCGCCAACACAAACATCAACAGCTCGCTCGGTACAAGGCACCGTGCCGCAATAGGCATGAGCGAACAGAGCGATGCTTTGGTTGTCGTTGTGTCGGAGGAGACGGGTACAATATCCGTTGCCGAAAAGGGCAACCTTAAAAGAAATCTTTCGGACGGCGACCTTCGTGAATTGCTTACCAAAACATTTATTCCCGAGGAAAACGACGAAAAGGGATTCTTAAAAACTATCAAAAAGGGGCGTCATAAATAATGAGAGAAAAATTCACAAAATTAAGACGCTTTTTCAATTACCGCAAATGGTTCTCGAATAACAAATTTGTCGTTTGTTTTTCGCTTGTATGCGCTTTCTGCGTGTGGCTTTGGGTTTCGGTTGACAAGAGCCCGATAGTCGAAAATGTTGTCGTTTCCGTTCCCGTATATATCGATACGGAAAACAGCGTTCCGTCACAGCTCGGCTTGCAGGTGTTCGGCAACGAAAACTACACCGTTGATGTTACGGTTTCGGGTAAGAAGTTTATCGTTTCGTCACTTACCGCCGATGACATCAAGGTTACGGCGCAGACCAATTTCGTCGATTCGGCGGGAAATAAATCGCTGCTTTTGAAAGCGTCTCCGTCAAAAGGACAGGACTTTACTATTGTATCTCTTTCGCAGAACTATATTTCCGTTTATTTTGACACATATAAAGAAAAGGAATTTCCGCTTGAAGCGAACATCGTCACAGACCTTGCCGATATTGTTCCCGACGGCTGTATTCAAGGCAATGTCGTCTTTTCAAAGAGTACGGTAAGGGTCAGCGGACCGTCTACCGAAGTAAACAAGGTAACGGGTGTTGCGGCAACGGTAAATGTCGATAAGGTAATCGAAACAACATCGACCTTTACTCCGGAAATTCAGCTGCTCGGAGCGGCAAGCTCGGAGTTTGTTAACACTTCAATAGATGTCGGCGAGGGCGGAATAACCCTTACTGTACCCGTACTCAAGGAAGTCGTTCTTCCCACCACGGTAACGCTTAAAAACGCACCTGCGGATTATCTTCTCGGCTCGATGAATATGACTGTTTATCCGTCGTCCGTAAAAGTGGGCGTTCCCGTCGAAAAAATTGACGACATCAAGGAAATAAGCGTCGGCACGATAGATTTCAACAGCCTTGACGCAGGCAACAACACCTTTACTTTCAAAAAGGACGATATTACGGATTATATGATTACCGACTCTGTCGAACGCTTCAGAGTAAGTGTAAATATGAGCAATGTCATATCAACCTATGTTTCCATACCGTCCTCAAATATTTCCATAGTTAAGCAGAAGGACGGCTATGAGGGAACAATTTCTCAGCAGACCGTGTCAAATGTCAAAATTATCGGTCCCGCAAGCGTTATCGAGTCGCTTAACCCGAATAATGTCTATGCGGAGGTTGACCTTTCTCAGGTCAGCGCAACATCGGGTACGGTTTCGGTACCCGTGAGCATATCCGTTCGTGACAACACCTCCTGTTGGGCTCACGGAGACTATACCGTACAGGTAACGATTAAAGCAAATTCATAAATGTGAGGTAGAAAATTGAGTAATCAAGTCAGCAAAAAGCATAAGACCTCCGTCGGCGGTCAGGCGCTTATCGAGGGCATAATGATGCGCGGACCAAAAGGCGCCGCAATGTCGGTAAGGCTTCCCGACGGAACTATCGAGACCGAATACAAGGATGTTAAGCCGTGGAGGGAAAAGAACAAGTTTTTCTCTTTGCCGATTATCAGAGGTATTGTCGGCTTTGTGGAGTCTCTTGTTACGGGCTACGGTTATCTTATGGAGTCCGCCGAAAAGTCGACAAGAGGTCTTGAAAATCCGCCCGAAGAGGAGATGTCCAAGCTCGACAGGTGGATTGAAAAGCACTTCGGCGAGAAAATGATGAACGCTGTCGGCGTAATTTCCGCCGTTCTCGGCTTTGCGCTTGCTTTCTTCCTGTTTATGTGGCTGCCGAGCTTTGCCGTTGACAAGCTCACTTTCGGAAAACTGCTTGAATTTCATCCGCTGTTTGAGGGCATAATCAGAATAATCATATTTGTTCTCTATATGCTTGCCGTATCGCAGATGAAAGACATAAAGCGTGTATTTATGTATCACGGTGCGGAACACAAATCAATCTTTTGCTATGAAAACGGCCTTGAGCTGACTGTCGAAAATGTCAGAAAGCAGATTAGATTTCATCCGAGATGCGGTACAAGCTTTATGTTCGTTATGATACTTTTGAGCATCTTGCTGTCGTCGGCGCTTGTTCTTATTTTCCCGAATCTTGCCGATATAAACAGAATGTTATGGATACTTATAAAGCTGCTTATTATGCCGCTTGTTATGGGTATCGGTTATGAATTTATCAGATATGCCGGCAGACACGAGAATTTGCTTGTAAAAATACTTTCCGCCCCGGGACTTTGGATGCAGAGAATTACAACCAAGGAGCCTACGGACGATATAATCGAGGTCGGAATTGAGGCTCTCAAGGCGGTGCTTACCGATAACCCCGAGGATGACGAGATAAAATGACGGTTAAAGAGCTTTATGCCGTCGGATTGAAGAAACTCAAAAACAGCGGAAACACCGATTTTGCTTTTGACTGCGACTGTCTTTTTTCGCAGTTTGTCGGTTTTGATAAAGTAAGGCGGATTGTTTCGGAGAATGAAGATGTATCGAACGAGGCTGAAAATGCCTTTCTCTCTGCGGTCAAAAGGAGAACGGACGGCGAGCCGTTGCAATACATTCTCGGCGAATGGGAGTTTATGGGGCTCGAGTTTAAGGTAGGGGAAGGCGTGCTTATTCCCCGTCCCGAAACCGAAATGCTTGTAATTGAGGCAAATACCTATCTTAAAGGCAAAGAAAATCCGATTGTTTATGATTTGTGTGCCGGAAGCGGCGCAATCGGGTTGAGCGTTGCGAAGTTCAATCCGTTTTCAACCGTTTATCTTTTTGAAAAGTATGACGGGGCACTCGGCTATTTGAGAAAAAACGCCGAACTGCTCGGACTTTCAAATGTTCATATATTGAAATATGATATTTTTGACGGCTGTCCGTGCGATTTGCCGAAAGCGGATGTTTTACTTTCAAATCCGCCGTATATCAAGGACAGCGAGGTAAAGACTCTTCAAAAGGAAGTCGGTTTTGAGCCCGATACCGCATTAAAGGGCGGGGAGGACGGACTCTTGTTTTACAGAGCGATACACGATAAATGGTATGATGCCGTAAAAAAAGGCGGAATTTTCGTTTTTGAATGCGGCGACGGTCAGTCGGAGGATATAAGAAGCATATTTTCCGATAAACAGTGTGAAATTTCGGTGCTGTATGACTTTAACGATATTGACAGAACAGTCAAAATAAATGTATAATATTATAATATTCAGGAGAAAAATATGTTATTCAGTATTTTACGGGGCGCTTCGGGAATAGAAGTTGTCATTCTCTTTTTGGCACGCCTGTTTGTTGTCTTTTGCACATTGCCCGTGCACGAATATGCCCACGCTCTTGTTGCCGACAAATTGGGCGACAAAACAGCAAGGCTTTCGGGCAGGCTTACATTAAACCCAATGGCGCACATTGACATTTTGGGCGCAGTTATGATTTTGTTTGTCGGCTTCGGTTACGCAAAACCCGTTCCCGTAAATCCGCGCAATTTCAAAAATCCCAAAAAGGGTATGGCTCTTACGGCGCTTGCAGGCCCGTTTGCAAACATATTGATGGCAATTATCTTTATGTTTTTGGCTAATGTATTTTCTCTTTTCGGCAATTCGATATTTGTTCAGGCGTTTTATATTTTCTTCACATTCGCCGCTTCTATAAATGTCGGTCTTGCGGTGTTCAACCTCATCCCGATACCGCCGCTCGACGGTTCGAGAGTTCTTGAGTTGCTCATTCCCGACAAATACTATTATAAATTCGCACGCTATGAAAGATACATCGTTATCGCTGTGTTCGTGCTTATAGTCTTGGGCGTTCTCGACGCACCGCTTGCTTTTTTGCAAAATCATCTGTATTCGGCACTGAATTATGTTGTCAGTCTGCCGTTCAGACTTATTTTCAAAGGATAAACGAATGGAAAAGATTTCATATAAGGTAGAAGCGTTTGAGGGTCCGCTCGACCTTTTGCTCTATCTTATTTCTAAGCATAAATTGGATATTTACGACATACCGATTGTCGAGCTTGTTGACCAGTATATCGCCTATGTCAGGTCTATGAAGGAAGAGGACCTGTATGTTGCAAGCGAGTTTATTGAAATGGCGGCAAGGCTTGTTTACATTAAATCGGTATCGCTTTTACCCGTTTATGAAGAGGCGGAGGAGTTAAAGCGTGAGCTTACGGGCGAGCTTATAGAATACAGGGATTGTCAGCTTATGGCAGGCAAGCTTGCCGAGCAGACGGACGGATTTGATAAGTTTATCAGAAAGCCGACCGAATTGGAGGTTGACTATACATATACAAGGCTTCACGAGGGCAGTGAGCTTTTGAGAGCTTACCTCAATGCCGCAGGCAGAAAGCTTCGCAATCTGCCGCCGCCCGTTGAAGCGTTCCGTGAAATTGTCGCAAAGAAGATTGTTTCGGTAGGCTCAAAGATAAGGACAATTTTCACAAGGCTTTCAAAAGCCGGTAAAAAAGAAAAAATGACCGAGCTTTTAAGCTCTGCCGAAAGCCGTTCAGACCTTGTGGCGACTTTCCTTGCGATACTTGAGCTTGCCAAGTCAAAAAAGATAAATGTTATCGGCGACGGAGCGGATGTTGATATTGAGTTGCTCGCGACCGATATTGAAGAAATGAATTCGGAAGAGTGGGAATAACTTAATGGCGAACGCAAATGAATTACAGGCGATAGTCGAGGCTGTCCTGTTCGCTTCGGGCGAGCCGTTGGAGCTCAACCGCTTGTCTGAGGTGCTTGACATTGAGGACGAGCAGACGCAACAGATTTTGTTGAATTTGTCGGCAGAGCTTGACGAAAGGCACAGCGGAATTTGTCTTTTGGAGCTTGACGGTAAATATCAACTTTCAACACGCACAAAATACGGCGATTACATAAGAAAAGTTCTTGAAGTCAAGAAGAACGCTCCGTTATCGCAGGCGGCATTTGAGGTGCTTGCGGTTGTGGCTTATAATCAGCCCGTTACAAAAGCTTTTATCGAGCAGGTCAGAGGCGTTGATTGCTCGGGCGTTATTTCAACGCTTTGTCAGAAAAAGCTTATAGAGGAAAAGGGCAGACTCGAACTGCCGGGCAGACCCTTGGTTTACGGTACAACAACGGACTTTTTAAGGTGCTTTTCCTTCTCGTCGCTCGAGGATTTGCCGGAGCTTCCGAACGATCAAAACACCGACAGACAGTTGATGTTTGACGACACGGACAGCGAATCTCAGACGGAAGAAAAAGACAGTGAAAACAATTAAGTCAAAAATTTGCAAAAAGGAGGATACATATGACGGCATTGATTGTTATACTTGCGATTATATTGTTTTTTGTACTCCTTTTGAGCATTAAATTCAAAATTGAAGCGGAATATTTCGACGAGTTCAAGCTCAAAGTCAAATGGCTGTTTGTTGAAATATCGATTTATCCGCTTGACGAAAAAATCGTAAATCTTCTCAACAAGAAGCCGAAGGATAAAAAGCCCGAGGAAAAGCCTGCCGAGCAAGAGGAAACGAAGCAGGAAGAAGAGGCTATTACCAAAAAGGAAAATCCCTTTAAGAAATTTTATAACAATCAGGGCTTTGACGGCGTTATAGAGCTTGTTAACAACGGTGCCGACGCTCTCGGCTCAATGATGAAGGGGATTAAAAAGCATTTTGTCATTGACGATATGTATCTGTGGGTAACGGTTGCCAAAAACCATGACGCCGCAGGCACGGCGCTGGAATACGGCAACATCTGTCAGAAAATATTCCCGTCAATGGGCTATATTTGTTCCAACTTCAATGTCAGAAGATATGACATTGACATAAATCCCGATTTTATAGGAACGCTCAGCAGTGCGAAATTCGTTTTCAACTGTTCGTTGAGACCTTTATTCCTCATAAACACACTCATTGCTTTTGCGTTCAGATTTTTATTCAATGTGGTTTTCAAATTTCTTTTTTCAAAACCGAAAAAAGACAGTAAAAATAATGAATTACAAAATACAGAAGGCGGTGCTATTCAATGAAAGAACAGTCAGCAGCAGGAATCCTCGAAACAACCATTGAAAAGGTAAAGAACCTTGTAAATGTCAGCACTATCATCGGCGACCCGATGACGGTTGACGGCGGAATTACCATCATTCCCGTATCAAAGGTTACATACGGCTTTGCTTCGGGCGGTTCGGACTTCCCCTCAAAATCAAATAAGGAGATTTTCGGCGGCGGCGGCGGAGCAGGCGTTACAATCACACCTGTTGCGTTCCTTGTTGTTTCCGACGGCGAAGTTACCCTCAAGCACATTACTGCATACGATAATGCGGCTGAAAGAGTTGTTAACCTTGTTCCCGAAATGTTCGATAAGGTTACAAGCGTTGTTAACAAGGCAAAAAAAGAAAAGAACGAGGCTGCAAAGGCTGAAGAGCCCGCAGTCAGCGTTACTGCAGAGTAATAATACATAAAATAATTTAATCGCCGCCTGCATATTTTTAATAGGCAGGTGGTTGATTTGTGTAAAGAGATAAGAATAATATCGTTGATTGCGGCGGTTGTGTTATTGCTCAATTTAGGCGTTTATGCCGAAAATGAGCCGAAAGACATTTCCGCTTCCTCCGCTGTTCTGGTTGTAGCAGGTTCAAATGAGATCTTGTTTGAAAAGGCGGCATATGACAGGCGGTCTATGGCAAGCACCACTAAAATTATGAGTGCCGTAATTGCCATTGAAAGCGGCAATCTTGACAAAGAAATTACCGTAACGGAAGAAATGACGGCGGTTGAGGGCACCTCAATGGGGCTTTTACCGGGCGACAAGGTAAGCATATCGGAGCTTGTTTACGGTATGCTTTTGTCCTCGGGCAACGATGCGGCAAATGCGACTGCGATTGCGGTCGGCGGAAGCGTTGAAAATTTTGTCGAAATGATGAATGAAAAAGCCGCAGAGCTCGGAATGACCTCAACCCACTTTTCCACTCCGTCGGGACTTGATGCAGACGACCATTATTCTACCGCTTACGATATGGCTTTGCTCGGCTCGTATGCGCTTGAAAATGAGCGCTTTACCGAGATTTGCTCGTCTGAATCGGCGGTTGTCGATTACGGCAATCCGCCATATAGGCGTAAGCTTACTAACCATAATAAGCTTCTCAAAATTTACGACGGCGCAATCGGAATTAAAACAGGCTTTACAAAAAAGAGCGGACGCTGTCTTGTTTCGGCTGCGAAAAGAGACGGTATAACGCTTGTTTGCGTTACGCTCAACGACCCGAATGATTGGGATGACCACGAAAAGATGCTCGATTACGGTTTCGGCGTTGTAAAAAAGTACAATAATTATCAAAAAGAGTTTTCTGTAAGACTTGTCGGAAGCGAAAAGACGGTTGTCGAAACACAGCTTCAAAGAGAGCCGCAGGCAGCTTCGGTGGGCGGCGAAATTACGCAAAAGGTGTATATCGAACACTTCTTGTATGCACCCGTCAAGGCGAATGATGTTATAGGGTATTCAACCTTTTGTTATTCAAACGGAAAAATTGCGGACACTGTGCCGATAATCGCAAAATATGATGTCGCAGAGGCACAGGCGGAAACGGCTGAACCCGAAAACGACGGATTTTTACACAGACTTTTAAGGAAAATCAAGGGAGAATGAAATGGCTGACGAAAAAATCAGACTTCAGAAATATCTTGCCGAATGCGGTATCGCTTCAAGGCGTAAATCGGAGGAGCTTATTGCCGCGGGTAAGGTCAAGGTAAACGGTGTAACCGCTTCAATCGGAGACAAGGTAAACCCTAAACATGATAAGGTTACAGTCAGCGGTAAAAAGGCTGTAGGCGTTAAGAAAAGCGTTTATATAATGCTCAACAAGCCCAGAGGCTTCATTACCACTATGAGCGACGAGCACGACAGAAAGTGCGTTGCGGAGCTTGTAAAGGGCATAAATACAAGGGTGTATCCCGTAGGCAGGCTTGACAGAGAGTCGGAGGGCTTGCTTATAATGACAAACGACGGCGAATTTGCAAACGCTCTTACGCATCCATCAAAGCATGTTTCAAAGACATACAGGGTTACGATAAGACCCGAGATTACCAAGGAGCAGGCAACGGCGTTCAGAAACGGTATTGAAATTGACGGCAGAATGACTGCTCCCGCCGATTTGAGAATACTTGAAGCGCAGGAAAACAGAACCGTTGTTGAGGTTACAATTTACGAGGGCAGAAACAGGCAGATAAGAAAAATGTTCGAAGCTCTCGGCATCGAAGTCGCAAGACTTAAAAGGACAAAGGTCGGTAATCTCAAGCTCGGTATGTTAAAGCAGGGCGATTACAGGGATTTGACTCCCGATGAGGTAAATTCGCTTTACGAGCTTGCAGGTAAGTAAATTTCCCGTCGGTCGGCAAGATGTATTGACATATGTTGATAAAAATAGTAAAATATTTAGACTAAATTAGGACGGTATAATTATGATAAAAAGTATGACAGGATACGGCAGGGCGGAAGAAACTGTCGATTCTATGAATATTGTCGTTGAGATTAAAAGCGTCAATCACAGATACTTTGAATTTTCCGCAAAGGTGCCGAGGGTTTACGGCTTCCTTGAGGAAAAGCTCAAATCCTTTACAAACTCGCTTGTTTCGAGGGGTAAGGTTGAGTGTTATGTCAGCATTGAATGCCTTGAGGATTCGGACACGCAGATTGTTGTAAACAAGGCGCTTGCCGAAGGGTATCTCAAAGCGGTAAAGGAGCTTGCGGAGGATTATTCGCTTGACGGCACAATTTCCGCTATGACTCTTTCACGCTATCCGGATGTACTTTCCGTTCATAAAGCCGCCGACGATGAGGAGAAAATATGGAACGCAGTTAAGGTTGTTGCAAAGAGTGCGATTGACCGTTTCATTGAAATGCGTGAGGTTGAGGGCGAGAAGTTAAGAAACGATGTTCTTTCCCGTGCCGATTACATAATCGAATGCGTCGAGTTCGTCGAGCAGCGTTCTCCCGAAACCGTTAAGGAATATAACGAAAAGCTCAAAATGAGGATTAAAGAGCTTATCGGCGACGCTTCGGTGGACGAGCAGAGGCTGCTCAATGAGGCGGCGATTTATGCGGACAAGATTGCCGTTGCAGAAGAGACGGTTCGTTTGAGAAGTCATATTTCACAGCTTCGCACATTTATGGACGCCGACGGAGCAATAGGCAGGAAGCTTGACTTCCTTGTTCAGGAAATCAACAGAGAGGCGAATACAATCGGTTCAAAGGCACAGGATGTTGAAATTGCAAAGCGTGTAATTTCCATCAAGGCGGAAGTTGAAAAGATTCGCGAGCAAATTCAGAACATAGAATAAGGAAGTTATATAATGAAACTTGTAAACATCGGCTTCGGTAATGCGGTAAACGCAAGCCGTGTTCTTTCGGTAGTCAACCCCGAATCTGCGCCCGTTAAGCGTTTGGTTCAGGACGCCAAAGACCAAAAACTTTTAATCGACGCAACGCAGGGCAGGCGTACGAGGGCTGTCATTATAACCGACAGCAATCATGTCATTTTGTCCTATCTCCAAACCGAGAAAATATTGAGCCGATTTAACGAAGACAGCGCAACGGAGGAACTGATAAATGAATAATAAAGGCAGACTTGTTCTTTTCTCGGGTCCTTCGGGTGTAGGAAAAGATACTTTACTTGAAATTCTCTTGAAAAAGAAGCCCGAGCTTCGTCATTCCGTTTCAATCACGACAAGAAAGAAAAGGGAAAATGAAGTTGACGGCGTCGATTATTTTTTCATATCCCGTGAAAGATTTGAAAATATGATTGACACAAACGGCGTTCTCGAATATACTCAATACGGCGTAAATCTTTACGGTACACCGAAAGAGCCGATTGACAACTGGTTAAGCGAGGGCGAAACGGTTATACTTAAAATTGAGGTTCACGGTGCGGAGAACATCAAAAAAATGTATCCCGACGAGTCGGTTGCCATATTCATTATGCCCCCGTCGATAGAGGTGCTTGAACAAAGGCTTCGTCTGAGAGGCACCGAAAACGAGGAGGACCTTGTCAGACGAATGGAAATCGCGACATCCGAAATTGAAAAAAGCGTTGATTACGATTATATTATTGTAAATGACGACCTCGAAAGCGCAGCCGAAGAGGTTCTTAAAATTTTAGATAAATAATATTTCAGAGAGGTAATATTTATGGTATTCAATCCGAATTTGACAAAAGTTTTAGCAAATCATCTCAGCCGTTATTCTCTTGTTATCGCGACTGCGAAAAGAGCAAGGGAAATTGCCGAGGAGGCTGAAGAAAACGGCGAAATTCTTACGGAGAAGCCCGTAAGCCTTGCGCTTGACGAAATCGTTGAGGGTAAAATCAAGGTTGTTGAGCCGGAAGAGATAAGATATTTATAATTTATATCGGTAAATGTTGTCGGGAGGTGGTATATCTATGACCGAAATCATTGCTAAGGTAGCGGTGGAGAACACCGCATACAGCTTTGATGAGGCATTTGATTATGCCATTCCCGACTTTTTGCTTTCCGAGGTTGTGCCGGGAAAAAGGGTTGTCGTTCCTTTCGGAAGAGGCAACACCAAGCGTCAGGGCTTTGTGTTTGCACTGCGTGAAAACAAGTCTGATGTTGAGCTTAAAAGTATTTCGGCGGTGCTTGATTCGGCGCCGCTTCTTAATAACGAAATGCTCCGTCTTGCCGTTTTTCTCAAGGAGCAGACTTTTTGCACCCTATATGAGGCGGCAAAGGCAATGCTTCCGTCGGGCTTCGGGCTTAAATTCGTAAATTCATATATGCTCAATCCGAATTTTGTATATGACGAGGCTTTATGTCTTACCGATGACGAAAAGGCGGTAACCGATTATCTAAAACCCAAGGATTATGTCTATGAGAGCAAAATACTCAAAGATTTGGGATTTGACAAAAACTCGGGAATTGTAAAAGGACTTTGTTCAAAGGGCTATGTTGTAAGCAATGCGTTTACGGTTGAAAGAATCGGCAACGCCTCCGTTAAAATGGCAAGGCTTACGCAGTTTTATTACGAGTCAAACGCACTTCCGAAGTTTTCCGCAAAGCAAAAGTCGGTTATCAAGCTTCTCGAGGACATAGGTTCTGCGAGCGTAAAGGAAATCTGTTATTTTACGGGCGTTACATATGCGGTTGTTGTGACTTTGCAGAAAAAAGGCGTAATTGAGGTTTTTGAAAACGAAACCTACCGTAAACCGAAGATACAAAAAGGTCTGCACAAAAGCAAGGAGTTAATCCTGTCGGACGAGCAGGATAAGGCTTATTCGGAGCTTTCCCGTAAATACCGTGAGGGTAAGTCACACACGGCGCTTTTGTTCGGCGTTACGGGCTCCGGCAAGACCACGGTCTTTATGAAGCTTATCGACGATGTAATAAAGGACGGCAAATCCGTCATAGTTATGGTTCCCGAAATATCGCTTACTCCGCAAATGCTCTCGATTTTCTATGAGAGATACGGCGACGAGGTTGCCGTGTTCCACAGCGGTCTTTCCATGGGAGAGCGCAAGGACGAGTGGAAAAGAGTTTATGAAAAAAAGGCAAAAATTGCCGTCGGTACACGCTCTGCGGTGTTTGCACCCGTTGAAAACCTCGGACTTATCATAATCGATGAGGAGCAGGAGTCGTCCTATAAGTCTGAAATGACCCCGAGATATAACGCAAAAGATGTTGCGAAATTCAGGACAAAGTATAACAATTCATTGCTTGTCCTCGCTTCGGCAACACCGTCAATATCCGATTATGCGGCGGCACAAAGCGGCGCAGTGTCGCTGTGTGTGCTTCACGAGCGATACGGTAACGCCGTACTGCCCGAGGTAATCACAACCGAAATGAAATACGCCGCCGACGCAAAGGTGCGTAAAAACCTTTCCGAAGTGCTTGAAAATGCGATTGGCGAGGCTCTTTCGCAAAAGCACCAGTCAATACTTTTGCTCAACAGGCGTGGCTTTAATACATTTGCTTCGTGCGGAGCGTGCGGTAAGGTAAAGGTGTGTCCGCATTGCAGTATCTCGCTGACATATCATTCAAAAAACAGGCGGCTGATGTGCCATTACTGCGGATATTCCGAGCCGTTTACGGATACCTGTTCGTACTGCGGAGAAAAAGCCGTTATGTATTCGGGCTTCGGTACGCAGAAGCTGGAGGACGAGCTTCACGAAAAATTCCCCGACGCCCGTGTTTTGAGGCTTGATACCGATTCAACCTCCACACGGTATTCCTTTGAAAATTCGTTAAAGGATTTTGCCGACGGCAAGTACGATATTTTAGTCGGTACGCAGATGGTTGCAAAAGGGCTTGATTTCCCGAATGTAACCCTTGTAGGCGTTGTCTCCATTGACCAACAGCTGTTCAATGACGATTATAAAAGCGCCGAGCGTGCCTTTGATTTGCTCACGCAGGTTGTCGGCAGGGCAGGACGGGGAGACTTAAAGGGCAAGGCTGTTATACAGACCGCTTTCCCCGACAACGAAATTATCCGTCTTGCGGCGAAGCAGGACTATGAGTCGTTTTTTAATTCGGAAATCAGAATAAGAAAAGCGCTTATTTATCCTCCGTACTGTGATTTCTGCGCCGTGAATTTTGTCGGTAAAGACGAAGCGCAGACAAAGCAGGCGGCAAAAAGCTTCTTTGAAAGCGTTAAATACCTGCACGGCTACGGCTATCCCGACCTCGGAATTATCCTTTTAAGTCCGATAGCGCCGAGAATTGAAAAAGTTGCCGACAAGTACCGCAACAGGGTAATAATAAAGTGTAAAAACAACGCAAGGTTCAGAGCCTTTATCTCAACTTTGCTTAAAAATTATATGAACGATAAAAAATTCAAGGATGTAACCGTTTTTGCGGATATAAATCCCGAAAATATGTTTTGAGGTGTGTAAAATGGCTATCAGAAATATCAGAATAAACGATGACCCGATTTTGAAAAAGACAAGCAGAAAGGTTGAAAAGTTTGACGACAGGCTTCACATTTTGCTTGACGATATGAAGGACACGCTTTATAAAGCGGAGGGATGCGGTCTTGCGGCAGTGCAGGTAGGCGTGCTTAAAAGAGTTGTGCTTGTCGATGTCGGCGACGGACTTTTGGAGCTTATCAATCCCGAAATAATCGAAACCTCGGGCGAACAGTACGAGGTTGAAGGCTGTCTTTCACTGCCGGGTAAGAGCGGCATTACCAAGCGCCCGATGTGCGTTAAGGTAAAGGCGCAGAACAGAGACGGCAGATGGTGTCAGTATAAGGGCGAGGGTCTTAAAGCAAGGGCGTTCTGTCACGAAATCGACCATCTTGACGGTCATCTCTACACGGAGAGGCTTGCTCCCGAGGAAGTTATCGAAAAAATCAAAAGAGAGAACGATATAGATTAAAATTCAACGCCTTGCGATGCTGTAACAAGGCGTTTCAAATATCCGACAGCGGAAAGATATTGAATATGAAAATTGTTTTTATGGGAACTCCCGATTTCTCCGTTCCTTGTCTTGAAAGGCTTATTTCGGACGGCGAAGATGTTGTCGGCGTGTTCACTCAACCCGATAAACCCAAGGGCAGGGGCTATGAAATGGCTTTTTCGCCCGTAAAGGAATGTGCTTTGAAGCATAATATCCCTGTTTTTCAGCCGAAGTCAATGAAAGACGGCGAAGCGCTGAAAATTATGGAGGAATTAAGCCCCGATTTGACGATTGTCGTCGCATACGGCAAGATACTTCCGAAGGAAATACTTTATTTTCCGAAGTATAATTCAATAAATATTCACGCCTCGCTGCTGCCTGCATACAGGGGAGCAGCACCGATACAGTGGTCTATCCTCAACGGCGAAAAGCAGACGGGCGTTACCTCAATGCTTATGAATGAGGGGCTCGATACGGGCGATATGCTTTTGTCGGAGAAAATCGATATAACCGAAAATATGAACGCTGGCGAGCTTCACGATGCACTTTCCGTAATGGGTGCGGAGGTTATGAGCAAGACAATAGAACAGGTAAAAACAAATTCGCTCAAACCCGTAAAACAGGACGACTCGCTTTCAAATTATTCTCCGATGCTCTCAAAAGCTCTTTGTCCGACCGATTTTTCAAAGAGTGCGCAGGAGGTTCACAATCATATCAGAGGACTTTCCCCGTGGCCTGTTGCGACCGCAACGCTCAACGGTAAAAAGTTAAAGCTTCATTCCTCCGTTATAGGCGCAAAAACCGCACTTCCGGCTGGTACGGTAGTGTCGACCGACGGTGTTATTTCGGTTGCCTGCGGAGACGGAGTTTGCGTTGACATTCTCTCTGTTCAGGCAGAGGGTAAAAAGCGTATGAGTTCTAAAGATTTTCTCTTGGGACATAAAATTGAGAAAGGCTCGGTTATGAGCAAATGAACGACAGACAGTCCGCTTTCAAAATACTCAACAAAATAGAAAAAGATAAGGCTTACACCAACCTTGCGTTGGACTCTTATTTGCGTACCAATGCGGGAGAGGTTTACTCATCATCGTTTGTTACGGCGCTGGTTTACGGCGTTACGGAGCGAATCGTTACCCTTGATTGGGTGCTGTCAAAGTATTTGCAGAAGCCTTTGAAGAAGCTCAAGCCCGAAGTGCTGACAATATTGCGTATGGGAGCTTATCAGCTTAAATTTATGGACTCCGTGCCCGATTCCGCCGCCGTAAACGAAAGCGTTAAGCTTGCAAAAAATAACGGCTGCGCCTTTGCCTCGGGGCTTGTAAATTCGGTTTTGCGAAAGGTGTCTGCGGAGGAGCTCGAATATCCCGAAACGGACGACCCGATTTTTGATATGAGCATACGCTATTCCTGCCCGTATCCTTTGGTTTCGCATTATTGCGCCGATTACGGCACGGAAAATGCCGAGGGTATTCTCTCTCATTCAATCGGCAAACAGAGCATATTTGCAAGGGTAAACACGCTTAAAACCGATTTTGAAGAGCTTAAATCATCTTTCGGCAAGGACGATATTGAAATTGCTCCTTGTGACGGGATTGAAAACCATTTCGAGTTTAAGACTCACTGCGCCGTCGAAAGCTTGCCTCAATATTTGGACGGACTTTTCCATATTCAGGATATTTCGTCCGCAATTTGCGTAAAAAGCCTTGAACTCAAAGAAAATATGACTCTTATCGATGTTTGCGCAGCACCGGGCGGAAAGACCTTTACCGCCGCGCAGTATATGAATAACAAGGGCAAAATCTACGCCTTTGACCTGCACGAACACAGGGTAAAGCTGATTTCCGACGGTGCAAAAAGGCTCGGTATCGATATTGTATCGGCACAGCAGTGGGACGCACTTGCCGTAAAAGACGGTTTGAAAGGAACCGCCGACAGGGTGCTTTGCGATGTCCCTTGCTCGGGGCTCGGTGTAATCGGCAGAAAGCCCGAAATACGCTTCAAGGACCTCGGTTTAATTGACAAATTAACCCAAACACAGTATAATATTTTAGTCAATGCATCCGAATATCTCAAGCCCGACGGCTTGCTTGTCTACTCGACCTGCTCGCTTAATAAGGCTGAAAACGAAAATGTCTGTGATAAGTTCTTGTCACAGCATCCGCAATTTGAGAAACACAGGGAGTATCTGACGCTGTTTCCCCACATAAACAATTCCGACGGATTTTTTATTGCGGTATTTAGGAGAACATAATTTGGAAAAAATAGATATACGCTCGTTAAATTACGAAGAGCTTGCCGAGGAAATCAAGTCACTCGGGCTTCCGAAATTCAGAACCGACCAGATATATTCCTGGCTCTATGAAAAAGGTGTTCGGGATTTCTCGGAGATGTCCAATCTTTCAAAGGATTTACGACAGACCCTCGACAACAGATTTGTTATAAAAAACTGCACAATCGACACAAAGCTTTGCTCAAAGCTCGACGAAACCGTCAAGTATCTTTTTGAGCTCGGTAAGGGCGAATACATCGAATGTGTTGTTATGAAGTACAAGTACGGATATTCAATCTGCGTTTCCACTCAGCTCGGCTGTAAAATGGGCTGTAAGTTCTGCGCTTCGGCAATCGGAGGCTTTAAGAGGCATCTGACTGCGAGTGATATACTCTCTGAAATCTATACGGCGCAGAGAGACCTCGGAATTAAAATATCCCATATAGTTTTGATGGGTACGGGAGAGCCGCTCGACAACTTTGACAATGTTATGCGCTTTTTGGAGCTTGTAACCGACGAAAAAGGCTTGAATATCAGCATGCGGCACATTTCGCTTTCCACCTGCGGCGTAGTGCCGAGGATTTATGAGCTGGCCGAGAAAAAGCTCGGGCTTACGCTTTCTGTTTCGCTTCACGCACCGAACGACAAAATCAGGTCGCAGACGATGCCCGTAAACTCAAAATGGAATATTGACGAGCTTTTGACAGCTTGCAGATATTATACAAAGCTCACATCACGAAGAATTTCGTTTGAATATGCAATGATAGACTCTTTTAACGACTCTGTCGGCTGTGCCGAGGAATTGGCGTCACGGCTTTCGGGTATGTTATGTCATATAAACCTTATTCCTGTCAATAATGTCAGGGAGAACAATTACGAGAGAAGTAACGACAAGAACATAAAAAGGTTCATTTCGGTTTTGGAACGCCACGGGCTTACAGTTACCGTTAGGCGAACTCTCGGCAGTGACATAAACGCCTCCTGCGGTCAGCTCAGGGCAAAGAAAGAAAATCTCTAACGGAGGAAACAGAGCATTGAAAATTGTTGCAAAAACCGACATCGGAAAAAAGCGCGGTTCCAATCAGGACTCATACGCTACGGGCGAATTGCCGGGTTCGGTAGCCTGGGCTGTCGTGTGCGACGGTATGGGCGGTGCCGCAGGCGGTAATGTAGCCTCTTCGACGGCGGTTAAGGTTATTTCGGAAAAAATCAATTCGGCGTACAGAACGGGTATGAGCCCGAAGTCCGTCAAAAATATGATTATGACCGCAATTACCGCCGCTAACATAAGCGTCTATGATATGAGCAAGGCTAATGCCGAACTTGAGGGAATGGGCACCACTGTCGTGTGCTGCGTCATTGCCGACGGCGTTGCATATATCGCTCATGCGGGAGACAGCAGAGCATACTCCGTTAAGGACGATACGGTAACGCAGCTTACCCGTGACCATTCGGTTGTGCAGGAGCTTGTTGAGACAGGTAAGCTAACTCAGGAACAGGCAAAATCTCACCCGAGGAAAAACCTTATTACTAGGGCACTCGGTGTTGATGAGGATATAAAAATCGATTATTGCGAGTATGATATGTCGGAAAATGAGGTAATACTTCTCTGTACCGACGGTCTTACAAACTATGTCGAAAACAGTGAATTCAGCGAAGTAATCAGGAATAATTCGTATTATGAGATAGCCGATTTGCTTGTCAATATGGCAAACGAAAACGGCGGAGGCGACAATATAACCGTTGTTGCGATTTCTTATTAAGAGGTGTTATTATGGAAAACTATTGTGGTAAAAGGCTTGACGGCAGATATGAAATAAGAGAGATTATCGGCGTCGGCGGTATGGCTGTTGTTTATAAGGCATACGACAATATCGACGACAGAATCGTTGCGGTTAAAATTCTTAAAGAGGAGTTCCTTGCAAACGAGGAGTTCCGCCGCAGATTCAAGAACGAGTCAAAGGCTATTGCGGTTCTTTCCCATCCCAACATTGTAAAGGTGTATGATGTCAGCTTCGGCGACAGACTTCAGTATATCGTTATGGAATATGTTGAGGGAATAACTCTTAAAGAGTATATCGAACAGCAGAAGGTTATCAACTGGAAAGAGGCTGTGCACTTTGTCAGCCAGATACTTCTCGCTCTTCAGCACGCTCACGACAAGGGTATTGTTCACCGTGACATCAAGCCGCAGAACATTATGCTTTTACAGGACGGTACAATCAAGGTAACGGACTTCGGCATCGCAAGATTTTCGCGCGGCGATACGAGAACCATGACCGAGGACGCTATCGGCTCGGTTCACTATATAAGCCCCGAGCAGGCAAGGGGAGAGTTGACGGACGACAAGGCGGACATTTATTCCGTCGGCGTCGTAATGTACGAAATGCTTACGGGTCAGCTTCCGTTCCAATCGGACAACGCCGTATCAATCGCTATTATGCAGCTTCAGCAGGAGGCTAAGCCTCCGCGTGAGATAAATCCCGAAATTCCGCTCGGACTTGAGCAGATTACAATGAGGGCGATGCAGAAAAACCCCAACAACCGTTATCATTCTGCCGCTGAAATGATGCTTGACATCGATGAGTTCAAGCGCAATCCGTCAATCAAGTTCAATTACAGCTATTTTGTCGATAACGAGCCCACAAAGTTTGTTGATGACGCCACAAAAGCAATCCCCACGCCTGTCAAGAATGTTCCGAAAGTCGAGGATGAGCAGGCTGCTCCTGCAGAGGAAGAGGCGGAGGAAAAGGAGCCCAACAAGACCCTGCCGATTATTTTCGGCGTTATAGCGGGCGTTGTTGTTATAATTGCCATCTTTGTCGGCGTGCTTCTTTTCAGAAACGGACAGAAAGTAAAGGTTCCCAATTTTGTCGGACTTAACTATAACGACGAAATTATGACAAATTCCGAATACACCGATAATTTCAAGTTCGAAACAGAATCCGTATTTTCAACCGATGTTGAGGCAGGCGATGTAATCAAGCAGACGCCCGACGCAGACACCGAAGTCAGAAAAGGCAAGACTATTAAGCTTGAAATCGCTTATAACGATCAGAGCGTACAGATAACCGGTATTATGGGTCTTTCGGCAAGCGAAGCCGAGGCAAAGCTTAAACAGAGCGGCTTCCAGGTTAAGACGATAGTTTCTTACAACAAGAGCGCAACGCCCGGCGTTGTATATGAAATTTATCCGTCCGAGGGCTCTTATGCCGAAAAGGGCTCGCTTGTAACAATATATGTTTCGACAGACGAAAACCCCAATTCCAAGAATGTAACGCAGGTTGTAGGTTACAGCAAGGATATTGCAATAGAGCTTCTTAAAGCTGACGGCTTCAAGGTAAAGGTTACGGAAACCGACAGCAGCGAGGTTGCGGGTACTGTCGTTGATCAGTCTCCCAAGGGCGGCGAGGCAGCGGACAGCGGCGCAGAGGTTACGATTTATGTAAGCACCGGCACACCGTCCGAGAGCACGGCGAAAATAACCGTTGATTTGCCGCAGACTGCAAACTCGGCTTCGGGAACCGTCAAAGTTTATCTCGGAAGCGAGGCTTATCAGACCTATAACGATGTTTTACTTGCAGGTGGCACAAAGACTATCGAAGTCAAGGGCAAGGGCACGACAACCTTTACCGTCAAGATTAACGAACAGACCGTTATGACAGGTAATATCGACTTTACAAAGGCCCCTGCGGACCTTTCAAATATCGTTAAGACCCCGTATGTTGAGAAATATTCTGTTCCGAATGTTGTCGGAATGAGCGTTTCCGACGCTCTTAAAACGCTTGAAAAAGCAGGTTTTACCAATGTTGATGTCTTTGACTCAAACAACAATAAAATTTCAAGCGGTACCGTTGTTTCACAGCTTCCCACTCACGACAACAACACATATTCCAAGGATCAGAAAATAACTCTTACGGCGGAATAATATGAAAATCGTAAACGGAACAATTATAAAAGGTATCGGCGGCTTCTATTATGTTGAAGCCGCCGATGAGATATTCGAGTGTAAGGCGAGGGGAGTGTTCCGAAAGGAAAAACTCACTCCTTTGGTCGGCGATAAGGTCACGGTCAGCGTAAACGACAATGCTGAAAATACCATTGACGAAATTATGCCCCGTAAGAATGTGCTGACACGCCCTCCCGTGGTCAATATAGATAATCTTATAATCGTTGTATCCACCGTTGAACCGAAGCCGTCAACGCTTGTTATCGACAAGCTGATTGCGGTTGCGGAGCACAAGGATATTGAGCCGATAATCGTTATCACAAAATCCGATTTGGCTTCGGCTCGGGAAATATACGATATTTACACACTTGCGGGCTTTAATACGATAATCGTTTCCAATGAGACGGGTAACGGAATTGATGATGTTAAAGCTGTGTTAAAAGACAAAATCAGCGCACTTACGGGAAATTCGGGAGTAGGAAAAACATCGCTCCTCAACAATCTTGACAGTTCGCTTGAGCTTAAAACGGCACATATCAGCAAAAAGCTCGGCAGAGGCAGGCATACGACAAGGCAGGCGGAGCTTTACAGGGTGTGCGGCGGCTTTGTCGTTGACACTCCCGGCTTTTCATCCTTTGAAATCGACAAGGGCGATATTATTATGAAGGATGAATTGCCGTATTGCTTCAGGGATTTTTCCGAATATATCGACAAGTGCAAATTTTCCCCGTCATGTACCCATACGACGGACAAGGGCTGTGCGGTAATCGAGGCCGTAAACGAGGGGAAAATCAGCAAATCAAGGCATAACAGCTATGTTCAGCTTTACAATGCGGTTAAGGATATAAAAGAATGGAACTTGTAAACAAAAAGCGCTGTGTTATCGTCGGTGCGGCAAAAATCGGCGACGGCGAAATGTTAAAAAAGAATATCTTTTATGATGATTATGTTATCGGTGCGGACGCGGGATACAGGCGTTTGCTTGACCTCGGTATCACGCCAGACCTCATTGTCGGCGACTTCGATTCTTCCGATACGCCCGAGGTTGATGTTGAGGTAATCACTCTCAACCCTATAAAGGACTGCACCGATACCGAATTTGCCGTTGTAAAGGCTGTTGAGAAGGGTTTTACGGAAATTCTTATCCTCGGCGCTACGGGCGGCAGACTTGACCACACATTCGCTAATTTTGCCCTCTTGGGCGATTTTAAGCAAAAATGTATCAACATAACCGTGCTTGACGAAAATCATAAAATATACACCTTAAAGGACGAATCGCATTCCGTGCAGAAAAATAACAGGTATCTGTCTGTTTTCGCACTCGGTTCATATGCGGAGGTAACCCTTGAGGGTGTCTTTTATCCGCTTGACAAATACAGTTTGTCTCCGTTTTCGTCGCTCGGCGTAAGCAATGAAATTACCGAACCGACCGCAAAAATAACCGTTACCGACGGCACACTGCTTGTTATGGAGGTTTCAAAAGAAAACTTTTAACACTTTTCTCCGCTTTTGAATATAGTGTAATAAGTACACTAAAAGGCGGTGTGTGTTATGGGCAAACGCAAGCAGAAAATCAGCATAGGAGCTGTCTTTCTCGTTTTCGGGTTGGGCTTGGTTCTTGCATTTATCATACCGGCAAAGGCGCTTGTTGTCGTCCTTTCCGTTGCGCTTGCCGTAAGCGGCGTCGCTCTGTGTAAATGCTGTTAGGAGGAAAAGCAATATGAAATTTATCGTATTTGACAACCCCAAGTTTATAGGACCTATATTGAGAATGGTGTTCGGAATTAAAAAGGAAAGTAAAATTTAATACATAAACGGCGCTTCGGCGCCGCTTTTTTTATTGCTTTTTGATATTGATTTACTTGACAGGAGTGATATAATATTTTAAGACAAAATTTAAGGAATGATAATATGCGTAATTTTGAAAAATCTCACAAACTTGACCATGTTTGTTACGATATAAGAGGTCCGATTCTGGACGAGGCGAACAGAATGACCGAAAACGGCGTTAAGATCTTGAAGCTTAACATCGGCAATCCCGCTCCGTTCAATTTCACTGCGCCCGATGAAATAATCAGGGATATGATTTACAATCTCCGTGATTCCGAGGGCTATTCGGACTCAAAGGGTATTTTCTCCGCAAGAAAAGCGATAATGCAGTATTGCCAGATTAAGGAAATCCCCAATGTTGACATAAACGATATTTACACAGGTAACGGTGCGAGCGAGCTCATTACAATGGCTATGCAGGGACTTCTCGACAACGGCGACGAAATCCTTGTTCCTGCGCCCGATTATCCGCTTTGGACGGCTTCCGTTTCGCTTGCGGGCGGTACTCCCGTTCACTATATGTGCGATGAGCAGAATGAGTGGAATCCCGACATTGAGGACATTAAGAAAAAGATTACCGATAAAACAAAGGGTATTGTTATAATCAACCCCAATAACCCGACGGGTGCGCTTTATTCAAAGGAAATCTTGCTTGAAATTGTCGAGGTTGCAAGACAGCACGGCTTGATTATTTATTCCGATGAAATTTACGACAGACTTGTTATGGACGGTCTCAAGCATATTTCGATAGCGTCTCTTGCTCCCGATGTTCCCTGCATTACGCTCAACGGTCTTTCAAAGTCTCACCGTATTGCGGGCTTCAGATGCGGTTGGATGGTTATCAGCGGCGACAAGTCGAGGATTAAGGGCTATATCGAAGGACTTAATCTTCTTTCGTCAATGCGTTTATGTTCAAATGTTCCGTCACAGCAGATTATCCAGACTGCTCTCGGCGGCTATCAGAGCGTTGACGCCCTGTTAAAGCCCGGCGGAAGAATTTATGAGCAGAGAGAATGTATTTATAACGCACTTTCGGCGATTGACGGCGTAAGCGTTGTAAAGCCCAAAGCGGCATTCTATATTTTCCCGAAGTTCGATATTAAGAAATTCCATATCAACGACGACGAACAGTTTGTCCTTGATTTCCTTAAAAAGAAGAAGATATTGTTGGTTCAGGGTACTGCGTTTAACTATCCGACTCCCGACCACGCAAGAATTGTCTATTTGCCGACAGTTAAGGAGCTTACCCATGCGGCAAACGAGCTGGGCGATTTCCTGAAAACATATTCGCAGTATTAAACCGTGTTAAGACAAAGCCGTAGTTTTCTACGGCTTTTTTTACATAACAATATCCAATATCATCATAATTAAAAATCCGCAGGCAAAGGATACCGCACATACGCAGTCGTCTTTTCCGTCTTTTGCTTCGGGAATGAGCTCGTTTACAGTTACATATATCATAGCGCCCGCCGCAAAGGACAAAAGATACGGCAAAACGGCATTAACGGCACTTGACATAAGCAAGGTAAGCAAGGCGCCTATGGGTTCGACAATTCCCGATAAAACTCCTGCCGCAAAAGCTTTCTGTTTTGAGTTTCCCTTTGCTCTCGACGGCAGGGAAACAACTGCGCCCTCGGGTATGTTTTGTATTGCTATTCCCACGGACAGCGCCAATGCCGAGGCGAAAGTTACATTCGGACTTCCTGCCCACAGCGCAGAAAAAATTACGCCCACAGCCATTCCTTCGGGAATGTTGTGAAGCGTAACCGCAAAAATCAACAGACTGCTTTTGTCGGCTTTTCCTTTCGATTTTTTTATTATCTTATCCGTGAATATCAAATATGCAATACCGACCGCTATTCCCGTAACGGCAGGTATAAACGACATTTTATTCAAATGAGCCGACTGCTCCACGGACGGTAAAATTAGGCTCCATATGCTTGCGGCAAACATTATTCCGCCCGAAAAACCGAGTATTATCCTGTTGAATTTTCTGTTTATTTCTCCGTTTATAAAAAATGCCGACAATGAGCCGATTGTTGTTCCGAAAAACGGCAAAAGTATCGCAAAAACCGACTTGAACATAAAAAATCACCTGTAACCGAGTATATATAATCAGTATATTTTTGATTAAAATACTTGGTTACAGGCTTTTTGAATTATTTGAGGTTATGAATATTCGACAGGGGAGTCGTAGTCATAATTATAGTCGTATGCATACCCGTCATTTTCGTAGTCGTAATATTCTTGCGAATCATAGTTATAGGCAGAATCATAAATTTGAGAAGAAGCTTCTTTCACTCCGAAATAGCTGATAAAGAATACCGCAACAATATACAGAACAACCAAAACAATATGTATAACAAATGCCGTTAAGGCTCCCTTGCCGGCGGAACGGGCTTTTCCCGGCTCATCTTTCCTCATGCAAAGGAACAGAATAAGTCCGGCGACGGGGATAAAAAATCCTACAAGCCACAAAAGGAAAGAACCGGAATAATCAAGAACGGGGGCTTGTACGCTTTGAGTTTGAACGCTTTGTACGGTTCCTCCGCAATCGTTTACATCTTTTCCGCAGTTTTCGCAAAATTTTGAGCCGTCATTGATTTCAGTGCCGCAATTTTTACAATACATATAACTCCTCCTCGTTTTTAATCCACATTAAGCAGCGCCTGTTTGTTTTGATTTTTAATGTCATAATATACTTGGTTAATGCTGTTGATGAGTTTGCTTATTTCACTGTCGGCAGATGTTTCGCTGATATGTATGACATTAGATTTCATCTTTATGCATTTTGACGGGTCGCTCGGGTCTGAACCGATAAGTGAAAATACACCGATGCCGTTCATATCAAAATACCTTACAGCGGCCGAAAATGCGTCGTCATCGTTACAGTATTTTTTGTAGAGAATGTAAAGCTGTGTAATTTTTTCGCTTAATTCGTTGAGAACATTTTTGTTGTAATTAAGCGTTCTTTTAAGTACATATACTGTATTCTTGTTCTTTTCGGCAATCATTTTTCCCAAAAGATGACCTAAAAACGGATATATAAATACCGCCTCGTCATGTTCGGTTTTTACATTGAATGCGTCTGAAAAATAATCAAGAACCTCCTTGTCCGATTTTGCGACTGCCGCTGTCAGATTGCTGTTTTCACAGCCTTCGTAATCGTCAAGCTGTGAAAATGCCGAATATTCACAAAGATGGTACAGTGCGGGTATTTCTCTTGCCCGCAGTTTTGTTAAAAAATAATTATCGTTGTTTTTTATTGCCAATGTAACTATGTTTGTTCTTACGGTATCATCACTCACAAGCTCACTGCTCAATTTGTTTGTGTTTCTCGCGATATTTTGAAAAGCTTTATGCGGCGGCAAAAAGGTCATTCCGTAATCCTTTGTGCTTTCGTTGTCAACAATGGTCAGATAATGATTTTTCATTAAGAATTTAATAAGTCCCAAATTTTCACATTCTAACGCATAATCCAATACGGTTTTTCCGTATTCGTCGGCATTGAGAAAAATTTTATCTTCATTGTCTATATACTTTTTCCAGTATTTTTCGTCGGTCGAGTGGGCAAAGGTGTAATTGGAATATCTGTCGGGGAATGCGGGCTTTGATTTTCCTGCGCTTAAAAGCTCCTCGCAGGTTATTTCCAAAAGTTGGGTGTAATATCCCAAATCATTTATCTGAATACCGAATTTACCCGATTTAATTCCCGATAATCTGTTTGCCTGCTTCTGTATTTCCTCGTCGGTCGGTTGAACTCCGTCAACAAGCTTAAGATATTGTTTACAAAAGTCTCTGCCGGACTTGAATTTATCATTTTTTTCATATATGAGTTTTGATAAATACTCGCCGATTTCTTTATCCGATGCCGTTCTGAACATATAATCAGCACTTCCTTTCTTTCACGCTTCCTATTTTAGCAATAATTTCCAAATATTGCTATAACATATTTTCCTATATAATTTTCACAAAATTTTTTTTGAAATAAAAAGTATATGATTTTTCTGTATATTAACGGTTTTGCTATACGGAAAACAGATATAAAAAATCGGTCTGCCGGTATTCCGACAGACCTTTTTGTCCGAAAAATATTACAGCCTTATTTCATGCTATCTTCGTATGCCTTGATCATCTTCTTACTATTGCTACCTGCACGGCTCGTAAGGTTTTGAAGGGTTTTAGTGACTG
>ERZ825137.1017-NODE-1017-length-37928-cov-12.943786_pt1 | contig 37928 bp, 40 predicted proteins | sample MGYA00519873_ERZ825137 | MGnify/ENA primary metagenome ERZ825137 (study PRJEB31778, sample SAMEA3449190) | human gut metagenome | biome: human gut; feature: human-associated habitat; material: faeces | place: United Kingdom | collected 2010/2012 ...
ATTAGTGGCTCAAATATTGGTTCCCACTTGGCTCAAATATTCGTTGACATTCACATAGCAACCTCCTTTCCGTTCTTGCGAAGGGAAATTTATATCCTTCTTCACTCTTGAACTGTAAAGAAAAGATCGTTTTGCGACACGATTTGAAGCGGATTGCAAAATTTTTTTCTGGAACTGCTGAAAACAAGAAATCTGGGGAGTGCTACAGCGCTAATTCATCACATTCCTAAGCTGAATATGACAGCATCAACAGGGATTCTAAATTTGGGCATACGAAAACCCTGCTTGCTAATTTTCTTCTCCATGCTGGAAGAAGAAGTAGCAAGCAGGGCCATTTTGCTAAAAATGACAGTTTGCTTGTTGGGAACACATTTCCCAAATCCTATGAATGCAGCGCAGGCGCTGCGGTTATATCGTCATGAGAAGGGCAGCTGGTGTGAGAAAATCATACAGTCATCACATTGTCTGCCCACATTTCGCACTGACTCATGACAGTCTGAACAGCATCGTCCATCCCTTCCGGCGGGTATTTGTATTTCTTCAAAAGGCGCTTTACCAGCCGGCGCATTCCAGCTCGTGCGCTCTCTTTCTTTTGCCAGTCAATCGTCCGGTTCTTTCGGAGCATATCTGTCAGTTCCTTCGTAATCGCTATCAGTTCATCGTGTTGATAGAAGTCTTTGATTGCTTGAGGCTTCGTGAGTGCGTCATAAAAGGCAAGCTCGTCTGCTGTCAATCCGAGTTTTTCTCCTTCGGCAGCAGCGGCAGCAATGTCCTTCGCCAGCTTGAGCAACTCTTGAATAACTTCCTCATTTGTCAACATTCCGTTCAGGTAACGGTTCATTGCGCTCTGAATGATTTCGGAGAATCGCTCCGACTTGACAATGTTTGTTCGGCGGTAAACGGAGACTTGCTCTGCAATCAGCTTTTTCAGAAGCTCGACAGCAAGGTTTTTCTCCTTCATATTTGCTACTTCTTCAAGGAATTTGGGATCGAACAGTGAAAACGAGGTCTGAACATCAGAGAAAAGATTGATAACGCCTTCGCTCTTGATGCTATGCTTCAAAAGCTCGTTGATACGCTCATTTACTTCTGGCAGCGTAAACTTCTTTCCACTGCCGCCTGAAACCAAGCGTACGGTCATTGTTCTGACGGACTCGAAGAAAGCCGCTTCCATGCGGGTTGGATCATCTACTAAACTGCTGCATAGGGAAAGTGCCTGTTTGAGCAGCAGTGCTTCCTTGATAAATACATTCTGCGTCTTCTCATTGTCGGGCAGCTCGTATTCTGCAACACTCTTGCCGAGTATGAAGTTCACACCACCGCTGATGAGCTTTGCGCGGTCGAGGTCATTTCCAGTCATGAATTTCTCATAACTAAATCCGTGGAACAAATCTCTGCAAATAGAGAGCTTTTCAAGGAATTTCGGATATGCAGCCTTGCTTACATCTGTATCACCATAGTTTTTCTTATCTCTGGCAGTGTAGTCGTTCATGGCCTGTTTCAGTGCGGCCGCAATGCCAACGTAATCAACAACCAAACCGCCTTCTTTATCTTTGAAAACACGATTGACGCGGGCAATCGCCTGCATCAAGTTATGCCCAGCCATTGGTTTATAAACGTACATCGTAGCGAGGGAGGGAACATCAAAGCCTGTCAGCCACATATCTACGACGATAGCGATTTTCAGCGGAGAATTATTGTCTTTGAATTTCCGCGCCATGTCGTCCTTATGGGCTTTGTTCCCGATAATCTCGCGCCATTCTTCGGGGTCGTTGTTGCCCTGCGTCATGACTACTGCAATCTTTTCTGTCCACGCTGGGCGTAACGCAAGAATACGCTTATAAATCTTCATCGCGATAGGGCGCGAATAGGCAACAATCATCGCCTTGCCGGTCAGAATATTTTCGCGGTAGTTTTCGTAATGGTCAAGAATATCATTCACCAAGGAATCTATGGTTTGGTCAGCACCAAGGATTGCCTCCATCTGCCCAAGTTCCTTCTTGCTTTTTTCAATAACATACGGATCGGTGTTGTCAGCCATGATGTCGTACTCGTTGTCAATCAGATGCAGGGTGTCCTCGTCGAGTTTTAGGTGAATAACGCGGCTTTCGTAATAGACAGGTCTTGTTGCACCGTCTTCAACCGCCTGTGTCATGTCATAGATGTCGATGTAATCACCGAAGACTTCGCGTGTGCTGCGATCTTTTGTCGAAATTGGTGTTCCGGTGAAGCCAATGTAGGTCGCGTTGGGAAGCGTATCCCTTATGATGCGGGCAGTGCCAATAACGGTTTTTGCCTCGATTTCGCCGTTGTCCTTCTGCTTGACCACAACCTTTTCATTGAGACCGTATTGCCCACGATGCGCTTCGTCAGCCATCACGATCTTTCCGGCGTTCTGAAAGCGCTTCATGGCTTTCTTCGAACTTCTGCATGGTTGTGAAGATAATGCCGTTTGCTTGTCTGTTTGCAAGCAGTTCTTTCAGATTCTTGCGGCTTTCGGCGTGCTGCGGCGTTTGCCGGAGAAAATCTTTGCAGCGGGCGAATTGCCCGTAAAGCTGGTCATCCAGATCGTTGCGGTCGGTGATGACAACGATGGTAGGGCTTTCTAATGCCTCTTGCAGATAATGCGCATAGAAGACCATAGACAGCGATTTTCCACTGCCCTGCGTATGCCAGAAAACGCCGCCCTTGCCGTCTGTCAAGGTTGCGTGCTTTGTAGACTCAACCGCCTTTTTGACTGCAAAATACTGATGATACCCAGCGAGTATCTTGAAAGTATTCTGCCCATCCATATTAAAGCAGATGAAGTTCTTCACGATGTCAAGGAATCGCGCCTTTTCAAACAGTCCGACAAAGAATGTGTCAAACGAAGCGTGCTGTGTATTTTCGTAGCTGCCATCTGTTGTTTTCCACTCCATAAAGCGGTCTTCGCCGGAAGTGATAGTACCCGCCTTTGAGGTGGTCAAGTCGCTCATGACGCATACTGCATTATAAATGAACATGGCGGGGATCTCGTACATGTAGTTCCGAAGCTGACGATACGCGGCGGAAGCATCGGTTTCTTCGCGGGACGGCGACTTTAACTCCACAATGACGAGCGGAAGGCCATTGACAAAGAGAATCACATCCGGTCGCTTCTCGGAGTTCTCAATGAAAGTCCACTGATTTGCGACGGTAAACTCATTGTTGGCAGGATTTTTGAAATCAACAAGGTAGACGAGGGTAGAACGTTCTTCACCCTTATCGAAGTATTTTACAGGGATGCCATTTTGGAGATAGTCCATAAAGACCATGTTTTTCTGCAAGAGCGTTCCGGTTTCAAAGTTCTTGAGTTTATAGATGGCCTCCGTCAGCGCGTCCATAGGCAAGGTGCGGTTGATCCGCTGCAAGGAAGGAAGCAGAACATCCTCGTAGAGCGGCGAGTGATAATCGCGCGCCACGTCCGGCCCGTAGACATAGGTATATCCCAGTTCCTCGTTGAGAAGCTGCAAAACCGCATTCTCGTAATTTGATTCGGTGAAATAGCCCGACATTTGTTCTCAGCTCCTTCTATGTAGTAAGATAAACGATAATTTAGAGCAGCAACTTCGCACAATTTTTAAGGCAGAGTTTACGGATAACCCTGAACTTGAGAACATAACACAGATACCGTTATCTGAATTGTGCCATGTTGTCACTAAGGGAACGACACCTACCACGCTTGGCAAGCCTTTTGTTGAAAGTGGAATCAACTTTATAAAGGCTGAATCAATCTTAGACGATCATTCCATAGACAAAAGCAAGTTTGCTTTCATTGACGAAGAAACAAATGCGCTTCTAAAACGTTCTATAATCCATGCCGGTGATGTAGTTTTCACTATTGCTGGTACACTCGGACGCTTCGCTTTAATTGATGAAAATGTTCTTCCTGCAAACACCAATCAAGCCGTTGCAATAATTCGTGCTGATGTCGAAAAAGTTTTACCTGAATATATCTACACTTGCTTTATTGGCGAATGGCACACCGATTATTATGCGAAGCGTGTACAACAAGCTGTTCAGGCTAACCTGAGCCTCACAACAATCAAATCGCTGCCTATCCCGTTGCTCGACGAAGCAAAAATGAGTGAATACCTGAGTCTCATACTTCCACTGATAAAGGCAATCAAGACAAATGAAGCTCAGAATGAAAAGTTAGCTGCATTAAGAGATAATTTGCTGCCGAAGCTGATGTCCGGCGAGATTGATGTCTCTGCCGTGCAACTCTAAGCCGCTAAATTATCGTTTATCTCGGTGTTAATCTTGATTTTTTCATCGAACATAGACAATGTACTCGCAATTCTCCTTTGCGTTTCAATATCAGGTAGAGACACAATTTCCTTGTGAACGGTATTCCGGTTTATTCCCGGCACAGCACTTGCCGAAGTAAATTTTGACCACTCAAGTGTTTTCAGAAAATAATAGATGAATTTCGCGTCATTACCATGAAAATCCTCGACGAACAAAGTTGTGTTTAGCGGCCAGAAATCTTTTGCCGCATAAAACACTTCACCGATTGTTCCATATCGTCCTGTGATAACACCGGGAGCCTTAACCATTGCTGTTGAATGAGTTCCTGTGATACCTGATGATGAGAAAATAGGCACCTGTCCATCTTCACGCTTCTGCTGCGGAAGGTCAAAGCCTCTCTTGAGTGTTACAAAATCGCCAAGTTCACCGTTTTTCCAATTTCCCAAGTGATTCACCATCCTATCCGATGTATTTTCTGTGTGCCAGCTTCACATTTTGTTGCTTCACCATTGCGTAGTGCATGGTGGTGTCGATTTTCTGATGCCCTAAGAGCTGCTGGACTTGCTCTATGGGCATTCCCTTATCTATGGCAGTAGTAGCCAGCGTGCGTCTGAACTTGTGTGGGTGAACTTTCGGGATATTCAGACGCTTTCCCAACTCCCGAAGGCGTGTTTCTACGCCGCCAATCATCAGTCGATCAAAGGGGGCTTTCAGGGAAACGAATAATGCCGGATTTCCATCCGTTCTGCCTTCAAGATAATTTTGAAGGTGAATCTTCGTCCTTGCATCGAAGTAGACCAATCGTTCCTTGTTGCCCTTGCCGATAACCACACATTCACGCTCGTTGAAGTTGATGTCCTCGCGGTTTAGTGTGACCAGCTCGCCAACGCGCATTCCAGAGGAAGCAAGAAGATCAATCATTGCTAAGTCGCGCGCCGTTTGGCAGTTGTCGCGCATCAGCTCCAACGCTTCATCGGTGTAGGTGTCCTTGACCAGTTTTGCGGTTTTCACCTTGTGAATCCGCCGTACTGGACTTTTCACAATGAAATCCTCATCCTCAAGCCAAGAGAAGAAACTGGATAGAATCCGCCGGATGTTATCTATGGTTACTTTGCTTGACCTGCGCTGAACTTGGTAGTTAGTTAGATAGCGACGTAAATCATCCGTTGTGATTTGCCGCACAGCTTTGCCAACGCCGGTAATCAGCGTTGCAATTGTCTTCTGGTAGTAGCGCAGGGTTTTCTCCGAACAGCCTTCAATCCGTTTTGCCGTGATGAATGCTTCGACTGCATCCGGTTCTTCTACTGGAATGGAGCTGCTATCATAGGTGATTGTTGCCCCTTCCAAGGTTTCAGCTACTGCATCTCGAAGGTGCAAGAGCTGTTCGTTGTTGAGATACGGCAACATTTTTCGCTGTATCTCTGCGATGAGTTGTTCTCTCATAGTCGTGTCTCCTTTCGAGGAAAGAGAACGACATTCAGTGGCATTCCCTTTTGTAAAACTCTCGCCACTGGTGAGAGTTATTAAGACGGTAAACGATAATTTAGAGCAGCAAGCTCAGGCAATATATCATGAGCGTTTCGAGACTATTTCGCCTAATGATTTGCCTTCCGAGTGGCGTATTGTAACTCTTGGAGAGGTTGCGACGATCTCAAATAAGAGTTTCAACCCACTGAAAGAGCCTGAGATACTGCTTGAGCATTATAGCATTCCAGCTTTTGATGAGGCGAGGTTTCCGGTCTTTGAGCTATCCACGTCCATCAAGAGCAATAAATTCATCATTGATGCCTCGTGCTTCATGATCTCAAAACTCAACCCAACAACGAAGCGTGTTTGGAAGCCGTATTGTCTGACCGGGAATGCAGTATGCTCTACGGAGTTCATCGTCTATAAAGCAAAAGATAAGACTATTACAGATTTCCTGTACTCAGTCATAGATAGCAATTCCTTTTCCGACTTTATGTGTAGTCATGTTACTGGCTCAACGGGCAGTAGACAAAGAACAACACCGTCGGACACGCTCTCTTATGAGTTAACTCTTCCTTCGGAGGACGAGCTGGCAGAGTTTCAATCTCTCGTTTCACCGATGTACGCGCAAATACGAATTAACGCCATCGAAAACGATAGACTCAAGCGACTTAGGGATAGTCTCTTGCCCAAGCTGATGTCCGGCGAGATTGATGTCTCCACCATCCAGCTCTAAGCCGCTAAATTATCGTTTACCTTTTCGTTTGCAATAATCTTTGCATCAATAGAGGAAAGAATTGCAGCTATCACTTTCTGCTCTTGAATCTCTGGACACCGGATAATACATTTCATCAATTCTGGCTGGCGCAAGCCAATTACGGTCGTACCAGTGGCACGTCCATCCAATTCACTTTGAAATTCAGGGGTTGTCATGTAGTAATAGATAAAACGTGCATCGTATTCAGGCTTAATTCTGACACAGAATAGACGTTGACTAAGAACAATCTTCTCGTCGCTATCCCAGAAGAAAATCTGTCCAAATGGAGCCTCTGATGTAATGAGAATATCGCCGCGCTGAACTTCATCCTTCATCCACTTTCGATACAACGATTCGTCAATATATCTGATAGTTTCAGCCTGAACGATGCGTCCGGTTTTGATGTTTTTCGCGGATAAAGCTCTATATCCTTGTTTGCACCAATCACCGCCAAGTTTTTTGGGCGTCTTGCCTCGATAATCAATAACAAGCTCTGTGATTTCACCAAGCGCGAAGTGGTTCCACTCAGATGTCATATCCAATCGCCCCCAGTCGTTCCCTAATTTGCGCTTCCAGCTCATGCGACTTAGCGAAAAGCTCAGACAGTTCAGCGGTCAATCGCCCCATCTTCTCTTCAAACGGCTCACCGTCATCTTCCTGCTCCTCAATTCCGACATAGCGTCCCGGAGTGAGAATGTAATCCTGCTTTGCAATGTCCTGCGTAGTAACAACCGCACAGAAGCCCTTTTCATCTTCGAGTGTTCCATCAACGAAAGCATTGTAGGTGTCGGCAATTTTCTTGATGTCTTCATCCGTCAGCTCGCGCAGTTTCCGCGTGACCATCGTGCCGAGCTTCCGGGCGTCGATAAACAGCGTCTTGCCTTTCTGCTTCTTGTTCTTTGCAAGGAACCAGAGCGACACGGGAATTTGCGTCGTGTAGAAAAGCTGTGTCGGCATTGCGACGATACAGTCCACAAGGTCAGCATTGATAATGTTCTTGCGGATTTCGCCTTCGCCGCCGGACTGCGAGGAAAGCGAACCGTTTGCAAGCACCATGCCGATACGACCATTCGGCGCAAGATGCCAAATCATGTGCTGCAACCACGCAAAGTTTGCGTTGCCAGAGGGAGGCGTACCATACTGCCAGCGGACATCATCAGCGAGTTTATCCGCACCCCAGCCCGAAAGATTGAAGGGGGGATTCGCCATAATATAATCCGCTTTGAGCTGCGGGTGACAGTCATTGAAGAACGTATCGGCATTGAACTTGCCGAGGTCAGCCTCAATACCGCGAATGGCAAGGTTCATTTGCGCCATTTTCCATGTAGTCGGGTTGGAGTCCTGACCAAAGACGGAAATCTTGTTGATATTGCCACCGTGGTTTTCGATGAATTTTGCAGACTGGACGAACATGCCACCGGAGCCGCAGCACGGGTCTATCAAAGTGGCGTCTTTGATACAGGCGGATATGAAAGCAGGGATGAAAAAGGCCCAAGAAACAAGGACTCCCGGGGTGTTTGCAACCTCGGGAGTCCTTGTTTCATTGATCTGTGTGCGGTTGTCAGTACACGCTATTCACAGAATCACAAAACTATGAACGATTCATGGACGTATCGTGCAACGTGATGGGGCTATCGTGTATAGCATCAACATCTACAAGTTTCATGCCGATCGTGCTGAATCTTCATATTTTACAATATCTGCCTTAAGCGTGTCTATCTTCTCTTCTAATAACCGCTTTTCTTCATCGCTGCAATGCCGTCTTTTGCATTGTCGTAACCTCCATTTACTTATTGCCCATTTGTAGATGCTCCTGGGGCTAAGCTCCTTTGAACTAATTGCGCTAATCGTCCAAATAGCTATTGCGACAACTACAGAAGTAATTGTATATATCGCCTCATTCGTAATTATTGCACAAGCAGTTGTGAGCGCAACCACAACAGCACATACTATAATAAATGTATTGAGCCGTTTCTTGAATCTCGTTACTGATACTTCCACCTCATCTAAACGCTGTTGTTGGATTTCAAGCTCCTTTTTTGCGTTCCGCAAAGATTCATTAAGGTGGTGCACTAAATCTGATTGCAATTCTCGCTTTGATGCCATCATCTGTTGGATAATTGCATCATTCGCTTTATCTCGTTCTTCCATTATGATTTCGTTTTTCTTTTTCTCTTTCAACGCCCCTTCTATTTCTGCTTCTTGCTGTATTTCGCTGATTATGTCGCAAAATGTTACATCGTTATATGCATCTGGGTCACCTAATGTTTTTTGTGCAAGTCTTTCTAATACCAGTTTATCACCTTTTAGAGCATAGCATTGCTCGGGAGTAATGCTTCCCGCAGCAAGCATACCGTTTATTGTCGTGGCCAGTTTTTGCAAAAGAATAGTATTGGGCTGAAAGGCCATGAATGCATTATATATGATTTGCTTTTCATTCATTTCAGATATTTTTACTGGATCACTTAACCACAAGTATGTTCCAATAAACGTATCCGTTACGGTCGATGGCATAGATTTTTCCGGTTTTCTGGTTTCCCTATGGTATTCTGATGCAGCCATTGCCAGAGTTTGATTCGCAGTAACGAAAATGTACCCGGCATCTGCGAGGTTCATTGGAGTTCTTGAATCACGCAATAGATACGTTTTTGCAATTGAACATGCATCTCGGTCGATAGTATAATGCTGGGCTGCTTCATTGAATGCACAATTGGTTTCTTTGTATTTATTGACTATTTTGTCATATATTCGCTTTTCGTCTTCAACGCTATTGTACGCTGTTGCTTCATAATGCGCATCAATAAACTGTATCCCCAGCTTTTCGATGTTACTCTTTAGCATAAGCCGGAACTCTTCAACATCATCTTTTGTGGCGTTTACACTCCTGAAATACTCAGTCGTATCCGATGCTTTTGAAGGATCATAATTAGCATTACATATCCATCCTTCGGCACTTGACAAAACAAAATCCATTTCGTCGTATGTATGATAGTAAATTGCTGTTTTAGCTCCTTTTTCCTGCAAGTCAGAGATTAGTCTTCGGTAGTATTCTGTTCTGTTAGCAATATCAACACCAAGTGCTATGAACACTATAGCAGTATCTAACACTACTGTTAAGCCTCCAAGTTGGCGGCCATTGGTTATGTTTTCATGATACGTCAAACAATCTGACAGAATACTGCCAGTTACGATATTATTAAGATAAGAAAGCATCTCAGGAGCTGTGTCGCGTAGGCTATAGATGAAACGACCAAATAGATAATCTACCCTTTTGTCACTTATAGCCACATCGATGTGCCCTGTAATATGGTCAAGTTTTTGTGCCTTCACATATGCTACCACAATATCTCTTGCAGTATCAATCGTATAGTCTGCTCCCTGCGCAACAGCAAATTGCTGAAAAGATTTTATTAGTTCATCAAGCTCAGCTTGGCTATTGGATATATCAGCTTCAACTTGAGCAAATTCACCTATTCTGTCTGTGGCATGGTAAAAACGTCTATTCCGTTCCTTATTTATATATCCCTTTTTTACCGCTAAACTGAGGATCTCTTTCATTGGGAAAAAACCAATATAATAATGAAAAGATTGATAAAAATCGTCAACAAGTTCCTGTGCGTCAATTTTCTTGTAGCCTTTTCTATAGATCAGAGAAACAACCAATCTCATATGTGCATATAAATAGTTACTACCAGAATAGCCTGACTTCAATACTGCATAGCAGCACAGCCTCCGCATCTCGCCATCATTAAGTGTTCTATTGCTATTCATTGGTGTTCCTCCTCCGTAGTGCTTTCTAAGCATTCAGGCCATATAGCTTGGTTAGGTAAATCGTGCGGGGATAGATTTAATAATACTGCTCCACATACCCATAAGCTTCATTGAAAACGGCAGCGTCTTTTATTCTGTACTTCTTCAGAATCACATCACGCAGGTTTTTGCTGACTTCTTTACGACCAGTTGATGTGTTCTGCCAGCCTGGAAAGCGTACAACCCGAACAATGCCGTCAATATCGGCGACAATACGCTCAACAATCACGGGCGTGTTGTCATTTCGTACCCGCTCAAAGAGACGGGTAAGCATCGCTTTTCCCTTGTCCTGTTCTTCTTCCGGAACCACTTCCTGTTCCATCTGTGCAGCTTCCTTGGCCAGCGCAAGCAGAGCTTTCAGGAATTCTATGCTGTTCATCAAACCAGCTTCGTGCTCTTCGCGCAGCTTTTCCAATCGTTCGCCCAGCTTAATAAACCTCGGGTCGTTGGGGTGCTTCAGGATCAATGCACGAAGATCGATTTCCAGCTTCTTTGTTTTCTTCTTTTGCGAAGTGTCGCCATCGATGAACTTCTGGATGATCTCGCTGTCCAGTTCGAGAATGTCTTCGTCCTTTTCGACACTCTCGACACTGACATTTTCGTGGATAAGCTCAAGTGTCTTGGGCCCGAGTGCCGCCCAGATCAGCTTTCCGCGTTCATCTGTCGGTCGAATGGAATCATATACCTTGGAGAGCCACTTATAATCCAGCTTGTATGGATTCAGGCAGGCATCAGGGGAAAGAGCATTCCAGACACGGTTGACTCGGCGATATGCAGCACCAAACTTATCCTTATCCTCATCAGTGGGTAGGCAGGCCTGTGCATCTACAAGGGCTTCCCAGTCGTCCTTTGTGCGGTCAACGCCGGGGAAGAAGGCAATGCATTCAGCGATAAAGCCCGCGACCATTCCCTTGACCTGCTCGATATTGGTGATGATCTTCTGCACGGATTCCGCATCGAACGCGAGTGCCTTTGCCACATCATCGAAAATGCCAATGTAGTCAACGATCAGACCATAGCTCTTCTCCTGGCCATACACGCGGTTCGTGCGACAGATGGCCTGCAGCAGCGTATGATCTTTCATGGGCTTGTCCAGATACATCACCTGCAGAATCGGCGCATCGAATCCGGTCAGCAGCTTGGAGGTAACGATGACAATCTGCAGAGGGTTCTTCGGATCGCGGAAATCATCGAGCACCTTGGCCTCTTCGTCCCGGGAACGTCGCCACTGCTTATACTCATCGGCCTTGTCATTATTCGTGTCCATGACAATCGTGGATGTGGCTTCGCCCAGCAACTTGTCGAGCTCTTTTTTGTAGAGAACGCAGCACTCGCGGTCATAGCAGACTACTTGTGCCTTGAAGCCGTTGGGATTGACATTGGTCATGAAATGCTCTGCAATATGCGCACAGACGGCCTTAATTCGCTCCGGGTCTTTCATGATGGCTGCCATGCGAACCCGCTGCGCAACGTTGGAGCGTTCCTCTTCCGTCAGCCCCGCCTGATCGGCAATCGCCTTGAAGGCTTCGTCGATAGCCTCCTGATTCACATGGAGCTTCACGGGAACCGGTTCAAAGTGCAGCGGCAGCGTGGCCTTATCGTTCACGGAGTCCGCAAAGGAATAGCGGCTCATATAGCCGGTGCGGTCTTCTGTAGCGCCAAAGGTGGCAAACGTATTCTTGTCCAGCTTGTTGATGGGCGTGCCGGTCAGACCAAAGAAGAATGCGTTCGGCAGCGCCTCGCGCATGCGCACACCGAGATCACCCTCCTGTGTACGATGGGCCTCATCGACCATCAGGATGATGTTGTCACGGTAATTGAGAGGCTCGGTGACTTTGGCAAATTCAAAGATCTTGGTGATGATGACCTTGCGGGAATCCGCTTTCAGCAGCCTCGTCAGCTCCGCGCAGGTATCTGCCGGAACCAGATTCGGCACGTCCGCCATGGAGAATGTACCGAAAATCTGTCCGCTCAAGTCAATGCGGTCATTGACAATGATGACCGTCGGCGCATTCAGTTCCTTCATCATGCGCAGCTTCTGTGCGGCAAAGACCATCAGCAGGGATTTGCCGCTGCCTTGAAAGTGCCAGATCAGGCCCTTCTTCGGATAACCGGCCTTCACGCGGTTGACAATCAGGTTAGCGCCCTCATACTGCTGATAACGGCATACGATCTTAATCTTGCGGTTGTGCTTATCGGTAGAAAAGAGCGTGAAGTACCTGAACAGATCGAGGATAACCTCGTGACGGAGCATGCTGGCAAAGCTGCTTTGCACCTTGAGGAAATCGCCCTCTTCATGGGCAATACCGGCATACCAAGGCCCCCAGAGCGTCACCGGCGCACCGATGGAACCATAGCGATAGCTCTTGCCGTCCGTGGCAAAGTTGAAGATATTGGTCACGAACATCTGCGGGATGGATTTTTCATATTTTAGGATGTCCTCCGCACCATCCACCCAGCTGATGGAGGGGCGCACAGGGGACTTCATCTCGCCGACGGCGACCGGGAAGCCGTTGATCAGCAGAACGATGTCCAGCCGCTTGCCGCCATGCGCCTGCGGATATACCCACTGGTTGGTGATGACAAACTCATTGTTGTCCGGGTCATCGTAATCGAAGAATCGGATGCTGATGGAACGGCCATCCTTGTCAAACGGGAAGGAGTTTTCTTCAAAAACGAGCTTCTTGAACCGCTCATTCTGCGTGACCAGATCGTGCGGCTGCACCGTGGAGATCAGCGCGCGAAGCCGATAGATCACGGTATCTGCGTTCTCAGGCTTTTCAGCGATGCAAGGATTCAGCCGGATCAGCGCGGCCTTCACCATGGACTCCACCATGACTTCGGATTCCTGACGCGGGAGTTCATCTGCACTGATATATTTCCAGCCGTTTGCCTTCCCGGCAGCAATCATCATATCTTCAACCTGCTGTTCCGTGAAATTCGCTGGCATGGGTATCCCTCCATCATACGTTGATGCTCATAGTATACCATAAGTTTTGATGTTTGTTGTCGCTTTTTGAGCGACATATTTTGATTTGTCGGTTTGCAAGAAGAATCGTTCGAATTCCTCTTGCAAAGATATAGGCGGCAGAGTTATTGGCTGCCTATCAAGATAAGAAACTGGTACACGCAACTGGCCGCCTGTTCCTGTCATATTTTTACGAGCAGCTTCTCTAAAACCCGGCATTATTGTTATACAATACAACCAATACGGATTTGACTTTCCTGCAATTGGGCGGAGTACATGAAATTCTGTCGATCCCACACCAATACCGCTCGAAAGCCCCTTGGCCACACAGCCCTTACCATTTTCCATACACGGCGTTATCTTAGCAAACAATACATCATCTTCTGCAAAGTAGGTCAATCCCTTTTTTACATCAGAATATGTCTTAATAACTGATGTGTCTATCTCTCCAAGTTCAGACACCGACGGCATTGCAACAAAAGATACAGGAGCATCATCCGGAATATCCTTTGGACGCTTAGGATTTAGGACACAGCATTTGCCTAATGTAGTTAGTCCCCATCCCTTACTATCATCACCAGGTTGACCAAACATCTCGACAAATTGCGATTTGCGATCAGCCCAAATACCTCCGATGCGATTCCTTCACGTTACTCTGATTCACCATGGCATAGTGCATGGTCGTATCAATCTTGGAATGCCCCAGCAGCACCTGCACCTGCTCGATGGGCATCCCCTTGTCGATGGCCAGCGTGGCCATGGTTCGCCGGAACTTGTGCGGATGCACACGATCCAGATGAAGCCGCCTGCCGAGGGCGCGCAATCGGATTTCGACGCCGCTGATGTGGAGCCGTTCATGGGGCGCATCCAGGCTAACGAACAGTGCCTTGTTATCATCGGTACGGCTGTTCAGATAGTTGCGCAAATGCAGCTTGGTCCGGGCATCGAAGTAGACCGTGCGCTCCTTGGCCCCCTTGCCGAACACGATGCACTCCCGGTTGGCAAAGTCGATATCCGCGCGATTCAGGCGCACCAGCTCTCCGACACGCACTCCTGTCGAGGCCAGCAGATCGACGAGGGCCAGATCGCGCAGGGTCCGGCATCCATCCCGCAGGGCTTCAAGGCTCTCGTCTGAGTAGATCGTTTTGACCACCTTGGTGGTTTTCACCTTGTGAATGCGCCGGACGGGGCTCTTGACGATGTGGTCCTCATCCTCCAGCCATGCAAAGAAGCTGGACATGATGCGCCGCACATTGTCGATGGTCGCTTTCCCGGCATGGCTCTGCTGCTGATACTGATCCAAATACCTGCGCAGATCATCCGTCGTGATGGCGGGGATCGGCTTAGGAATAGCTGCCAGCACCTTTTTTAGCGTTGCTTCGTAATACCGGATGGTTCTGGCGGAGCAACCCTCCACACGTTTTGCGGCGATAAAGGCAGACAGCAGGTCTGTGTTGCGATTTGGGTTATCTGTGGGCGTGACGGTCACATGCTCCATCGCTTTCTGGAGAACATGGTGCAGAAGGCGCTGCTGGTCGGGGGTGAGCGCGGTAGCCATGGTCTGCTCGATGGTGTTGATCAATTCGTTTTTCATCCTTACCCCTCCGTAGATTTCTTGGGGTGAGGTGTTTTTTAGCCGAGATATTGCCGCATCAGAGCTTTTTGCGTCGCGGTGAGGTCAGCAAGAGCTTGCTGGGCTGCAAATTTTGATTTATCGCTCTGTTGAGAAAATGCTACAAACTGTTCTTGAAGCTGCATTGGTGGCAAAATGCACTGGAATTCTCGTAATGCTTTTACTGGCATTCTCGGCATTTGCGCGCCTCCAGACAACCCTGTTGAAAATGCAACAAAATCATCACTTCGCAATAAATTGAAAAGGAAATATTTATTTAGCACCTTTGGATCTGGACGCAATCCTACAAGCTCGGTTGTTGCATATCCATAATCCTCTGGAACCACTACTTTATTGAGGTACGGGCGCAATTTTGAGTATAAAACCATTGTTTTATCAAAGGTAGATGTCGATGAGCCAATTTCACAGCGCTCAGCATATACCTTCTCTATAACGCATCCCGAATACGATTCGATCATATCCAAGTTCAACCACCAGTATTTATCCTCTGTGGGAATCGCTGGTGCGTATTCTGGCGCAACGCATTTTATTGGCTGCGTTGGCCATCCTTTACTGTTAGTAATCGGATTTCCGAACATCTCGATAAATTGCGATTTGACGAGCTCGTCAGTCTTGGCAATCAGGTTTTTATAGGCGGTTTTCGTGCGCTCCATGGCCCACAGAAGGGTGGATAGTTTTCGCTGCGTTTCGATGTCAGGAAGATCGAACTCATAATTTGCAAACGTTGTCCAGTTAATGAAATGATTCACCGAACCACTCTGATTGTCATTTGCATACTTCCAAAAGCTTTCACTTCTAACAATCGCCGGAAGGAAATCTTGGAGAAGGACTGATTCATCCTTTGTTTCGATCACAAACGTTTTCTCTGAGCATATGCCATCAAATGTTACCATGCCTGCCTTCTTCAAATCAGGACTTCTGGAGGCTAATAAAACCTGACCTTTTTTGAACCCAAAGTAAAACATGGGTCCGATATTGCTGCCTGCAATGGTTCCACGTCGTGTAATCAGATATTCCCCAGTTATCATATGCTCGCCGCCAACATAGAACTCTTTATCTGTGTTAAATCGGTCTTCTTTCGTATTTGCCCTTCGAACGACATCGGAAAACTTGACTTTCATTCTTGAAGACCTCCTATCAGCGCGACGAGGCTTTTGTACATATCGTGCATTTCATCGGTTGCCGAAGTCCATGCATCAAGGTCATCCTCAAAAGAATCATCTGCTTCACATTCAATGAAGCTGAATGTTCCTTGTATGTACTTTGTTATCGTTAAAGAATATTCCTTGACAGCTACATCATCAATGCTGACCACTTTGCAAAGTTTTTCCACATCGCAGTAGTTATGGTAAGCGTTAGCGATTAATTGGATATGCTCATCAGAAATAAACCTTTCTTGTCCCGAACGCGTCACATATTCTTTTGCATCAATCAGCTGAATTTTGTGTTTTCTGTAGGAAGGTTTATTAGCCCGGCAGATCAGAATACAGGCTTCCATTGCGGAATTATAAAACAGATGCTTGCCGAGGCCAATGACACAGTCGACCAGATCCGCCTGTATCATGGCTGTCCGCATACCTTTTTCATCTTCACGGCCCAGAATACCGTGCGGAAGCAGAATCGCACATCGCCCAGTTTGAGGGTTCAGGCTCTTGAGGATATGCTGGATAAAGGCGTAGTCCGCACGCCCCTGCGGCGGTGTGCCCAGAAAGTTGCGGCCATACTTGTCATGCTCAAATGCGCCGCGATCCCACTGCTTGATAGAGTACGGCGGATTCGCCAGCACCAGATCGAACTGCTGCAACTGTCCATTCTCAATGAAGGCAGGGTTCTTCAGCGTGTCGTCGTTGACGATATGGAAGTCCTCAATGCCGTGGAGGAACAGGTTCATCCGCCCGATAGCGCTGGTCAGCTGGTTGATCTCCTGCCCGTAAATGCGCAGGTTGCGCCATTCCTTTCCCTGCGCCTTGAGGTGTGCAATGCAGCTGATGAGCATGCCTGCGCTGCCGCACGTGGGATCGTATACGCTTTCGCCGCTCTGGGGCTGGAGCATTTCCGTCATCAGGTGCACCACGGTGCGGTTGGTGTAGAATTCCTGCGCGGTATGGCCACTGTCATCGGCAAACTGTTTGACCAGGTATTCGTAGCCCTGGCCAAGCTCGTCCTCCGGGCAGTTGGCCAGCGACAGACACTTGGAGGAAAAGTGCTCCAGCAGATCCTTCAGCAGACGATCCGGCAGGCGGTTCTTGTTCGTCCACGCGCCGTCGCCGAAGATGCCGGTCATCTTATCGCCGTTGGCCTTTTCAATCTCCCGGAAGGCCTTCACAATCGCCGCGCCGACATCCTCCGTCACCTGACGGACGTCGTTCCAGTGGCAGCCCTTCGGCACAAGGAAGGTGTGCAGCTCCTCCTCGGGATAGAACTCCATGTCCTCTCCGTATTCTTCTACGGCCTTAGCGGTTTCCTCGTCGTAGACATCGCAGATGCGCTTGAAGAACATCAGCGGGAAGATGTATTGCTTGTAGGCACCCGCATCGATGTGGGTGCGCAGCAGCACAGCGCTCTGCCAGAGATAGCTTTTCAGCTCGTCAATCGTAATCCGCTCAGCCATCGATGTATCCTCCCTCCCGAAGCAGCTTCCTGAGTTCCGCCTCGCTGTCACGAACCTCCTGCAGGGCCGCCATGAACTCACGGCGTACCTTCTTCGGGTCCATGGTGGCGACGGGGGTCTTTTCGATATAGGTGTTGACCGACAGGTTGTAGCCCTTCGCGACAATCGTCTCCAAGTCCACGATGGCACACTTGTCCAGCACGGGCGTGTAGTTCTGCCAGAGGCGATAGACCTCGCCGGTATCCTTTTCCGTCATGATGTTCTTGGCACGCTGCGCCGTGTAGATGCCGGTTGCATCGATCATGCAGATCTTCCCGCGATGAGCAAGCGGCTTGTTGTTGTTCATATACAGGATACAAGCTGATACGCCCGCCCCATAGAACAGGTTGCCGACCAGGGTGATCACGCATTCGATGATGTCGCTCTCAATCATCTTCTGGCGGATTACGCCTTCGCGCCCGCCGTGGAACAGGACGCCCTGCGGCATTACCACGGCGCAGCGCCCCTTACCGAGCCGCATGGACTTGACCATGTGCTGCAGCCAGGCAAAATCTGCGTTGGAATCTGTCGGGCAGCCCCAGATATTCCGCCCATACGGGTCTGACTCAAAGCTCTCCGCTCCCCAGCGGTCGAGGCCGAACGGCGGATTGGCCAGTACGCAGTCAAACTGCTGCAGCTGTCCGTTGTGGATGAACATCGGCTTGCGCAGCGTATCCTCACGGCGGATCTTGAACTCCTTTGCACCGTGAAGGAACAGATTCATGCGGGCAATCGCGCTGGTGGAGAGGTTCTTCTCCTGCCCGTAAATCTTACCATAGGATTGCTTGGCGTCATCCATGTTCCGAATGGCCTCGATGAGCATACCCCCGGTGCCACAGGCTGGATCATAGACTGATTCACCGGATTTGGGCTGCAACAGTTGGACCATGAGTTTCACGACGCTGCGCGGCGTATAGAATTCACCGGCGTTTTTCTTGCTCATGTCAGCGAACTTCTTGATCAGATACTCATAGGCATCGCCCATGACATCGGCAGAATAGTTCTTGTTGCCCACCGGCAGCGAGGACATGTGCTCGATCAGGTTTTTCAGCCGTTCATCCGAGAGCTTGTTTTTATCTGTCCAGTTGGCATCGTCAAAGGAGGAGAATAGACCAGCAAGCGTATCCGGATTTGCCTGTTCGATGGCCATCATCGCATCAACGATGGCTCTGCCGACATCCTCGCTGACATTGCGTACATCCCGCCAATGGCAGCCCTCCGGGATGACGAAGGCATGCAGTTCCTCCTCCGGATAGAAGACGATATCCTCGCCGTATTTTTGCTCGTTTTCAGCGGTTTCCTCATCGTAAACATCGGAAATCCGCTTGAAGAACAGGATTGGAATCACGTAGCTTTTATAGTCGTCCTGATCAATGGGGCCGCGCAGGATGTTGCACGCTTCAAACAGATGGCTGTACAATCTGCTCGCAGATGTCTCTTTTGATTCAATGTCATCCGCATGCGCAGCGGCTTCGGTCGCCTCGACAGCCTCCAGTATAGACAGCTGCCCTTCATTCGGTGCCTTTCTTTTGATTTTGCCTGTGGTCTTCCTATTTCCTTTATCTATGGCAATGCCGTACCTGGCCTCAAAAGCGTTCAGAATGCCAAGCAGACGTTCATCGAGGAAGGTCAGGGCGTGCTTGCGGATCGCTTCGGGAATGCCGTAGTATGCTTCTGCGATGCCGCCCGTAATGGCAGCAAGTGTGTCACTGTCCCCGCCAATACTGATAGCATTGCGAATAGAATCCTCAAAAGAGGTGGACTCAAAGAACGCCATAAGCGCCTGGGGGACGGTATTCTGGCAGGTTTCGTTGAATAGATAGTTGTCCCGGATGCCATCCAGTGTGAAATTCATCGGATAATAATGCTTGTCGATATAGTCCCGTATCTCGAGAATGCTGCTGCCTGTTCTGGCCATATATAGAGCGACGGTTGTTGCTTCTGCACCCTTCAGGCCTTCAGGATGATTATGCGTCACCTCTGTTACAGCTTTCGACATGGCAATAGCCTCCTCCAGAGAGGATGCTGCAAAGCCGCAGGCGCTTACACGCATCGCAGCACCGTTGCCATAGCTGTTGTACGGTTTGGGGTTTGAAGAGAACATCCATTTTCTGAAAGAGCCACCATATCCGCAGTCTGGATAATGTCTTCCAATCTCCTGCATGCAAATGACTGTGTTGGCACTCAGCTGTGTCGACTTCTTTGTCTCCATAATTGCCTGTGCAATCGCCAAAGACATGACAGAGTCATCTGTAAAAAAACATGAGTGAGTGAGAAAGTCAAACTGTTTCGTCTTGATGTTGTGCCATTCAAAACGAGAACCGACAATATCTCCAATGATCGCTCCAAGCATAGGTTGCTCCTCCGTCCATTCGCTGCGTTTCGTAAGCATCGCGTAAGAATACGGTCATTATCTGCAATACAGTTTGATCACATATCACTGTACAATTCACCAAATTAAAGTATATCACACAATGTGGAAAACGGCAATCTTCCATCATGTCATAATGAGGAAAATTGCCGTTTTCACACATTATTTTCTGTTTTCACACGCTCTGTAGGTGGATGTTGCTGAGTCTCAAATAGCAGCCTTTCTATATTCTTTCTTCACTGGCGGAATCAAGCACACCCTGCATCCATTCCTTTGGGCGTACTCCACTGTGTTCTTCGTTCCGCCTTCCTTCCCATCGAAACAAGCCAGCAGGAGATCGGCCTGTGTGACCAGATAGCGGTTGCGGGCAAACAGGCATCCTTTCGTGTACTCATGCGACAACACCGTCACCACATCAGCCCGGTCAATGCACTCCTGCCAGCGGGCGCGGTAGTCAGCCGCCCACTTTGCCGCCTGTGCCTCAAACGGTACGGCAATCTCAAGTGTCACATCCGGGTACTCCTTTTGCAGCTCAAGCACAGCCTCTGCAGCCATGATATCCATGCCCTGGGCACCACCAGAGATCATGTGCCTGTAGCCCTGCAGGATGAGCATCTCAATCGTGTCGTGGAGCCTGTGCTTGAAGTCCAGAGCCAGCTGGCATTCCTCATCGTAGCCAAAGGGCATCTTCATCGGGCGGTAGCCGGTGAACGCACACCGCCGGGCATCCTTTGCAATGGGCCTTCTGATCTCACTCTCCATCGTTCATCCCTGCCTTCTTTGTTGCCACTGGCTTCATGCGCAGCACCTCCACCTGATCAGCCTTGACCGGTGTGAACTGCTTGTCATCATCAGCCACCATAGCAATCACGCTCACCGGGTAGGTCCCATTGGGGAACCGGAACTTGCAGCTCAGCACCGCACCGCCATCATCGCAGGGGTCATCCTCCAGCCGTGGCTCCAGTACATGAAGACTGCGAGGTTTGCCCGGCTCCGATGCGACCAGACCGCGTTTCGTCATCCGGGTCAGGTAGTTGTATACGGTCGAACTGGACTTGAGGCCGACAGCATCGCCTATTTCCCGGATGGTGGGGCCGAAGCCGCGCACGGCGGTGAACTGTCGGATAAAGTGCAGAATCTGCTCCGACTTTCCGTTATTCACATTTCGTGACATGTTCGCACCTCCGTTCATTGTGCCGGGGCTTCGATAAACCAGCGTCCCACATACATAGAGCTGATGTCCGGGTTGTGTTCAAAGAAAAGCTCCTTCTCCTTGCCGCGCACCCTGATCTTGTAGCGGTCGCCCTGACCACCGGCCTTCTCTGCGTGTGCCGGGCGAACATCCAGCACACGGTCGATCTCAAACCGGTGACCATCGATCCATGTCAGGGTGCGGGGCCGCATTCTGCCATCAGTATCAAAGGTCACATCGACGTCAACATACTGACGAATATAGCGCGGGGCTTCCTTCGCCATGCTGTTCACCTCCATTTGGGTATAGAAAACACACCTGCCATCCAAGCAGGTCTTTTTTATGCTGTCGTTTATCAGTCGAGCTCGTCCGCAAAGACCTCCATGAGTTCCTTGGCCTCTGCTTCAGATGCCATGTCATCAGGATCGACAAGGCCCACCACACGCCCGATCAGCCGCATGTTGTCATCATCAGTGACGCCGATCACGGAATACTTCGGGTTGATCGAATGGAGGCCGTCCTTCTCGTAGATCTTGACATAGGGCGTACCGGCCACGATGCAGGCAATGATGTCACCATACTCCAGATCAGACGCATCCACACGTTCCACAAACACCATGGAGCCATCCGGATAATCCGGCTCCATGCTCTGGCCGTTGACCGGGAACACATCATCGGAGCGGCAGGCCTCTCTGCTGATCCGCACAAACACAGGATACGCTTCGGGCTCTTCATCAAGCGGGCCGCCAAAGCCTGCTGCCAATCCGGCATCGTGCCCGACGAGGTGGCAGAAGTTCTTCCTGTAGTTCTCCCGGCGGGTTTCCTCCTGGCTGTCGATGATGGCGCTGACGATGCTGCGCAGCTGACGCTTGTTCGGATCGGTCATGTACCGGTAATCAGCCACCAGTGCCTTTTCATCCGAAGAGTACGGATTCGGATTCTCCATCCCGAAGAAGTCGTACAGCGGGATGTTGAGAAGATTGCACAGGGTGGGAACCAACGAGGCGTCCGGGCGTGCGACGTCGCGCTCCCAGTTGCTGATCGCGTTGCCGGTTACACCGCAGGCCTTGCCGACCTGCTCCTGCTCAAGATGAGCTTTCAGTCTGTATTCGCGCAGGGTACTGCCAAAGGCAATGCGCGGTTTCTTTGTGGCCTTCTGCACCGGAAAATCAACGATGCCGGTTTCTGTCTTCTTGCTTGCCATACTAAACCGCCTTTCTCCACCAGCTGGTGTTCAGCTTCACGATAAGCATATCACAAGAATCTGCGCTTGTAAATAGCTATCAAAAGATTTTTTGAGTGTTGATGGCGAACAAAACGGGGAAAACGCAGAATAATGGGAACAAGTTTATTTTTACTGGGAAGCATGTTCGCTTGGCACTCACAGATTCTTGTGATAGCATATTGTCGTCGGCTCCGAGCGATACGGAATCGGCACATTGAAATCATCCAAGCGAGGTGGCAGCCCATGACTCCGAAGATTCTGCATATCGACATGAACAAGTTCTACGCGAGCGTGGAGCAGATGCTGAACCCGCAGCTCAAGAACAAGGCTATCGCGGTTTGTGGCAGCACGGAGGAACGGCACGGCATCGTACTGACCGCAAGCGCGGAGGCCAAGGCCCGAGGCGTCAAAACTGGCATGGCGAATTGGGAGGCCCGGCGGGCCTGTCCCGGCCTGATCGTTGTACCGCCGCAATATGACCAGTACTGCAAGTATTCCAAGCTGGCCCGAGCGGTCTACGGCAGATACTCCGACCGGATTGAGCCGTATGGCATGGATGAGTGCTGGGTCGATATTTCTCCGATCTGCCGTACCTTTGATGAGGCAGAGGAAATCGCGAATGAGATTCGCTCCTCCATCAAGGAGGAACTCGGCCTCACGGTTTCCATCGGGGTATCCTTTAGCAAGGTACTGGCCAAGCTGGGCAGCGACATGAAAAAGCCTGATGCGGTGACTGTACTCTCCCCGGAAAACTGGGAGGAGCGTGTCTGGCCGCTGCCCGTGTCGGAACTTCTGTATGTTGGGCACAGCACCACCCGTAAGCTGATGTCGCGGGGTGTACTCACCATTGGTGACCTTGCGCATTATCCCTATGAGTGCATTCGCCAGTTGCTCGGAAAGAACGGTACCGCGCTGTGGCGATACGCCAATGGTCTGGATCGTTCGCCGGTCATGCCGGTCAATTATGAGTGCGGCGTCAAGAGCGTCAGCCACGGCATCACCTGCAGGCAGAACCTTGAGACACCGGAGCAGGTGTGGAAGGTGATGCTGGAGCTGGCACAGGATGTGGGGCACCAGCTTCGCGGGTATGGTCTGGCTGCAACCGGTGTTCGTGTCTACATCCGGGAGAGCGACATCAACTACGGCCTTGCCAAGCAGAGCCGGGTGTCCTTTCCCACACAGAGCCCGCTGGAGATCGCGCAGGCAGCCCGCATCCTGTTCATGGAGAACTACCAGTGGAACAACCCGGTTCGCGCCGTGTGCGTTTCGACCTTCGGACTCGTACCCCGGGACTCTGCGGTTCAGCTGAATCTGTTTGTGGACGAGACGCGGCGCATGCGCCGTCAGAAGCTGGATGACTGCATCGATGAAATCCGGGGACGCTTCGGCAAGCATTCGATCATTGCTGCTTCCCTCATGGGTGACCTGTATATGCCGGACGATGGTCGCCATGAGGTAAAAATGCCCGGCATGATGTTCACCTGATGGCAAGGGTGATGAGCTCAATCTGCTACAGACAGGAGGACTGAGGAGTATGGAAAGAAAGAAGATCCGCGTTGCCAGGAATGTCGCACACCCTGGCCACCGCTTCAGAATGGCGAACATGGTCAGCATTATATGCCCGAACTGCGGCTTTCGCCGTCTGATCGACTCGGGCCTGCTTACCGTGTCCGAGACCTTCATTCCCGGTCAGAATGGCTACGAAAGCGCTGATTACTATCAGAAATGCAGCCGATGCAATGAGGAGATCGGTATCAAAAAGCTGAAATAATCATCAAGAGCACGCCGCACAGCCGACTGGCTGATTAAACATGACGGACGAGCCTGGTGTATAGCTTCCAAGCTATGCATTTGGCTCGTTTTTTTGTCCCTACGGAATTCCTGCAATGCCTGTCCTGTAGGAAAGGGGGTTCGATTTCCGAGATGCGCCTGCTTATCAGCGGGATCAGAAATGCTTGGAACCCATGCGCACCCCTGTGATTTCGTTCAGTCCGCCACGCAGCTTTCCAAAGGAAATGGGGACATTTCTAATCCCCGCGCCCAGGCTGATGACTGAAGACCAAATCAACTGCCCCTATGGTACCTCGCACCGCCCAACCCGGAGCCGCTGATCACGGCATTTCGCAGAAAGGCGCGGGCGGTGCTCACAGCAACGATACTGCGAAGTCGCTGCAAGACCAGAAACGGAGAGATTCGTAATGGCTGCAGCTGTATTCAATGCGCCCTTTTTCAGCTCTCCGACAGCAAAAAATGCAAGGAGAGCTTGAAAAATGAAGGTTACCTACCGCAATTCCGACACCACTACCATCGAGATCGAAACCAGTGAAGAGATCGCCGTCACCCTGACTGAGAGCTACCGCAAGGAGGACAACCTTGCCCGCAAATGCCGCTACCACCACTACAGCTACGATGCCATCGACTTTGAAGGCGAGGAGTACGCCGATCCGGATACCCCGGAGAGCATCCTGACCGCTTCCGAAGCCGAGGCCGAAAGCAATGCCCGGTACGCGCAGGCGCTCACCCTGCTGACCGAGGTACAGCGCAGCCGCTTCCTTATGTACGCCGCAGGCCTTTCAACCCATGAAATTGCCCGGCGTGAAGGCACGAATCAGAAGTCGGTCCACGAGTCCATCGAGGCCGCCCGCAAAAAGCTGAAAAAGTTTTATGCGGACACCCCCTCAAAGTGACCTGCAAATCTCCGTACTGCGCCAAGGGCAGTCATGCCCGGCAGAGAGGAGGTCAGCAAATGACCCAGATGACCCTGAAGCACCGTGTCCGCATCAATGTGTGCGATGAGCATGGTCGCAAGCAGCCGGTTCTGCGCAGCGGAACGGCGCGGCTTCCGCAGCGGCTGCTGAAATGGCTGTTCGGCGATTTCTGCGAGGTGCTGGTGCTCACCCCCGGCAAGACCGTCGGCGAGGTGGAAATTCACGAGGTTCCCCCGGAGGTGAAAGAAGATGCACCTGTATGAGATCAACACGGAGATCGCCCTGCTGATGCAGCAGCTCGAGGTCGATGAGGATACCGGCGAAATCCTCACCAGCTCCGAGGCCATCCTCCAGCAGCTGAACGCGCTGGACATGGAGCGCTCCCGGATTCTGGAGTACCTGGCCAAGGTGGTGCTGGACACCCGTGCCGAGGCCGCGGCCCTGAAGGCTGAGGAGGAACGCCTCGCCAAGCGCCGCCGGATCTGCGAACACCGCGAGGAACGGCTCATCGAGGTGCTGGACCGCGAGTGCAAGGGCCAGAAAACGGATCTCGGCATTGCCACCCTCCGCTACCGGGTGACCAGCCGGGTGGAGGTGTCCGATGCCGCGAAGGCCATCAGCTGGCTGCGCAGGCACAAGTACCGCGACTGCATCCGCGTCAAGGAACCCGAGGTCGACAAGACCGCTGTGCGCCGCCTACTGACCGACGGCAATACGATACCGGGCATTGCGCTGGTCACCGGCCAGTCGTGCTCCCTGAAATGAAATGGAGGATGAAACACATGAGCTTTCCTGTAGACGATTTCGGTATGAACATCCGGGCCGAGGTGAAGGCCTACAACTTCGGCTTTTCCACGGCGAAGAACCTGGCCAGCGTGATTCGGGCCAACGACAAGGTGACGGTCGTGACCTTCGCCCTGCCGACCCATGCGTGCTTCCGGCCCAACGGTCTCGGCATCTGCCCGCAGAACGTGACGATCATTGCCAACAGCCGGTATGCCGATCAGGCGCTGGAGCTGAAGCAGGCGTACCCCGAGCTGCGCATCTTCCTTGACCCGCGTGTCCACGCGAAAATGACGCTGGCCTCCTCCGGCAAGGTGTGGATGGGCAGCGCGAACATGGCCATGAGCAACAGCCTTGACTCCACCATCGGCATCGAAAGCCCGGCGGTGTATGCGTACTTCATGGACCAGATCCGCCGAAGCGGCCTGCTGTGCCCGGAAAACGAAGTGCAGCTGGGCTTCGATGATCCCGTCTATGACGGCAAGCCCGTCTGTGCCGCGGAAGATTTCGACGAGCTGGACGATGACGAGTAAGGAGGGTTCCCATGCTTCCGATCAAGAGCGGACGCCTGAACAAGCCGGTCAAGGCCGTGATCTACGGCCTTGAGGGCACCGGCAAGAGCACGCTGGCGGCGCACACGCCCAACCCGCTGTTTCTGGACACCGAGGGCGGCACGACCTACCTCGATGTCAACCGCATCGACCAGTTCACCGGCTGGGAGGGCCTGCTGAACACCATCGAGGAGGTGGCGCGGGACACCGCCTGCTGTGCAACGCTGGTCATCGATACCGCTGACTGGGCTGAGCAGATGGCCATCAAGCATATCTGCGAGAAGTACAAGCAGACCGGTCTGGAATCCTTCGGCTTCGGCAAGGGCTACACCTACCTCGCTGAGGAGTTTGCCCGGATGCTCCGCGCCTGCGAAAACGTGTTGGCCTCGGGCCGCAATGTGGTCATCGTGGCCCACGCCCGTGTGCGCAAGCAGGAGCTGCCCGAGGAAATGGGTGCCTTCGATCACTGGGAGCTCAAGCTTTCCCGGCAGTGTGCGCCCCTGCTGGCTGAGTGGCCGGACCTGCTGCTGTTCGTCAGCTACAAGACCTTCGTTTCCGGCACCGAGAGCGGCAGCAAGAAGGCCAGCGGCGGCAAGCGCGTCATGTATGCCACGCATCATCCCTGCTGGGATGCCAAGAACCGCTTCGGCCTGCCGGATGAGATGGACCTGGATTACAGCCACATTGCGCATCTGTTCACCGGTCAGGCTCCCATCCCGGCACCGCCCGCACAGCCGGATTTCCTTGCCGAGCTGGCAGAGCGCATGGAGCGGGACGCGGTAACTGAGGCACAGATCCGTCAGGTAGTCGCCCAGAAGGGCCACTATCCCGAGGAGGTTTCCCCCGCACAGTATCACCCGGATTTCTTCCGTCAGTGGCTGTTCCCGCACTGGGACAAGATCGTGGACGTGATTCGCAGCAGCCCTGAGTACACGCCGTTTTGAGGAGGTAAAGCACAATGAGCAACTATGATGCCAACCTGATGGACTGGGACTCCGCCATTGAGTCCGACGGTCAGCAGTTTATCGTTCTGGACGAGGGTGACTACACCTTCACCGTGACCGGCTTTGAGCGTGGCCGCTATCCCGGCAGCGCGAAGATTCCCGCCTGCAACAAGGCCAGCCTGACGCTCACCATCGACCTGCCCGGCGGCCAGACCGCCAGCTGCAAGGAGGACCTGATCCTGTACCGCACCCTCGAATGGAAGCTGGCGGCCTTCTTCCGTGCCATCGGGCAGAAGAAGTCCGGCGAACGCGTGGTCATGGACTGGAGCAAGGTGCTGGGTGCCCGCGGTCGCGCACACTTCAAGCCTCGCACCTATACCAGCAACGGCTCCGAACACACCACCAACTCCGTGGACCGCTACTACGATTTCGATCCGCAGGCCATGCAGCAGGATTGGGTACGTGATGCTGAGCAGGCCGTGATGAACGGCACCGCACAGCAGATGCCGTCCCAGCCCCAGTATGTTCAGCAGCAGATGGGCTGGAAGAACGGAGGTTTCTGATCATGATGCAGCTCCGGCCTTACCAAAGTGAAGCCGTGACTGCCATTCGCCGCGAGTGGGCGGAGGGCAAGCAGCGCACACTGCTTGTTCTCCCCACAGGCGGTGGCAAGACGGTCGTGATGTCCAAGGTTGCCGAGGGGGCCGTGCGCGAGGGCGGCAGAGTCCTCATCATGGCGCACCGCGGTGAGCTTCTGACACAGGCTGCGGACAAGCTCCGCATGGTCACTGGCCTCGAAAGCGCCATCGAGAAAGCGGAAAGCAGCAGCCTGGGCAGCATGTTCCCCGTAACGGTCGGCTCGGTGCAGTCTCTGTGCCGGGAGCGCCGACTATCCCGGTTCCCGCAGGACTATTTCTCCACAATCCTTGTTGATGAGGCGCATCACTGTCTGGCGGACAGCTATCAGCATGTGCTGGCACATTTCCCGGATGCAAACGTTCTGGGCGTGACCGCTACCCCGGACAAGCTGCTGAAAAAGCAGATGGGCCAGTATTTCGACAGTCTGGCCTATGAGTACACCATGCGGCAGGCCATCAAGGACGGGTACCTCTGCCCGATCAAGGCGCAGATGATTCCGCTGGGGCTGGACATTTCTGGCGTAGGTGTGTCCGAGGGCGATTACAGAGCGGATGACATCGGCAGCGCGCTGGAGCCGTACCTCGCGCAGATTGCCGATGAAATGCAGGAATACTGCCGGGGCCGCAAGGCGGTCGTGTTTCTCCCGCTGGTCAGCACCTCCCAGAAGTTCTGTGTCATGCTGCGGGAGCGCGGCTTTCGCGCCGCAGAGGTCAACGGCGAAAGCCCTGACCGCGCACAGCTTCTGGAGGACTTCGACCGCGGCAGGTACGACGTCCTCACGAACAGCATGCTGCTGATCGAGGGCTGGGACTGTCCCTCCGTGGACTGCATCATCAACCTGCGGCCTACCAAGGTGCGCAGCCTGTACCAGCAGATCATCGGTCGCGGCCTGCGCCTCAGCCCCGGCAAGGAATACCTGCTGGTGCTGGATTTCTTGTGGCAGACGGAACGCCTTGACCTGTGCCGCCCCTCCTGCCTGGTGTGCAGGGATGAAAACGAAGCCGAGCACGTGGACCGCATGGTGGAGGACACGACCGGCGCTGTTGACCTGATGGAAGCCGAGGAGCAGGCCGAGCGCGACACGATTCTGGAGCGCGAACAGTCCCTGGCCCGGCAGCTTGCCGAGATGCGCAGCCGCAGGCGCAGGCTGGTTGATCCGCTGCAGTTCGCCATGTCCATTGCCGCCGAGGACCTGGCTGATTACACACCGACCTTCGCGTGGGAGATGGCCCCGCCCTCCCAGAAGCAGCTGGACTTTCTGGAGAAGCGCGGCATCGACGCCGGAAGCATTGAGAACATGGGCAAGGCCAGCATGCTGATCGACCGCCTGATGAACCGCCAGAAGGAGGGCCTGAGCACACCCAAGCAGATCCGTCTGCTGGAGCGCTACGGCTTCCGGTTTGTGGGCACATGGTCCTTCGACGCTGCCAGCAAGGTTATTTCCCGGCTTGCGGTGCTGAACTGGAAGCTGCCGTATGGCTTTAACCCGGCGACCTATGTTCCATCGTAAGGAGGAGAGCCCATGGATAACCTCTTGATTTCCGCACTGTCCGCGGTTGATGTGCGCGATCTGTCCTACGCGGAATGGATGAACGTGGGCATGGCGCTCAAGCATGAGGGCTATGCCTGCTCCGTCTGGGATGAGTGGAGCCGCAACGATCAGCGCTATCATCCCGGCGAGTGTGCCCGCAAGTGGAACACATTTCATGGCAGCGGTACCCCGGTGACCGGCGCGACCATCGTGCAGATGGCCAAGCAGCGCGGCTGGAAGCCCTTCGAGGGAAACGGCATCATGGGCTGGAACGATGAGCTTTCCTATGACGGAACGCCGGAAATTTCCGTTCCGTCAGGTCGTGCCCATGACGGAACGCCGGGTATTTCCGTTCCGTTCGACAATCTTCTGCCGGACATGAAGCCGACCGCTGAGCTGGCGAAGTACATCTCGACGCTGTTCAGGCCCGAGGAGTATGTGGGCTATGTCACCGGCGAGGTGCGCCAGAACGAGGACGGCGAATGGGAACCGCTGCGCGGCGTGTTCAACCGCACAGCCGGTGAGCTGCTGACCTCTCTGGCCAAATACCCGGATGACCTCGGCGCGACCATTGGCGATTGGAAGCCCCAGGTGGGCGGGTGGATTCGCTTCAACCCGCTGGACGGCACCGGCGCGTCCGACAGGAATGTCACCGCCTTCCGATATGCGCTGGTGGAATCCGATGTGATCCCGATTCAGGATCAGCTCGCGGCCTATCAGCGGCTGGAGCTGCCGATTGCCTGTCTGGTGTCCAGCGGCGGCAAGTCCGTGCATGCCATCGTGCACATCGACGCGCCGGACGAATCGGAGTACCGCAAACGGGTGCTGTTCCTGTACTCGTTCCTCATCGGACACGGTCTGATCGTCGATCAGGCGAACAAGAACCCGTCCCGGCTGTCCCGGATGCCCGGGGTGGACAGGAACGGAAATCGCCAGAAGCTGCTGGCTGTCAACACAGGCAGACGGTCGTGGCAGGACTGGATGGATTTCGTTGAGGGGCTTGAGGATGACCTGCCTCCGCTGGAGGACATGTCAGCGCTGCTGGCACACCAGCCGGAGCTGCCGGAGGAGCTGATCCGCGGCATACTCCGCTGCGGGCACAAAATGCTCATCTCCGGCTCCTCGAAGGCGGGCAAGTCGTTCCTGCTCATGGAGCTGGCGATTGCGATTGCCGAGGGCCGCAAATGGCTGGGCTTTCCCTGCAAGAAGGGCCGCGTACTGTATGTGAATCTGGAGATCGACCGCGCCAGCTGTATCAACCGCTTTGCGAAAATCTACGAAGCCCTGCACATTCAAAAGCCCAACGCCGCAAACATCGTGCTGTGGAACCTACGCGGCAAGGCTGTGCCGCTGGACAAGCTGGTGCCCAAGCTCGTGCGCCGTGTGCGCGATCAGCACTTTGACGCCATCATCATCGACCCCATTTACAAGGTCATCACCGGCGATGAAAACAAGGCCTCCGACATGGCGCTGTTCTGCAATCAGTTCGACAAAATTTGTGCCGAGACCGGGTGTGCCGCCATCTACTGCCATCATCACTCCAAGGGCGATCAGGGCAACAAGGATGCCAAGGACCGTGCGTCCGGCTCCGGTGTGTTTGCCCGTGATCCGGATGCCCAGCTGGACATGATCGAACTGCAGTTGGACGGCGATATGAAATACGAGGCCGAGGCATTCGGGCGCACAGCATGGCGATTGGAGAGCAGCCTGCGCGAGTTCCCCAATATCATCCCGGTGGACTTCTGGTTCGACTATCCGATTCACACGCTGGCAAGGCCCGAGGAGCTGACACAGGCTCCTGCCAAAGGCAGCGTTGCCGCAAAGATTCGGGGCGGGAAAAACTGCAGCCGCGATGAGCGTGCTGAACGCATCCGCATGGCATTTGCCGCCTGTTCGTTCGATCCCGACACTCCGGTCACGGTTTCCGCAATCGCATCCTACCTGGACATGACCGACAGAACGGTGCGCGACTGGCTGAAAGAAATGTCGGACGAATACCAAAATGACCGCGGCGTCGTGACCCGCATCTGACTACACGATTTGGTCGCAAACGGAACGGAACGTCTATATATATAGCGTTGTGTTCCACAACCCTCTACGGGGAGGAGTTCGTTACACTCCTCCCCCCATACGAGGAGTGAACCAAGCGTTCCGAAAGGAGCTTTCCGTGATGAATTTCTTTCTCGACATGATTCCCCCGACTGTCACCGCACAGGAACACAAGGTGATGATTCGCCGCGGTCGACCGATCTTCTACGATACCCCGCGCCTGAAGGAAGCCCGCAGGCTGTACGAGCACGCGCTGCGGCTCAACCGGCCTGACACACCGCTGGAGGGTGCTCTGGCCCTGACCGTCGAGTGGTATTTCCCCAGCAAGATACACCGTGAGGGTGCGCTGCGGGTGACCCGCCCCGACACAGACAACCTGCAGAAGCTCCTCAAGGACTGCATGACCCGCGTCGGCTTCTGGAGGGATGATGCGCAGGTGTGCCGGGAAACCGTCACAAAGCGCTGGACCCGCACACGGCCCGGCATCCGAATCGAGGTGACGCAGCTTGTTGAGTGAAGCTGAGACCCAGATCTTTCGAGCGGCGTACAGATACTTCGCCGCACACCCGTCACCGCCGCCCATGTCCGATCAGGCAGCCTCGCTTGTCTGGTGGGAAACCGCGGCGAAAGACATCGCTGCTGTGTCAGCCAGCTGGAACAATCATCCGCTGATCATCAGGCTGCTGGCTGCGATTTACGAGTACCTTGAGGAAAAGGCAAAGGAGGCAGTACATGAACTACCGCAGAAACCATGACGGCTATTATGACCCCACCGCCGGTGAGGCGCTTGAGCATATTGTGTATGAGGAACGCCGCAGGCGCAGACTGGCACAGAAGCGTGAACAGCAGCCGGGCACGCAGCCCGAAGAACAGAAGCCCCGCCGCCAGCGCTATGTGAACATCGGCAGGCATAGGAGGTTCTGACATGACCGGCGAGAGACGGCACAGAAGGGAGGCAGACAGATGAACGCCAAAGAGTATCTCAATCAGGCGAGGGTGCTTGACCGCAGAATCAATATCACCCTTGAGCGTGTGTCCCAGCTTCGTTCGCTGACACAGCGCATTACCCCAGCCTATGATGGCGAGGTGGTTTCGCACACCCGCAACGTGACCTCCCTGCAGGACACGATTGTCCGGCTTCTGGAGGCTGAGGATTTGCTGAACAGCACCATCGACACCCTCGTTGATCTCAAGACCGAGATTTCCGGTGTGCTCAAGCAGATTCACGACCCGGACTGCAGGTTGCTGCTTGAAATGCGCTACCTGGCCTTCAAAAGCTGGGAGGAGATTTCGGAGATCATGCATCTACACATCCGCTCGACCTACAAGATGCACGGGCGGGCGTTGAAGGCGGTCGAGGAGATCATCAACGCGCCGGGATTTGAGAGCGTCATCAAATTGGGCAGTTAAGGGCACTTGTGTGCATGCCTGTCTTTGTGGTATGATATGCTTGTCAAAACTGGATGCACAGGTGATACACGCAGTCTCGGCCCAACCGCCGGGACTGCTTCTGTTTTTGGAGGAAGCATGACACGCGATGAACTGATTCAGAAGATCGATGCGGCAAAGCGGGAAATGGAGCACGCCGGGCCGATTCACCGGCGCGACCTCGCAAAGCACATCCGCCGCATGGAGAAGGAGCTGCGCTTCTTCGATTTTTCTCACCGGCAGGCACAGAAGCCGCATATTACCGCTTGACTTTTCCCGCGGGTAGAGCGTATATGTCACTACCCTAAAACAAGGAGGTCAAGCCCCATGATCACGATTGCAACCCAGTGCGATGACCGCAAGGCCATGGTCCGCAGGCTCTCCGAGCGCCTGCAGACTCCGGCGGTCTATCTGTACACTCCGACCTACGCCTTCCAGATTGGAGAGATTACGGTGAACAGAGACGCATCCGTCAGCGGCGAACGCGAAGCCCTGCTTCCCGCCGCTGAATGCCTGCTGGAAAACGGGTACATCACCGAGCTGCCCGCCGAGCTGACGGCAGCGGATTCCGAAGCGACTGCGGAGGAAGCGCCTGCCGAAGCAGAGTCCGCCGATACCGCAGCCGAGGACATCACGGTGACAACCCTTCGGATTTACGAGCCTGACTGGACGGTGCAGAGCATGACGAACCTCATGCACATGCTGTACGCCCGGCAGGACCTGATCAACCGAATGCTGCAGATGAACTGCCTGCGCATCGACGAGGTGTTCATTCAGAACCTTGCAGCAGCCAGCCTGACCTGCGTCAGCGATTTCGAGACGATGCTGCATGACGCCATCCGGAACGGACAGGTCGCAGGCATGAACCTCGACGCCGGTGCCGTTTCGGTGGACATGCCCTACGAGCGGGATTCCATCCGATGGGTGTTCTACTCCCAGCTCATCAGCGCCTGCGTCAAGGCCGCCAAGAGTGCGAAGCGGGTCCTGCCGCGCAGGCTGGATTCCGAAGCGGACAAGTACCATGCCAACGCCTGGCTGAACCGGCTGGGCTTCGGCGGTGCGGAACACAAGGAGCTGCGCCGCACACTCATGGGACACCTGGACGGCTACGCGGCATTCAAGAGCGCGGATCGGATGCAGGCGCACAAGAACAAGCTGGCTGAACAGCGCAGAATCCGACGTGAGCTGAACGAGGAGGTGCAGAAGCATGACTGAGAAGATGATCGCCCGGCTGGCTGATTTGAGAGCCAGACAGCATGCCGGTGAACACATGCGCTGCCCCCGCTGCGGGCAGGACACCATGAAGCCCGATTTGAAAACCAACGCCCTCAGCCGCCATGTCGATGATGTGTACATCTGCGACAGCTGCGGCACGGCTGAAGCCCTGCTGGATTTCATGAAGCAGGAGCTGCCGCTCACGATGTGGGCGATTTGCAAGCCCCTGCGCCCGGCCAGCGGATTTGGCGGCATGACCGCCGCGGATGTGCTGGCAAAGGTCATGACCGATCAGCTGCACACGCTGATCGCGATTTACAAGCTGTGCGAGGCTTACCCCGAGAACCGCGACGAGTACAGAGCGGAAGCCTACGAGACCTGCCCGGGCCTGACAGAGTTGTGGACCGAGCCCTTCACGGCACGGTACGATTCCAAAGACAGTCCGGTCATGCTCCGCTTCCGCATGACGGACAGCGGTGACGTACAGGTGGCAGCGAACATCCTCGAAGCCAAATAACACCCTGGCAGATTCACGAGCGTCGGCGGCAGCAATGCCCCGGCGCTTTTCCTTTGCGCACGTTGGGCGCACGTGGCCCGCTGTCGGGCCTGCGTCCCCGAGGGCGGGCAAACGGCCCAGCGGATTCCAAAGCGCGCGACACGGGCCAACGTGGCGGCTTTCTGCGCAAGACAAAAAAAGCGGCCGCCTTCGCATTGGAAAGCGGCTGCGCTGTACGCGGCGATTCAGAAGCTCCACACGCCCCGGTGGTAGAGGTTGCTGTAGAGCAGGCCGCGCTCGTTGAAAAACTGTCCGACCGTGGCGATGTAGCCCGAGCCGTCCAGGATGGCCATTTTGGAGCCGATGAGGCACCGGATGGTTTCCAGCACATCGGGGTCGTGCAGGTCGGAAGGGCTCCCGATGATTTGGGAGAGGTAGTCGGCGATGAAGATCGCGGTGTCGCTGTACTCCTTCTCGTTCGGATCGCTGGTCAGCCGGATGATGCCGTTGTGCGCGATGCCCACACCGCAGTGAACATCCAGCGCCTTCATCACCTCGCGCTGATTTGAAAGCGGGAACGGATGGGTCATGCTCGGGTTGATGCCCGCCTGCGTGCTGATGCGGAAGTGGTACACCACGCTGTCCTTCGCGGTGAAGTGTTCAGCCTTGAGGGCATTCAGGAACTCATCGAGGTTCATGAAGCCCTTGTGGATGGTCACTTTGCCGTCGCGGGCCACCATGTATCCGGCCCCGTCGGGGTTCCGCAGGAACATGGCCTTGATTTCGGAGCGGTTGGGCTGTCTCACGCCCTTGGGTGATGCGCAGATTACACACATGTCGGTAATCCTCCTTTGGTGTATTAGGGAAGCCAAGGCTCCCGCGACACCCTTGCGGGTGTTTCGGCCTGTGCCGGGGGCCATCGTCAGGCGGGTTTGATTTGCAAGCTCAGGCAGCGGTGTATTCCGGGTAGGCGTTCTCGCAGCCGCGGTGTATCCTTACCAGCCACTGTGCGCGCTTTCGGATTTCCGGCAATGCCCGGCGTACACGCTCGTCACCATCCAGCTTGCTGAGCATGATGTGGTTGAGGTAGTCGAACTCGGCGGCGTCAAACCAGTCGAAGATGTCCATGCAGGTGTCCAGGTCGTACTTGATGTGCTTCATTTGAAAGCCTCCTCGATTCTGAAGCTCCGGGCCTTTGCCCGGGCGGCAGCGTATTCATCACTCTTTTGCCGGGGAATAGCAAGCGATTAGCAGGCGGTTATGTGCATCGGCGAAACTTTATTTCAGAGCACACACCATCGTGTGCTCAGTTGCCGATCACCCGGTAACCGGCAAGCTGGATTTCCGTGCTCATGGCCTTGGCCAGCTGGGCGGCGGTCATCAGGCCCTGCGCGACCTGCAGGATGTCCTCGGGCGGCAGGGCTCCGTAGCTGGTGGTCTGGACCGCGATGCGGAAGCTCCCGGTGAAGCACACCTCGTCCTCCACGCACATGTAGGGCGTGTATTCAGGAGCGTCCGCGCGGGTGTAGAAGCTCAGGCCGATGCTGTTCTCTCGTTCCCGGATGCGCAGCTCGTAGGGCGTGCCCTCGCACAGGGCCTGCAGTCGATTCAGAAGCTGACGATTGCCGGTGGTGTTCTCCATGGTGTTTACCTCCTGCGCTGTGCGCGTGTATTCGGAAGCTCGGCTCCCGCGACCGTCCCCTGTGTTCACCGGGTAGGTTTCGGCCTGTGCCGCAGGCCATCCGGGGGCCGACCTTCGGCTCAGGCGGGGCGATTCAGTTGCCCGTGGCCGAATCGAAGGTCATGCCCGCGATCCGGCGCTCCGTGTGCGTGGTCCAGTTCAGTTCGACCAGCTCGATTCCGGAGTACAGCTCGGCGCTGTCGGGCTCGGCGAACATCCGGAAGGCGTCCCAAGCCTCGGGCAGGCTGGTGAATTCCTCCTCCGAACCGGGCACACCGACGCCCTGTTCGCGGTGAGTGAAGCGGATGATGAAGGTCAGATTTGGAAGCATGGTGTTCTCCTTCTCCCGGGTGTGCGCCCGGGGCGCTTGATTTGGCGGCGGCTGGGCCGTTCCCAAGGGCATCCGATTCAGAAGCCGGGTGTCCTTGGGAGCGGGCGGGCCGTGTGCGTGGCCCGCGCCCATTCCCGTGTGCTCAGGCGGCCCTGCGCCAAGCGGCATTGCCGGGCAGGCGGCAGATCAGCTGTTCGCGGGCGGTCTTGAAGGCGTCCCCGCTCATGCCGATTCGCAGGAGGAGGCACCGGAAGGTGTACTTCGGGTTGTCGGTTTCCGGGCGGGCCGGGCTGGCGGTCTTGATCGCCTTGGCGCGGGCCGAAAGGGCCATGCAGAGCTGGATGTCGGCGAGGACCTCGGCGGTGTTCAGGGTGGCGTTGAAGGCGCGGAACTCGATGCCCTTCCCTTGGAAAAGGCTGTGCAGGTTGAGCAGGCGGTAGCGGCTGGAGTGGTAGTGCTCGTGTGCGCAGGCCTCCCAGTCGTTTCCGCCGTACCAAAGGCGGGCAATCGCCGCGCGGCTGGTGGGCTTCTGGGTGTTCAGCTGGCGCAGGAAGTGCGGGTCGACCGGGCGGCACCAGCGGTTCCGGCGCTCCGGGGTGATCCCGAGGGCGAGAGTCAGCAGGTCCTCGTTCGCGTTGACCAGATTGACCAAGTTCCGAAGGGAAGCCGGGGTGTGCTCCGCGTCCCCGATGTGCACGTGGATGCCGCAGAAGGCCCCGTTCGTCTTGGCCCCGGCGGCCCGCAGGGCTTCGATGAGCTTGCACACCGTGCCGAGGTCGTCCCAGCCGAGGACCGGGCTGTTCAGCTCGCACTCTTCGCCGAAGAAGTCCGGCGCGTCGTTGATGCTCGAGTCGAACACCACCGTCCAGCGGCGGCCCGCGGGGTCCTCGACCTCGTACTTGTCGTAGACGCCGCCGCGGTGGCGGGTTGTGCTTCCGAAGAAGGTCGCGACCACCTCGGCGGCGGCGCGGCGGGTCATGCCGAAGAACTCGAGCTCCAGCCCGAAGGTCTCCCGGGAAAGGTCGGCGGCGGTTGCCGGGTTGGTGTGGTTGACTGCCATGGTGTGCTCCTTTCGGCCCGGCGGCTTTTCCCGCCCGGCGGCCCGCCCGGGGTTGCCCCCGCGGCGTGACACATTCATCACTCCGCGCCGCCGAAAAAGCAACCCGATGAAAAGCAAGAAATTGAAGAATTAACAGCTGACTTAAGAAAAGCACTTGAAGGTGACAATGT
>ERZ825137.1019-NODE-1019-length-37920-cov-8.600607_pt1 | contig 37920 bp, 35 predicted proteins | sample MGYA00519873_ERZ825137 | MGnify/ENA primary metagenome ERZ825137 (study PRJEB31778, sample SAMEA3449190) | human gut metagenome | biome: human gut; feature: human-associated habitat; material: faeces | place: United Kingdom | collected 2010/2012 ...
GGTCGGTGCTTCTGCTTCGCAGAGGTGTCCACCGGACACCCGCACCGCAATGACGAGGGAGCGGAAAAACAGATCAGCACGCACCATTCGGCGTTCGCAGCGACAGCCCTTTAAACGTGTTTTTTACCACTGCTGCTTTTCGGGCAGCACGGTTATGTTGCTTACCATATCGCCGTTTATAAGCTTTTGGCTACCCTTTTTGTCTGTAAGCATTATCCAGTTTTCCTCTGCCGCAGTGATTTTACCCCGTGCGCCGAAGCTGTCGTTAAACATAGCAACAGAGCAAACCTTTCCTATAAAATCTTTAATAAGCTCGGTAGGCATATTTTGTTTTCCCCTTTTTCTTCTTTTGTTTATTATATTCAAATAAAGCCTGCTCCTGTTATTAAGCAGCGGAATAAGTAAAAGCAAAAAAGCTATTATAAAAATTTCATATTGCATTTTAAATTACCCTATTGCTTAAAAAGCTTTTTATAGTTTGCCGGGTCATAGGCTTCAAGAAACGCCGTCCATTGCTCGTCTGTCACGGTCTCGCCGTTTTCGGCAATGTTGATATTATATATTTCGTAAAGATTTTCGGTTATGCGCTTATACTGCTTTTCGGTTTTTATTTTTGCCCTTAGCGCTATTGCGGACATAACGATCATAATTACAGCCAACACCGCAAGCGGAATAAGGTGGCGCCAATAAAACGAAGGCTTAAAGCCCATTACTCCGAGCGAATCCTTCATAGCGGTGCCGAAAAGCGGAATTAAAAGTATCTCGGCTGCAACGCTTAACGCCCCAGCAACGGTTTTAAACCTGAAAAAGCTTAATATGTACCCCGCTATCATAACGGCGGTGCAGGCGCAAACCGATATAAGCAGATTTTTAATCGGCGCAAAATTATCGGTTCCGTAACGCACCAAAAACATACCCGCTATAAACATAAGATTTATTCCAACCGAATAAATAAATAACACGGTGTAAATAATACGCAAAGCCAAATAAAGCTTTCCATCGGTCTTGGCGTAACGTATGCCGTTTTTTTCTTCAACCATTCTTACGCGCCTAAGCACGTTATCATACATCTTCATAGCCGTTCTCCTTTACATTTAATATTATTATATCGCCGATTGTTACTCTTGACAAGTATTTTTTAAAAGTATTATAATACCGTACGGTGATGATTTATGGCAAAGCTTAATATTGTAATGGTAGAGCCCGAAATTCCGCAAAACACGGGCAATGTTGCGCGAACCTGCGCCGCCACGGGCGCAAGACTGCACCTTGTGGGGCCTATGGGCTTTAAAATAGACGATAAAAAGCTTAAACGCGCGGGTCTTGATTACTGGCAGTATCTTGATATAACATATTATAACAGCCTTGATGAATTTTTTAATAAAAACAGCGGTTCGTTTTTTTATTTCACTACCAAAGGCAGGCAAACCCATTCCGAGGTTTCATACCCCGACAACTGCTATCTTTTATTCGGCAAGGAAACAAGAGGACTTCCCGAAGAGCTGCTTATTAAAAATCCCGAACGCTGCGTGCGTATTCCGATGCTCGGAGAAATACGAAGCCTAAATCTTTCAAACTCGGTTGCAATTGCGGTTTACGAGGCATTAAGGCAGTGGAATTACCCTGCTTTAGAGAATTTCGGTCAGCTCCATAACTATAAATGGGAGGATATCGGCTGAAAATCACCTGTTTTTTAAAATAAATATTGAAAAATCAGAAAAATGTGGTAAAATAGAGTTGTAAAATTTTTAACAATGTTTAACACATGTTTGAAAGGATGTTTTTAATGAACGCTCTCAACAAAAAAACCGTTGACGACATTAACGTAAAAGGCCAAAAGGTCCTTGTACGCTGCGACTTCAACGTGCCGCTGAAAAACGGCGTCATCACCGATGAAAACCGTATTATAGCGGCTCTTCCCACCATTAAAAAGCTTATTGCGGACGGCGGCAGAGTAATCCTCTGCTCACACCTCGGCAAGCCGAAGGGCGAGCCTAAGCCTGAGCTTTCCTTGGCTCCGGTTGCAAAGCGCCTTTCCGAATTGCTCGGCAAAGAGGTTGTTTTCGCGGCGGACGATAACGTTGTAGGCGAAAACGCAAAGGCTGCGGTTGCGGCTATGAAGGACGGCGACGTTGTACTTTTACAGAACACACGCTACCGTGCGGAAGAGACCAAAAACGGCGAAGAGTTTTCAAAGGAGCTTGGTTCCTTAGCGGATATTTTTGTTAACGACGCGTTTGGCACCGCTCACAGAGCGCACTGCTCAACCGTAGGCGTTGTATCTTATGTTAAAGAGGCTGTTGCAGGTTACCTTATAGGTAAAGAGCTTAAATACCTCGGCAATGCGGTTAACGATCCGGTACGTCCTTTCGTTACAATCTTAGGCGGCGCTAAGGTTGCAGATAAGCTTTCGGTAATCGAAAACCTGCTTAACAAGGCCGATACGCTTATTATCGGCGGCGGTATGGCTTACACCTTCTTAGCCGCTAAGGGCTACGGCGTAGGCAAATCGCTTCTTGATACCGAAAAGATAGATTACTGCCGCGATATGCTTAAAAAGGCAGACGAAAAGGGCGTTAAGATACTTCTTCCCATCGACTGCAGCATTGCGGATCACTTCCCGGATCCGATCGACGCACCTATTGAGGTAAAGAACGTTGACGCAGATAAAATTCCGGCGGACTATGAGGGTCTTGATATAGGACCGAAGACTGCTGAGCTTTTTGCAAACGAGGTTAAAAACGCCAAGACCGTTGTTTGGAACGGACCTATGGGCGTATTTGAAAACCCGACCTTAGCAGCAGGCACAATTGCGGTTGCCAAAAGCCTTGCCGAGACCGACGCCGTAACGATCATAGGCGGCGGAGACTCCGCAGCGGCTGTCAACACCTTAGGCTTCGGCGATAAGATGACCCACATTTCAACAGGCGGCGGCGCTTCGCTTGAATTCCTTGAGGGCAAGGAATTACCCGGCATTGCCGCACTTAACGATAAATAATTTTTATAATTTAAGGCTTGCCGCGGCAAGCCTTAAGTGATGTTAAAGGAGATATTTAATATGAATAAAGCAAAAAGAGCCGCAGTTATTGCCGGTAACTGGAAAATGAACAAAACCCCGTCTGAAACAACGGCGCTTATAAACGAGATGAAGCCCCTTGTAGCAAATGCAGACTGCAAGGTAGTGCTTTGCGTTCCCTATGTTGACATTGCCGCCGCGGTTGCCGCAGCCGAGGGCTCAAACATTGAGATCGGCGCAGAGAACGTTCACTTTAAAGAAAGCGGCGCTTACACGGGCGAGGTTTCGGCTAAAATGCTTGTTGAAAGCGGCGTTAAATACGTTGTTGTAGGCCACAGCGAAAGAAGACAGTATTTCGGCGAGACCGATCAGACCGTAAACCTTCGCACACTTGCTGCCGTTAACGCAGGTCTTACCGCAATTGTATGCGTAGGCGAAACACTTGAGCAGCGCGAGCTCGGCTATACCGAAACACTGCTTAAATTCCAGACCAAAATGGCGCTTACAAATATTTCAAAGGAACAGCTTAAAAATATTATTATAGCTTACGAGCCGGTTTGGGCAATCGGAACGGGCGTTACCGCCACCGCAGAACAGGCGGACGAGGGTAACGGTTATGTCCGTGCGGCTATTGCCGAGGCTTACGGCGAAGAAGCAGCCGAGTCTGTTACAATTCAGTACGGCGGTTCAATGAACGCCAAAAACTGCGACGAGCTTGTTGCCAAAAACAATGTTGACGGCGGACTTATCGGCGGCGCTTCGCTTAAGGCAGAGGATTTTTCAATAATTGTTAAAGCCGCAAGCAAATAATCTTTAACAGGAGTAATACCAATGAAAAAACCCATAGTTTTAACTATAATGGACGGCTTCGGCATTAACCCCGAAACAAAGGGCAATGCAATTAAAGCCGCAAACACACCGCGTCTTGATAAAATTTTTGCCGAGTGCCCCACCACCAAGATCGGCGCTTCGGGTATGGACGTAGGTCTTCCCGACGGGCAGATGGGCAACAGCGAGGTAGGCCACACAAATATAGGCGCAGGAAGAATTGTTTATCAGGAATTAACCCGCATTACAAAGTCTATTAAAGACGGCGACTTTTTTGAAAACAAGGCGTTTTCAGACGCTGTTAACAGCTGTAAGAAAAACGGCGGCGCCCTGCACCTTATGGGCTTGCTTTCAGACGGCGGCGTTCACAGCCATATCGAGCATCTTTACGGGCTTTTGGAGCTTGCCAAAAAGAACGGTCTTACAAGGGTTTATGTTCACGCCCTGCTTGACGGGCGCGACGTACCGCCCGCAAGCGCGGCGGATTATATCGACGCCTTAAACGCCAAGCTTAAGGAAATAGGCGTAGGTAAGCTTGCAACGGTTATGGGCAGATTTTACGGAATGGACCGTGATAACCGCTGGGAACGCGTAGGCAAGGCTTATGCCGCTTTGGTTTACGGCGAAGGCATACAGACAGACGACGCTGCGGCGGCTGTTCGTAAGTCCTATACCGAAATTGACGAAGAGGGCAAGCACATTACCGATGAATTTGTTTTACCCACCGTTGTTTCGGGAACCGAAAGAATAAAATCCGGCGACAGCGTTATATTCTTCAACTTCCGCCCAGACAGGGCAAGGGAAATTACCCGCACCTTTGTTGACGACGATTTCACAGGCTTTGAGCGCAAGGGCGGCAGGCAAAAGGTATTTTATGTTTGTATGACACAGTACGACGCTTCTATGCCGAACATTGAGGTTGCCTTTAAGCCCGAAGAGCTTAACAACACCTTAGGCGAGTTTTTGGCAAATAACGGTATGACACAGTTGCGTATTGCCGAAACCGAGAAATACGCCCACGTAACCTTCTTCTTCAACGGCGGCAGAGAGGTTAAGTTTGACGGCGAAGACAGAATACTTGTTGCTTCGCCTAAGGTTGCAACCTACGATTTACAGCCCGAAATGAGCGCGAACGAGGTTTGCGATAAGGTATGCGAGGCTATTGAATCGGGCAAATACAACGTTGTTATTTTAAACTTTGCAAACTGCGATATGGTAGGCCATACCGGTGTGTTTGAAGCGGCGGTTAAAGCGGTTGAAACCGTTGACGCCTGCGTTGGCAGAGTTGCAGACAGCACACTTAAAATGGGCGGCGTAATGCTGCTTACGGCAGACCACGGCAACGCCGATAAAATGCTTGCGGAGGACGGCTCTCCCTTTACCGCGCACACAACAAATCTTGTTCCCTTCTCTGTTATAGGAAAAGACTGCGAGCTGCGCGAGGGCGGAAGACTCTCCGATATTTCACCCACAATTATTAAGCTGTTAGGCCTCACTCAGCCCAAGGAAATGACCGGCACTTCAATAATTAAATAATTTTTATAACCGAAAGCCACTTATTTTGCTTTCGGTTATTTTTTATCGTCTGCGGTTTCCAAATAGGCAATTGCCAATTTGGAAATCGCGTTTTTTTATATGTAGAATTATGATATAATCAATGGTAAAAAGAGAGGATGATTATATGGCACTTATTAAATGTCCCGAATGTAACAACGATATAAGCGATCAAGCTGAAAAATGCCCGAAATGCGGTTATGAGCTGAAAAAGACCGAAGAACCGCCCAAAGACACAAAAAAGTTTAAGGGCAAAATCGATTATAAATATATAATACTCGGTCTGCTTGTTGTGGTGGTTGGTTTTTATATGCTTAATCAGCGCAACAACACTCAAACCGGCACAAGCAGTATTGACAGCGGCTCGCCTGCCCCATCTTCAGGCACTCAGCCGTCAGGCGGCAGCAGTACCCCCGCAGCAACGCCGGGCACCAATCAGGGCTATGTTGTTTATAACGATACCAATTTAGGCGTTCAATATGAAATACCCGGCTCTTACGGTACGTTTACCGATAATAACGGTCTTACCTATGTCGGCGCCAGTATAGACAGCGAAGGTGCTCTTATCCCCTACATTGTGCTTGGGTGGAGCAACAGCCATAATAATCCCGTTCAGTTTTTAAACGCCTTTACAGACGAGCTTCGCAAAACCTACAATGATGTTGCTATTACAATAGATTTGGTTCAGGGAAATCTCGGTCAATATTCGGTTTACGGTATTCAGTATACCTACAATTCAAGCGGTCATCTTGTTGTAGATAACAGGTACGCCACAGTTATAAACAATAAAATATTTATGATAGGCAGTAAGGAAGAAAACGTTAATCAGGAATATATAAACGATATAATACGGGTAATGTTTAACACCTTAAAGGGAGGAAATTAATATATGGCGCTTATTAAATGCAAGGAATGCGGCGAGGAAATTTCCTCAGGCGCGGCATTCTGCCCCCATTGCGGCTATAAAAACGAAACGCGCTTTTGCCCAGATTGCGGCAAGGAGGTAAGCGATACAGACATTACCTGCCCCCATTGCGGCTGCCCGTTGCATAAAAAAAACGCAACCAATATAATAACCGAAAACCTTGATAAAATTACCGGTGCAAAATCCGAAAGTTATGTTTCGTTTAAGGATCTGTTTAAGGGTACCTTCAAAAAGCACACCTCAGACGATTTAGACGCGGTGTTTGTTTGCGGAACTGAAAAAACCACGCCTGCAATAAACGATATTAACCCGAAAAACGCTGGAGCATGGGTTTATCTTAAAATTTTTATATTCTTTATAATTGCATATATTCCGGTGCGAATAGGATATATAACCTACGGAAATACAAACTTTCTGCCCGCATTGGTAATGCTTGGCGCATTTGCAATGCCGGTTACGGTGCTTATATTCTTTTTTGAAATAAATGTGTTTAGGAACATACCCTTTTACAGGGTAGTCGAATACTTTATTTTGGGCGGATCTTTATCGCTGATCACCGCAATTTTATTTTTCGAGCTTGATCTGAATACCGATATTTCAACATATACGGGCGCGCTTATGGTAGGACTTTTAGAAGAGGCTGCAAAGGCCGCAATTGTTGCAGTTTTCCTGTTCAGAGATAAAAAGTGCAAATATATTTTAAACGGCCTGCTTATAGGAGCGGCGGTAGGCGCCGGCTTTGCCGCTTTTGAAACTGCAGGTTATATTTTAAGATATGGTGCAAGCTACGGTCTTGCCACAATGCTCGGAACCATTAAAGTACGCGGATTTTTAGCCCCCGGCGGTCATGTTGCGTGGGCGGCTATCGAGGGCGCGGCGCTTATGTTTGTTAAAGGCTTTGACAGGCTTGACAAAAAGCACCTTAACGATAAAAGATTTTTGCTTATCTGCCTTATTCCGATAGTTCTGCACGGAATATGGGATATGCCTATCAACTTGCCGTTCTACGGCGTACCGATCATAATGACGGTTCTTGCCTGGTTAGTAATAATTTACTTTATAAACTTAGGTCTAAAGCAGGTGGACGAGGCTAAAAAGCTTCATATTGCAGAAAGCACGCAAAGCGAAGAATAAATTACAAAGCCGGATTTTTTGTAATTCCGGCCGCTAAGCGTTAAAAATCATATTTATTTAAAAAAAAAAACGGATTGCCGCGCGCCCGTCGGCGCTCGCAATGACAAAATGGTCTGTCATTCTGAGTGACGTTGCGAGCGCCTGCGGTGCAGGAAAAAGCAAGCAAAAGGAAGCGCCGCGGTCAAAAGTTGTTCGCGCTCCAAGCGAATAACAACTTTTGGGCACCGCAAGAGTGGTGAGCGCGAAAGAATCCGTATTCTCCCCTTAAAAATGGAACAGATTGCCGCGGGGCTTAAAGCCCCCCCGCAATAACAGCCTTATCGGCAAAAACGGCTCCCCGAAAATATCGGGGAGCCGTTTTTATTTACATATATTTCCGTTTTGAGTCGCACACCGCAGTTATAAACTCGCGGTCAAGCTTTGTAAGCTTATAGCCTGTTCTGTAAATCAGCACGTCTTCGTAAAGCTTTTCGTTATCTATGCAGTCTTTCTGAACAAGACCGTAGCGCTCATACAGATCCTCCGGCACCGGCGATACCCACATAAAGGTTGTAGGCACATTTTCAAGCAGCCTGAACTGACTGCCGCGTTCAAAGATATAAATGTGCTTGTCCACGTGCTTTGAAAGTTCTTCCTTTTTTACGTCTATAAGCGGCAGCGAGGGTACGTATGGGTCGGCATGCGTTATTTCAATATACGGCTCAAGGTCCTTTACCCTGATTTCCTTCTTACCTGCTAAGGGGTGATTTTTTGAAATCAACAGCTTATACTTAAATTCCGTAATCAGCTCCGCCGTTAAATGCTTTTCTTCAAAAAGAGAGCGGTAATACTTTGAAAAGGTTTCCTTAAACCTTACAATACCTAAATTATATTCGCCCTTAACAATGTTATTTATTGTTCGCCAAGAATTTGTTTCCTTATAAAATATATCGGCGGGAATGTCGGTTTTAATGCTTTTTGCAAATTCGGCAAAGGCGTACGATATATAGCTCGCGCGCGGAACAGATACAGCAAGGCGCTGTTTCGGCGCCATATGATTATTATAAATATCCTCTACTTCTTCAACCTGACCGATGATCCGCCTTGCATACTGCAAAAATTCTTCGCCTTCGGGCGTCACGGTTATTCCCTTTGAAGTGCGGTTAAATATTGTTATATGCAGGTTTTCCTCAAGCTCCTTTATCGCGCGCGATAAATTGGGCTGACCCATATAAAGATTTTCCGCCGCGCGGCTTATGGACTTGGTATTGGCAATTTCCACCGCATATTTAAGATGAAGTAAATTCATTAAATCCCAGCATTTCTATTATTTTCTTGCATAGCGCTATATAATTTTATAATAACTCGGCAATAATGTCAATGCTTAAATATTATTAAATAAAAGTGTAATAATACTATAAGGTGATTATATGATTATTACAATAACAAGAACAATAGTGCTGTATATTTTCGTAACGCTCGGAATAAGGCTTATGGGAAAAAGACAGATCGGAGAAATGCAGCCGAACGAGCTTGTGATAACGCTTTTAATTTCCGAAATAGCTGCAATACCGCTTCAGGATACCTCGCAGCCGATATTAAACGGCGTTGTTGCAATATTTATGCTTGTTATTCTTGAAATTATTATTTCCGTTATTACAATGAAAAGTCTCTATGTGCGCAAAATTATGAACGGAAAATCCGCCGTTATTATTAAAAACGGGGTTATAGACCAAAATATGATGCGGCAGGTACGAATGACTGTGCTTGACCTTGTGGAGCTTCTGCGCGGTCAGAACGTTTTTGATATTTCAACCGTGGCATATGCCGTGCTTGAGGTAAACGGTAATCTGAGCGTGCTTTTAAAATCCTCCGAGCAGCCCGTAACGGTAAAGGATATTGATATTAAAAAGGAAAAAGCAACGCTGCCGCTGCCCGTTATAAGCGACGGCAAAATTATAAGGGAATCGCTTGACGCGCTTGAAATAAGCGAGGAAGATATTAAAAGCACGGTAAAGAAAAACAGCACCGATATTAAAGACGTTTTTCTTATGACCATGGACAGATACGGCGAGACAAGCTTAATTAAAATGAGGGATAAACAATGAAAAGACTGATAAGCGCCGCCATACTTTTTGTTTTTGTAATTGCCGCATACTCCGTAAGCTTATGGTATATAACCGACGCCTGCAAGGAAACAAAGGCGCTGATAGACGAATGCGAGGAAGCCTACAAAAACGGCGGCGACGCATACGACAAGGCGGAAGAGCTTAAAAGGCTGTGGGATAAAAAGGAAGGCCCCCTTTCATTTTTTGTAACGCACGACAGCATAGACGAAATAGAGCTTGCCATAAGCGAGCTTTGCGTTTACAGCAAGGCAGAGGAAGAAAACGATTTTAAGGAACGCATAGAAAACATTAAAATGCTGCTGCATCAGGTGGGCGAGGATACTACCTTCAGTATGCACAGCGTCTTTTAGTGCATAAATATGCATTATTACAAATTTTATGCATATAATCTGCATATTAACCAATACGTGCATTATATAACGCGAATTTATGCACATATTTGCAGAATATTTAATATTTATGCATTTTTGTATTGACAACGGCAGTTAATGGTGGTATACTCACATTAGTTTAAAAATTAAAAACAAATTTTAAAGGGGACGTTTTAAATGAAATTCACAACAAAGCTTATCAGCGGTATTGCCGCTTTAGCTATCGCGGCAGTTTGCTGCGGCTGCGGCGGTAACGGAAAAACCACATCAGAGGCAAATAAATCAGGCGACAGCCTTACTGCAAAGGCAGGCACTCTTACGATGGCTACCAATGCAGAGTTTCCGCCTTATGAATACAAAGACGGTGAAACTATTATCGGTATAGACGCTGAGGTTGCAAAGCTTATTGCGGATAAGTTAGGCTTAAAGCTTGAAATTGCCGACGTTGACTTTGACTCGATAATTCCGGGCGTTCAAACCGGCAAATACGATATGGGTATGGCGGGTATGACCGTTACAGATGAAAGAAAGCAAAAGGTTAACTTCTCCGATTCTTATGCAAAGGGTATTCAGGTTGTAATCGTTAAGGACGGCAGCGATATAAAGTCAAAAGACGATCTTGAGGGCAAGAAGATAGGCACTCAGCAGGGCACTACCGGTTATATTTATGCTTCCGATACTCCCGAAAACGGCGGCTACGGTGAAGAAAACGTTATAGGTTATGCAAACGGTTCAGTAGCAATTGAAGCGCTTAAGAGCGGCAAGGTTGACTGCGTTATAATTGATAACGAGCCTGCAAAGGCTTATATTGCGGCTAACAGCGGTCTTAAAATTCTTGATACCGAATTTACTAACGAGGATTACGCTATCTGCTTCTCAAAGAAAAACCCCGAACTTCAAAAGAAGGTTAACGACGCGCTTAACGAGCTTAAGGCAAGCGGCGAATTCCAGAAGGTTGTTGACAAATATATAAAAGCTGACTGATTAAGGTTTTTAATTAAGGGCGGTTTATAACCGCCCTGTTTTTTGATATATGAAAGGAGATGCTTTATTTGCCGATAACACTTAATGTCTTTAATAGCATTATCACTTCAATTAAAGAAATGTTTTTGCATTTGGCGGACGAATTCAAATTTGTATTTATTAACGGAAACCGCTACAAGCAAATGATTACCGGTTTTCAAAACACGCTTAAAATCACTTTCGGCGCGCTTATTATCGGTATTGTAATCGGTATAATTGTTGCCGCCGTTCGCTCTACATACGATAAAAATGCGGATAAAATGCGCAAAAAAGGCGGTATTGGGTATATACTGCTTTCAATACTTAACTTTATAGCAAAGCTTTACCTTACCGTAATACGCGGCACGCCTGTTGTTGTGCAGTTAATGATAGCCTACTTTATTATTTTTGTTTCTGTGCGCGACGGCGTTCCGATAGGAATTTTAGCATTCGGCATTAACTCCGGCGCATATGTTGCAGAAATATTCCGCGGCGGAATAATGTCTGTTGATAACGGGCAGTTCGAAGCGGGCAGAAGCCTTGGTCTTAATTATATTCAAACTATGGCTCACATTATTATACCGCAGATGTTTAAGGCGGTGCTCCCTACCCTGTGTAACGAATTTATAGCCCTTTTAAAGGAAACCTCTGTTGCGGGTTACGTTGGCGTTGTAGATTTAACTAAGGCAGGAAACGCTATTGCCGGCCGCACATATTCATACTTTATGCCGCTTATTACAGTAGCTTTGGTTTACCTTATAATTGTTATGATACTTACAAAGCTTGTAAGCATACTTGAAAGGAGGCTGAGAAGCAGTGAGCGCTGATGATGTTTTAATAAAAGCAGAAGGTCTTGAAAAATCCTTCGGTAAGATAGAGGTTTTAAAAGGCATAAACACCGAAATTCACAAGGGCGAGGTTGTTGTTATAATCGGTCCGTCGGGATCGGGCAAATCAACCTTTCTGCGCACTCTCAACCTGCTTGAAGAGCCTACCGGCGGCAAAATATATTTTGAGGGCGTTGACATAACAGACCCGAAAATTAACATAAACAAGCACCGCCAAAAAATGGGTATGGTGTTCCAGCAGTTTAATCTGTTCCCCAATATGACAGTGCTTAAAAATATGACCTTAGCCCCGATAAAGCTTAAAAAAGCCACAAAAAGCGAAGCCGAAGAGCGTGCGCTCAAGCTGCTTGAACGCGTAGGCCTTGCAGACAGAGCCAACGCCTACCCCTCTCAGCTTTCGGGCGGACAGAAGCAGCGTGTAGCCATTGTGCGCGCGCTTTGTATGCAGCCGGACGTTATGCTGTTTGACGAGCCTACAAGCGCGCTTGACCCCGAAATGGTAGGCGAGGTTTTAAACGTTATGAAGGCGCTTGCAGACGACGGTATGACAATGGCTGTTGTAACCCACGAAATGGGCTTTGCACGCGAGGTTGCAGACCGTGTGCTGTTTATAGACGAGGGCATAATTATGGAGGAAGGAACACCCGAAGAGGTATTCGGTAACCCTAAAAGCCCGCGGCTTAAGGATTTCTTAAGTAAGGTTATATAACGTCTGCTTACAAAATAACCCCCGTTCGGCGTTTTTTAAACGCTGAACGGGGGTTTATCAGTTACCGCATTCAATACTTATTTTATTGAATATTTCAAGAATTTCATCAACCGAGGCGTTTTTCTTATCAAAGCCCGATTTATCAAGAATTATATTGCCCTTATCCATCATTAAAAGCCGCGAGCCGTATTCAACGGCATACCGCAGATTGTGCGTTACCATTATTGCGGTAAGCTTTTTTTCTTTCACAATTTTATCGGTAAGCTCCATTATAATTTCCGCAGTTTTAGGGTCAAGCGCCGCTGTATGCTCGTCTAAAATAAGAAAATCGATAGGAGTCATAGTAGCCATAAGCAGCGATACCGCCTGCCTTTGCCCGCCTGAAAGCGAACCCATTTTAACGTGCAGCTTATCCTCAAGCCCAAGCCCTAAAGCCGCCAGCTGCTCCCTATAATTTTCAAACCGTTTTTTATTAAGCGCAAATGAAAGACCGAAGGGCTTTCCCTTATTATCGGCAAGGGACATATTTTCAAGTATTGTCATATTAGGGCAGTTACCCATTGCCGGATTTTGATAAACCCTGCCTATATGCGAATAACGCTCAAAGTCCTTTTGGCGGTTTATGCACTTACCGTTTATAAGCACCTCTCCGCCGTTTACGGGAATACTGCCGCAAATAATATTAAGCATTGAGGTCTTGCCGCTGCCGTTACTGCCTATAACCGATACAAACTCGCCGTCCTTCACGGTTAGATTGAAATTATCAAAAAGGCACATTTCGGTAACAAGGCCGGGATTATATATTTTAGAAATGCTTTTAAGCTCTAACATTCTTTTTCACCGCGCCTTTCTCTAAATTGCCCAAAACCAATATAACAAGGAACAGCACCGCCGTTATAAGCTTTAAAAGATTGGCGGGAAGGCCTAAGCTTATTGCAATCTGTATGCAGGACTTATATATTACGCTGCCGGCAATTACCGCCGTTGTGCCCTTTACAAAGCTCATTTTTCTGAACAGAGTAGTGCCGATAATCACCGCCGCCAAGCCGAATACCATCTGCCCCGTTCCCATCATAGCCGAAAAGGAGCGCTGCTCATGGCATACAACCGCACCCGAAAGCGCTACAAGCGCGTTAGATATTACAAGACCGATTATTTTAATTCTGCCCATATCCTTAGCAAGGGTAGTTACAAGAGCGCTGTTATCGCCTACCGCACGAAGTAAAAATCCGTTTTTGGTTTTAAAATACAAATCAAGCAGTATTTTGCATATAAGCATTATTATAAGCGATACTATAAGCTTTCTCCAAATAAGGGAAAGCGAACCGAAAAGCGCCATTGTGGGCGCCGCGGTAAACACAGTGTCGGTTGTTCTTGCAACCGACAGGTTAGAGCCTGCAATTTGCAGATTTACCGAAAAAAGCGCAGTCATTGTAATAATGCCCGCAAGCAGATCGCGTACCTTAAGCCTTACGTGTATAAAGCCCGTAACAAACCCTGCCGCGGCGCCTACCGCCACCGCCGCCAAAAGGGTTAAATAAGGGTTAACCCCCTTTACAAGCAATACAGCGGTCACGGCAGCCCCCAGCGGGAAGCTGCCGTCTACCGATAAATCCGGAAAATCAAGTATCTTGTAGGTTATATATATACCGAACGAAAGCATTGCATATATAAAACCTTGGGTTAATGTGCTTATAATTAAATCAAGCATTATTTTTCTCCGAAAAGTATTATTTGCATTCGATAGCTTTTTCAGCTATATCGGACGGAACGGTAATGCCCATAGCCGAGGTTGCGTCCGAATTGATATAGGTGCTGTATTCGGTAACTGTCTCATACGGCATATCGCTTGCCTTCTTCTCGCCCTTTAAAATTGCCGCAGCCTGCTTGCCCGCCATTTTGCCGAGCTCAATGTAATCAATACCCGCAGACGCCACGCAGCCCTTTTTAACCTGCTCTATTTCACTGCCGTATACCGGAATTTTAGCGGCGTTTGTTTTTTCAAGAATTGAGGGTAAAACGCCCACAACATTGTTATCGGTAAGGTTTGTAATGCAATCTACCTTTTTGTTTATAAGCGTATCTGCCGCCTGTGTTACAGAGGCTTGATCCGCAACGCCGATATCTACTATTTCAAAACCGTATTTACCCGCTTTTTCTTTATATTCGGCAATGGCTGAAACCGAGTTGGGCTCGCTTGTGGTGTATATAATGCCGATTGTTTTAGCTTCGGGCTGTAATTTCCTTATAAGCTCAAGCTGAGGATCCACGGGCAGCTTATCGGAAACGCCGGTAATATTACCCTCGGTAAGCTTTGCCTTTTTGGGGTCGGTAATGGCGTTAAATACAACCGGAATGTCCTTGTCCTCTGCTGCGGCAAAGCATGCGGTAGCCGAGGGGGTTGCAATTGCGCACATAAGCGCAACGTTTTTTGAAGAGAAGTTTTGCGCTATCTGGGTTGCGGTTGAGTTATCAAACGAAGCGTTTTGATAATCTATTTTAAAGTCCTTGTTTTCTTCAAGTCCTGCCTCTTTAAGACCTTCCAAAAAGCCCTCGCGGCAGTTATCAAGCGACGCGTGCTCACCGTACTGGCTTATGCCTATTACGGGAACTTTAGCCTCTTTTTTCCCACAGCCCGCAAAGCTGAACATTAAAACTGCTGCCGATAATAAAGATATAATTTTTTTCATTGTGAATTTCTCCCTTTTGTTTTTTAATTTTGTGTTTTTAAGAAAAATTGCACATTCGCCATCGTTTGGTTAATAATATCATAAAGTTGCCTCCCAAAGCTGTATAAAACAAAAAAGCCTTATCCCATATAATATATGGGACAAGACTTGTAATCCTGCGGTACCACCCAAGTTGCCGGCTGTGCCGACCGCTCATTTCTTACACCTCATTATGTAAGCCGAATTGATAACGGGTACGGTTCCCGTCGACCGCTACTCGCAAAAACGCTTTCGTGCCGCCCTCATAAGTCCATTCACTTATACCTCCGCCGCGGTATTTCCACCGTCAACCGCTCTCTAAACACTTTTGGTAAAGCTACTCTTCTTAATCACAGGTTTTATCTTTGTTGTGGTAATAATAGCACAACGGAATTTATTTGTCAAGTACTTTTTGAAAATTTTTTTCTTTTTCCGCTAAAATGCCGTTTTCCCTGTTTTTATCTGCCAAATTTGCTCTTGCGTTTGAAAGCATAAGCTTAATGCGGTTTTCCTGATTAACCTTTGAAGCGCCCGAATCGTAATCAATAGCTACAATATTCATATCGGGGTTTTTCTCTTTAAGCGGTTTCATCATACCCTTGCCGCATATGTGGTTAGGCAGGCAGCCGAACGGCTGTGTGCAAACAATATTATGCACGCCCTCGTCGTTTAATTCAAGCATTTCGGCGGGTAATAGCCAGCCCTCGCCCATCTTTGTGCCGAAACCCATAAAATCCTTTATCAGTTCCATTGTATGCGAAATGGGCGTAGGCGGTGTAAAATTGCCGTCTGCTTTCATCAGCTCAATTATTTCGTTTTGCTGCTTTTGCAGGTATTTGAATACAAAATCAAGCGCCGGCTTTCTGATTTTATGTAAACCGTAAAGCTCAATATCCGAAATATTCGATACTATGCAGTACATAAAAAAGTCAAGAAGACCCGGTACTACCACCTCGGCGCCCTCTTCTGTTAAAAACTGCTCAAGGTTGTTGTTCCCAAGCGGAGAATATTTTACATATATTTCCCCCACTACGCCTACTTTTACCTTTTCCTCTTTTTCGCGCGGTATTTCCGCAAAGCGCGAAAGTATCATTTTGCAGTTTTGTTTAACCTTTTTAAAGGATATTCCCTCTGTCTGCATCTTGTTTGCAAGCAGTGCCGTCAGCTCGTCGGCCAGGCGCTCTGTCTGTCCCTTGTTTTTTTCATACGGCTTGCACTGGTTTACAAGGCTTAACAGCATATCGCCGTAAATTATGCCGTAAAAAAGCCTGTGCAGCATAGGTACTGTAAGCTTAAAGCCGGGGTGCTTTTCAAGCCCTGCAAGGTTAAGCGAAATAACCGGAACATAGCCGTAGCCCGCGCGTTCAAGCGCTTTTCTTAAAAGGAAAATATAATTTGAAGCACGGCAGCCGCCGCCTGTTTGAAAAAGTATAAGCGCGGTTTTGTGCGGATCGTATTTGCCGGAATTAAGCGCGTCAATAAACTGCCCGATAACAAGAATTGCAGGGTAGCAGGTATCGTTATGCACGTATTTAAGCCCTGTTTCTATAATTCTGTGCCCCGATGTTTCAAGAAGCTCCATTTTATAGCCGTAGTCTTCAAATATCTTTAAAAATATTTTAAAGTGGCGCGGCAGCATATTGGGCACAAGTATTGTGTACTCCTTTCGCATTTCCTCTGTAAAAGGTATGTACTTACGCTCTTCCACTGCCGTCTCCCCTTTCGTTAAGCGCGCCTATAAGCGAGCGCAACCTTATTTTTACCGCGCCGAGGTTGGTTATCTCGTCAATTTTAATTTGGGTGTAAAATTTGCCGCGGCTTTCTAAAATTTCGCGCACCTCGTCGGTGGTAATGGCATCCACCCCGCACCCGAAGGACACTAACTGCACAAGCTCGGTATCTTTATGCTCTGCGGCGTAGCGCGCCGCGCGGTAAAGCCGCGCGTGGTATGTCCACTGGTTTAAAACCTTTACCGTGAAAGGCTCTGCAAGGCGGAAAACGCTGTCTTCGCTTACCACAACAAACCCAAGTGTATTGGCAAGCTTATCAATGCCGTGGCCTATTTCCGCGTCTATATGGTAGGGTCTGCCCGCCAATATCATAATGCGCTTGTTGTTTTCCCTCGCGAATTTAAGCGCCCGCGCGCCCTCTTCCCTTACGGCGTTCATATACTCGGCGTATTTCGAAATACCGTATTCAACCGCCGCTTTAACTTCCGACTTTGTAATCCCGTTATAGAATTTGCCGAGGTAGTTATACAGCTCCTTCGCCAATTCCTTTTTACTGTTGATATTTAAATAAGGGTATAAAAACTTAACCTTTTTAAGGTCTTCAACATTACCGTTTAAAAGCTCGGAATAATAGGCTACAACAGGGCAGTTATAATGATTATCTGTCATTTTTTCGTCCATATTGTAGGTAAGGCAGGGGTAAAAAATCGCGTCCACGCCGTCGGAGATAAGCGTTTCAATATGCCCGTGCATTATTTTTGCAGGGTAACACGCCGTGTCCGACGGGATTGAAAACTGCCCCTTTTCGTAAATGCGGCGGGTGGACATGGGAGAGACCTTAACGTTAAAGCCGAGCCTTGTAAATACTGCGTGCCAAAGCGGCAAAAGCTCGTACATTCCGAGAGCCAACGGCATACCCACCGTGCCGCGCGCGCCGTTTTCCGATTTAAGACTTGTAAGATAATTCCTCTTAAATTCATAAAGGTTCGGCAGCTGTTCGCCCGCTGTTGCTTTTCCGAGTCCCTTTTCGCATTGATTGCCCGAAATAAACCTCTTGCCGTCTCCAAACGAGTTTACCGTAAGCCTGCACCGGTTGGTGCAGCCCTGACATACCGCAGACTTTGCCGTGTGCGTAAAGCTTTTTAAAGCTTCGGGCGAAATAATGCCCGATTTTTCACATTTTTTAGAGTAAAGCGCCGCACCGTAAGCCCCCATAAGCCCCGCTATCGAGGGGCGGATAACGTTATGCCCTATTTCCCTTTCAAAGGCGCGCAAAACCGCGTCGTTATAAAATGTGCCGCCCTGAACCACTATTTTTTCGCCTAATTCCGCGGCGGACGAGGCGCGAATAACCTTGTAAAGCGCATTTTTAACAACGCTTATCGAAAGCCCTGCCGATATATCCTCAACCGTTGCGCCATCCTTTTGCGACTGCTTTACAGATGAGTTCATAAACACCGTGCAGCGGCTGCCGAGGTCAACGGGCGCCGTGCCCTTAAGCCCCTTTGCCGCAAAATCTGCTATTGAATAATCCATAGCCTTTGCAAAGGTTTCAAGGAACGAGCCGCAGCCCGAAGAGCAAGCCTCGTTTAACATTATGCTGTCAATAGCGCCGTTTCTTATTTTAAAGCACTTAATATCCTGCCCGCCTATATCAAGTATAAAGCCCACGTCAGGCTCGAAATACTTTGCGGCAGTATAGTGCGCTATGGTTTCAACAAGTCCCAAATCAACCGAAAAGGCGTGCTTTATAAGCTCCTCGCCGTAGCCTGTAACCGCCGAGCCTGCAATTGTTATACGGTTGCCGCACCTTTTATAAATCTCGGTCAGCTGCTCGCGCACAATTTCAACGGGGTTGCCTTGGTTTGAAGCATAGTACGAATAGAGTATTTCGTTATTTTCATTAAGCAGACACAGCTTTGTGGTGGTAGAGCCGCAGTCTATACCGAGATATGCCTTGCCGCTGTATTTTTCAATATCCGCGTTTTTAACCGACGATTCGGCGTGGCGGCGCTTAAACTCGTTATACTCATCATCATTTGCAAAAAGCGGCTTTAAACGTCCCTTTCCCGCAGACATATTCGCCGCGTTTTCAACAAGGCTTAAAAGCTCGTCGGCAGTAAAAACATCTGTCTGCTGTTCCGCATAATACGATGCGCCGAGCGCCACCGCAAACCGCGCATATTCGGGGAATACCGCATGTTCATCGTCTAATTTAAGGGTTTCCTTAAACCTCTGCCCCAAGCCCTTGCAATAATAAAGCGGACCGCCTAAAAACAGCACCTTGCCGTCAATTTTTCTGCCCTGCGCCAGCCCCGCAATGGTTTGGTTTACAACCGCCTGATAAATGCTTGCCGCAACGTCTTCCTTTCTGGCGCCTTGATTTAAAAGCGGCTGAATATCCGTTTTTGCAAAAACGCCGCAGCGCGAGGCTATGGGGTACAGCCTGCCCGCGTTAAGGCTTAATTTATCAAGCTCGTCTACCGTTATGTTAAGCAGCGTTGCCATTTGGTCAATAAACGCGCCAGTGCCGCCCGCACAGCTGCCGTTCATACGTTCGTCTATACCGCCTTTAAAAAAAATTATTTTTGCGTCTTCCCCGCCAAGCTCAATAACGCAAGAGGTATCCGGCTCTCGCAGCTTTACCACCTGCGCCGTTGCAAAAACCTCCTGCACAAACGGTATGTGCGCCGCCTCTGCAAGACCTAAGCCCGCAGAGCCTGATATTGCCGCTTTAATACCGCCGTCTGCGGTATTTTCCTTAACAAACCGCAACAACTCCGCCGTTTTTTCACGCACCTGCGAAAAATGGCGTTCATAGCGTTCAAGTATAATACTGTCGCCCCTGCGCAGAACTATTTTGGCAGTGGTAGAACCGATGTCTATACCAAGCGAGTATACCGCGCTGTTTGTTTCACACATAATATAATACTCCTTAAAGGCAGTTTCATTATATTATACAATAATTTTGTTGAAAAAACAATAAATAAAATTTGAATAAAAACGGAAGTTTTGTTTAAGGGTCTTAGCACTTGCTTTCCTTATAAATTTGGTATATAATAGTACGGAAAGTATATTTTGGAGGAAAATGCATGGATATCAGGGTAGGCGACAAGCTTTTAATGAAAAAAAAGCACCCCTGCGGAGCGGATACGTTTTCGGTACTGCGCGTTGGTATGGACTTCAGATTGAAATGCACCGGCTGCGGCAGAGAGGTAATGGTGCCGCGCGTTAAGGCTGAAAAGAGCCTTAAAAAAATAATAAGACAAGACGGAGAATAAATATGTTTGAAAAGATAGAGGCGGTCGCCAACCGCTACGATCAGATATCGGCAGAGCTCTCACGCCCTGAAACCGCGGCGGATAACGGGCAGTTTACGCGCCTTATGAAGGAATACGCCGAAATGACCCCGATAGTTGAAAAATACCGCGAATACAAAGCGGCAAAAGCGGCTGAAGAGGACGCGCTGCAGATCCTTTCGGAAAGCGGGCTTGATAAGGAAATGAAGGAGCTTGCCGAGGAAGAGCTTAAAGAGTCAAAGGAAAAAATATCGGCTTGCTCGGACGAGCTTAAAATACTCCTTTTACCCAAAGACCCCAACGATGAAAAAAACGTAATAGTGGAAATACGCGGCGGCGCCGGCGGAGAAGAGGCGGCGCTGTTTGCAGGAACACTTTACAGAATGTATACCATGTATTCCGAAAGCCGCCGCTGGAATACAGAAATCATAAGCGCCAACGAAACCGAGCTTGGCGGTTTTAAGGAAATTGTATTTATGATAGAGGGCGCGGGCGCTTACTCACGCCTTAAATACGAAAGCGGCGTTCACCGCGTTCAGCGCGTGCCCGATACCGAAACTCAGGGCCGCATACACACCTCAACCGTAACCGTTGCCGTGCTGCCCGAGGCTGAGGACGTAGAGCTTGAAATCAACCCCGCCGACCTTAAGATCGATACATTCCGTTCATCAGGTGCCGGCGGTCAGCACATCAATAAAACCTCATCGGCAATACGCGTAACGCATATCCCCACGGGCACCGTTGTTGAATGTCAGGACGAACGCAGTCAGTTTAAAAACAAGGATAAGGCGCTTAAAATTCTGCGTTCGCGCCTGCTTGATAAAGCACAAAAGGAGCATGACGAGGCAATTGCTTCAGACCGCCGCTCGCAGGTGGGCACCGGCGACCGCAGCGAGCGTATACGCACATACAATTATCCTCAGGGCCGCGTTACGGACCACCGCATAGGTCTTACGCTTTACAAGCTTGAACAGATATTAAACGGCGACCTTGACGAGGTGATCAACGCACTTATAACCTACTACCGCACCGAGGCGCTTAAGGCTGAAAACGGGGGACGTTAATGCTTACAAAAAGGCTTAAAACAGATGAAAAAAGCTATAAAAGCAGTGTGAATGAAGCAGCGGATATATTAAAAAACGGCGGAATTGTTGCAATTCCAACCGAAACGGTATACGGGCTTGCCGCCTCTGCGCTTGATGAAAACGCCGTAAAAAAGGTGTTTGCGGCAAAGGGCAGACCGCAGGATAATCCGCTTATAGTTCATATTGCAGATATTAAAGAGCTTAGCAGAATAGCCGCTGATATACCAAACGGCGCGCTTGAGTGTGCAAGGCGGTTTTGGCCGGGTCCGCTTACAATGGTGCTTAAACGCACCGAAAAAATACCCGCCTTAGTTTCGGCAGGACTTGATACGGTGGCTGTAAGAATGCCGTCCGATAAAACGGCGCGTGATATTATAAATGCAAGCGGTCTGCCGCTTGCCGCCCCTTCCGCCAATACGTCCGGCAGGCCCAGCCCTACAAAGGCGAAATACGTTTTAGAAGACCTTGACGGCAAAATAGACGCCGTTGTTATGGGCGGCGATTGCGGCGTGGGGGTTGAGTCCACCGTTATTACGCTTGTAACGGATCCGCCGCGCCTTTTAAGGCCGGGCGCCGTTACTGCGGAACAGCTGCGGAAAATTTTCCCCGATATGGTTGTTGACAAGGCCGTGCTTGCAGAACCCGAAAAGGGCGCAAAGGTAGCTTCGCCGGGTATGAAATATAAGCATTACGCGCCTAAAACCGAGGCTTTTCTTGTAGAAGGCTCAAGCGAAGGGTTTGCAAAGCTTGTAAACGGTAAGCCCTGCTGCGCCGCAGTCTGCTTTAAGGAAGACAGCGAAAAAATAACCGTGCCAAAATTAACCTACGGCAGCTCCATTGATGAATACACGTTGGCGCACGGCGTTTTCACGGCATTACGCAAGGCAGACGAACTAAACGTGCAGGCAATTTATATACACGCTCCGTCAAAAAACGGCGTAGGGCTTGCGGTTTATAACCGCCTTATCCGTGCGGCGGCGTTCAGGGTGATAAGGGTATGAGCTTTATTATCGGTCTTACAGGGCCCACGGGCGCCGGCAAAAGCACGGTATCAGCCGCCGCAGAGCAGTTTGGGCTAAGGGTTATAAACTGCGACCTGCTTGCAAGAAAAGCGGTAGAAAAAGGTACGGAGGGTTTAAAGGCGTTAACCGCCGTATTCGGTAACGGTATTTTAGAAAAAGACGGCAGCCTTAACCGAAAGGAACTGGCGGCCGTGGCTTTTAAAACGCCCGAAAACACCGAGCTTTTAAACAAAACGCTTTTACCGCATATTGTAAAGCTTGTAAAAAAAGAAACAAATTCAAAAAACGCCCTGCTTGACGCCCCAACCCTGTTTGAAAGCGGGCTTAACAGTGAATGTGTTAAAACAATAGCGGTTTTGGCTGATAAAAAACTGCGTGAGGAAAGAATAACCGCGCGCGATAATATAACAAAACAGCAGGCGCTTCTTCGCATAAACGCGGGAAAACCGGACGATTTTTATAAAACGCACGCAGACTGCATAATATATAATAACGGCGACGAAAACGCGGTAATAACACGCTTTTCAAATATACTTAAAGAAATAACGGAGGAAATTACAAATGAGTGAATTAACCGCAGAACAGTTAAAGGACAGGCTTTATTACAAGCGCAAAAACGGAAGGCTTGTATCAAGCGACGAAACGCTTAATAAGGCGGACGAATACTGCGAGGGCTATAAAAGCTTTTTAAACAAAGCAAAAACCGAACGCGAGGCTGTAAAGGCCGCTACACAGATGGCGAAAGCAAACGGCTTTAGCGAATTTTGCCGCGGCAAGGCCTATAAAGCGGGCGATAAGGTATATATAAACAACCGCGGAAAGACCCTTGCATTGGCGGTTATAGGCGAACAGCCCGTAGAGCAGGGCGTTAACATTACCGCCGCGCATATCGATTCGCCGCGCCTTGATTTAAAACCCAATCCGCTTTATGAGGATACCGATTTAGCACTTTTTAAAACCCATTATTACGGCGGTATTAAAAAATACCAATGGACGGCGGTTCCGCTTTCGCTTCACGGTGTTTTTGTGCTTAAGGACGGCACCGTAAAGGAAGTATCGATAGGCGAAAACGAAAACGAGCCTAAATTTGTTATAAACGACCTGCTGCCGCACTTGGCTTCCGAGCAGATAAAGCGCCCGTTAAACGAGGGCGTAAAGGGCGAAGAGCTTAACGTGCTTGTAGGCAGCCACCCGTTTAAGGACGATAAGGGCAGCGAGCTTGTAAAGCTTAACATTTTAAAGCTTTTAAACGAAAAATACGGCGTGACCGAAGAGGATTTCCTTTCAGCCGAGCTTGAAATGGTGCCTGCCGCAAAATCCACCGATATCGGCTTCGACCGCTCGCTTATCGGCTCCTACGGTCAGGACGACCGCGTTTGCGCCTACCCTGCCTTAACCGCTGTTTTAGAGGTTGAAAAGCCCGAAAAAACCGCGCTTGCCATTCTTACCGATAAAGAGGAGATCGGCTCCTGCGGAAATACGGGGCTTGAATCCGATTTTCTGCGCTTTGTTATAGGTGACCTTGCAAAAATGCAAAACGGCGACCCGACCGTGGCATTAAGAAACTCAAAATGCCTTTCGGCAGACGTTAACGCCGGTCTTGACCCCACTTTTCAGGACGTTATGGAAAAAAAGAACGCCTCTTTCTTAAATTACGGCGTTGTTGTTACAAAATATACGGGGGCAAGGGGCAAATCCGGCACGTCGGACGCCTCTGCCGAATATGTTGCGCAAATACGCAATATGCTTGATAAGGCAGGTATTATATGGCAAACAGGCGAGCTTGGCAAGGTTGATATCGGCGGCGGCGGAACGGTTGCTATGTTTATCGCCAATATGGGCGTGGACGTTGTAGACCTCGGCGTTCCGGTGCTTTCAATGCACGCGCCGTTTGAAACCACCGCTAAATTTGATGTGTATATGTGCTACCGCGCTATGTATGAGTTTATGAAGTAAGCAAACAGTCACCTGTCCATTTGCCCTTTCATATAATGTATTGATCCGGATCTTACAAAAACGAAAGGACAAGTGAAATATGTATTGCAATGAAGAATTAAGAAATAACTCCTGCCGTATAAGAAGAACCACCCGTTGCTCAGCCGCGGTTGTATGCGTGCTTGCGGCACTGTTTTTCTTCTTGGCCGGCGCGATTGCAGGCGCTTATGCTGCTGAATTTGTAACCTCGGCAATTGTTCCTATTGCCATATTTGCAATAATTCTGCTTATAGCCACCGTTATTGCGCTTTGGTTAAGGCACTGCCGCAGCTGCGACTGAAATTACCCGTTTTCGGCACGCTTAAACAGCGTGCCGAAGCTTAATTTAAAGGAAGTGTAAATATGCTATACCGCACAATAGCGGCGATTGCAACGCCCCTCGGCGAAAGCTCGATAGGCGTTATAAGAATATCGGGCGAAAACGCCGTAAGCATTGCCGATAAGGTGTTCTTCCCCTTTTCGGGCAAGCCGCTTTCATCGCTTGCAGGCTACCGCGCCGCATACGGCGAAATAAAGCAAAACGGCAAAACGCTTGACGACGGCGTAGCCCTTGTTTTTAAAGCGCCTAAAAGCTACACGGGCGAAGACGTGGTTGAAATATCGGTTCACGGCGGCAGAATACTTTTGCGCGATATTCTGCGCCTTATTTTAGAAAACGGCGCCGCCCCTGCCGAGCCGGGCGAATTTACAAAACGCGCCTTTTTAAATGGAAAAACCGACCTTACAAAGGCCGAAAGCATTATGGGGCTTATATCCGCAAAATCCGAATCGGAATTAAGGCTTTCAAGAGCCGCCCATATAGGCAAATTAAGCGAAAAGACCGATAAAATTATCGCCGACCTTACGGCGGCGGCGGCTTCTGTTGCCGCATATTCGGATTACCCCGACGAGGATATAGAAGGTCTTGACCGCGAAAGCTTTTTAAAAATGCTTACCGCCGCAAAGGAAAGCATAACGGCAATGCTTTCAACCTACGATGCCGGCAGGGTTTTAAGGGAAGGCATTGAAACCGTAATCGTGGGCAAGCCGAACGTCGGCAAATCCACGCTTATGAATATGCTAAGCGGTGCCGAACGCTCAATAGTAACCGAGGTTGCAGGCACCACGCGCGATGTTATTGAGGAAACCGTAACCGCAGGCGGCATATTACTGCGCCTTGCAGATACCGCAGGCATACGCACCACCGATGATACGGTGGAAAAAATAGGCGTGGAGCGCGCAAAGGCGCGTATTGAGGCGGCGGAGCTTATTTTAGCCGTGTTTAACAGCGCCGAACCGTTGACTGACGACGATATTAAGCTTATAAACGGCATTAAAAACCGCAGCGCCATAATTATACTTAATAAATCAGACCTTGAAAGCAAAATAGACAAAACGGTATTCAACGGCTTTATAACCGTAGAAACCGCCGCGCAAAGCGGAAAGGGCTATACCGAGCTTTGCCGCGCAATAGCCGAAATTTCGGGCACGGCAAGCCTTGACCCCGACAGCGCAGTGCTTATGAACGAGCGCCAGCGCGCCTGCGCGGTTCGCGCGCTTGACGGAGTAACGGAGGCTGTAAACGCAATAAATTCGGGCTGTACGTTAGACGCGGTGGGCGTTTGCGTGGACGACGCGTTGGCCGCCCTGCTTGAGCTTACCGGCAGGCGCGTTACAAACGAGGTAACAGATGAAATATTCCGCCGCTTTTGCGTGGGAAAATAAATTATTAAGGGGCTGTCTTAACTCGACAGCCCCCTGTTTTACTTTTTTATAAGCTTCAGCTCGCGGCGGCGGCGGTAAAACGTGCTTTTGCTCATACCGCACTTTTTAAGCGCCGCGTCGGTGGAAATAAGTCCTCTGTCCCACAGCCGCACTGTCTTTGCAAAGCCGTCGGGGATAGGTATTTCAGGTCTGCCGAACAATACTCCCTTTGCCTTTGCGGCGGCAATGCCCTGCGCCTGCCGTTTTTTAATATTTTCGCGTTCGTTTTGCGCCACAAACGAAAGAATCTGCAAAACAAGGTCTGCAATAAACGTTCCCATAAGGTCCTTGCCGTTCCGCGTATCTAAAAGCGGCATATCAATAACGCAGATATCGGCGCCTATTTCCTTGGTTAAAACGCGCCATTGCTTTTGTATTTCCTCGTAATTGCGGCCCAAACGGTCAATACTTAAAACATAAAGCAGATCCCCCGCCTTAAGCCTTTTCAACAGCTTTTTATACTGTGGCCGTTCAAAATCCTTGCCGGACTGCTTATCCTTAAAAATATTTTTTGCAGGCACACTGCGTTCGCAAAGCGCTATTATCTGCCGTTCCTCGTTCTGATCCACGCTTGAAACACGCACATATCCGTATTCTTCCATAAAAAATCACCTCCCTGCCGCATAATACAGGAAGGTTAAAGCCGATTAAAATGTAAATATGCTATTTTAATTTTGTTACCGCAAATATTGCAACGCCCAATATTACAAGAACCGCACCCGTAACGCGGTTAAGCGTTTCGGGCTTTGCCCTGTTTGCAATTACCGCCGCCAGCTGCGCGAAAACAAGAGTGCTTACAACGCAAACCGCAAGCGCCCCAATATCGGGCGTGCCGCCTATTGCAAAATGGCTTACGGAGCCCGTAAATGCGGTGGCGCTCATAATAAACACGCTTGTGCCAACGGCGGTTTTAAGCTCGTACCCCAAAACCGAGGTGAGCACCAACAGCATCATCATACCGCCGCCCGCGCCCACAAAGCCGCAGATAAACCCGACACCTGCGCCGCATATTACCGAGCGTACCGCCTTTTGGCGCACCGTGGCGGACGAAAGGCGTTTTTTAGGCGCAACAACGGGTTTTACAATAAATTTAACGCCCAAAACAAAGGTCATAAACACCGAAAAGCCGCCCATTGCGGTTTTCGGCACAATGCTTGCAACAAGGCTGCCGCAAAAGGTGAAAGCCAAAACGGAGATCATCATAATAATGCCGTTTTTAATATCAAGATTTTTATTTTTACCGTAGGTATAGGCTGAAACGGCGCTTGCCAAAACATCGCTTGCAAGGGCAATGCCCACAGCCATATAAGGGTCCATATTTAAAAAAGCAATAAGCATAGGGCTTATCACCGCGGCGGCGCTCATACCGGCAAAGCCCGTGCCGAGACCGGCGCCCAAGCCCGCTAAAATACAAATAATAGCTTTAAACATAATTTCTCCGTTTGTTCTGCTTATTCCGAATAAACCGATGTTAGGCCGAAATATTCTTCAAGGGTAAGCCCGCTTGAATAAATTTTCGCCGCGTTTTCAACGCCTATGTACCTGTAATGCCAAGGCTCGTACATATAGCCGGTGATATGCTCCTTGCCTTCGGGATAGCGCAAAATAAACCCGTATTTATATGCGTTTTCAGCAAGCCATATTGCCTGAGGCGTTCCTGTAAATCTGCTGTCGGCATAGTTTATATCAAAGGCAAGTCCCGTTTGATGCTCGGAGTAGCCCGGCCGCGCGGAATACCTGTCTGCATTTTTCACGCCGTCGCGCCTTACATAGCTGTTATACAGATTTTTCTGTACGTTATAGCTTCTGAAACCCGAACACACCCACATATCAAGATTTTGCTCCGCCTTTGCGGCGGCAAACATTTGATCTAAGGCAGCCTTTGCCTCGCTGTTTACGCCGGGGTTATAATTGCTCGGAAGCGGATAGGATTTATTTACTATAAGTATTCCCTCGCGGTATGTCATTTCAATTTTTATCGGCGCGTTTACCGTTACCTTAAACACCGCGCTCACTTCGGGGCTGTCGGCGGATTTTACCGTTACGGTGCAGCCGCCCTCGCCTATGGCGGTAATATTTCCGTATTTATTAACGGTTGCCACGGCGGTGTTGTCCGATTCCCATATTTCCGCCTTATTGCTTGCGTTTTCAGGCAGCATTGTAACAATGGGCATAAATCTTTCGCCTATATTAAGCGTTTTTTCATAAGCACTCAGCTTTATTTCCTCAACCTTTACATAAACAGGCTCGTCCGGTATGCTGTTTACAGCGGGCACAACCGTTTCGCTTGACTCCGAAGAGGAAACAGTGCTGACTGCCGAGCTTTCAAAAGCGGAAGACGCATTATCTTCATTACCGGAGGTTTTGCAGGCGGCAAGCGATAAAGCAATAATAAGCGCCGCCGCTAAGTAATATAATTTTTTCATAAAATCACCGATAATATAATACCATACATTTAAGCCGATTTAAAGGGGAATTTAAGAAATAAAACGATTTTTGTTTATCAATCTGTCGAAAAAGAGGTTACTGCGGTGATATACTTTTTGTCGCTGCGAAGCCTTGTAAACGGCTGCGGTGGTCAGTTCCCCACCCTCGTCATTGCAAACGCCGTAAGGCGTGCAGCAATCCATCTCTCCCCTAAGGGTATTACGGATTCTTTCACGCTCCGCGTTCAGAATGACAAGCCGATTAGTCATTGCGGTGCGGGTGTCCTGTGGACACCTCTGCGGAGCAGAAGCACCGACCGAGCCGGCAGGCGAGACCGCCGCAAGGCGTGTGGCAATCCGTCTTTCCTTTTAAAGGGTTACGGATTCTTTCGCGCTATGCGCTCAGAATAACAAGTTATTTAGTCATTGCGAAGCCGTGTAAACGGCTGTGGCAATCCGTTTTCTCGCCCCCGCGTCATTGCGAGCACCGTTAGGTGTGTGGTAATCCGTCTTTTTATCCGCAGAATTTAGTTGCGATTCGCTTGCAGCAGTCGCAGGGCGAATAATCCCATTCGCCTATGCTCTCCCCCGTAAAAAAATATTTAAGCGGCGGTGTATAATCGCTGTCAAAGCTGTCAATAATAATAAGTTTGATCTTCATTTTCTCGCGTATAATGCTTTTAATATACACGCTTGCCTGCTGCCCTATAAACACGTCGGGTCTCGGTTCTGCAAGCCCTGCAAGATTAGGCGTAAGCTCCACAAAAACGCCGTAATCCTCAACGCTTCTTATAACGCCGGTTACGGTTTGCCCCGCAGAAAACAGCTCGGCGTTTTCCTCCCACGTGCCGAGCAGCTCTTTATGGGATAATGTAATTCTGCCGTCCTCTGCAATATTCTTTATTATTGCCTTTATATCGTCCCCCGCCTTAAAGCGGTCCCGCGGGTGAGAAATGCGCGAAACCGAGATCGCGTCTATCGGCAAAAGGGCTATATTGCCGCAGCCTATATCGCAAAAGGCACCGAACGACTCAAGATGCGTAACCCTTGCGTTTATTACATCGCCGATCTTTTTTACGCCTGTTATGTATTTTTTGCAAAGCTCCTGAGCGCGCTTTCTTGAAAGATAAGCGCAGGGTCTGCCGAAATCGTCTACCCTTATTTCGCTTATTACAAAGCTTACGGGTTTACCTACGCGTGAGATAAGCGCAATATCGCGCGTGGAGCCGTCGGATATTCCTATTGCCCCCTCCTCGCGCGGAATAACACCCCTCATACACCCAAGGTCTACTATAAGATTGTGTGCGGCGTCACACATTGTAACAACCGATTCAAGCACCGTTTGCTTTGCCTGCGCCTCTGTAAGAAATGCGGGAGTAAATAGCTTTTTGCTGTCCGTTGCCGATACGTCCCAGCCCTCCGGGAAAAAACCGTTCATTGTTAAATCACCTTTCCTTTATACACTGACGTAAAATATTTACGTCGCTATACAAAAGTATATGACAAACAATGTGAAAAAATGAGCGAATTATGTCCCCTTAAAAAATTTTTAGCGGACGTTTTTTATCACGTCCGCCGTTTCGACATTATTCCGCTTTAATCCAAAATCTTTTTACCGTAACATTTTCTTCCGAATCGAGAATTTCGTTTTCAAACACCGCCGTTCTCCGCATTGTTAAAAAAACAGTATATACTGTTAAATATCTGCTCCATTCCCGTAATATCGGGGTGGCCGCTCTGCCTGCTTATGCCGTTAAGCTTTATGTGAGAAACGCCGTAAAGTCCGCACAGCTTTATAATGCCGTTTGTAATTTCTTCCTTAATTTCGGCGTTGTTTATAATTACAACTGTGCTTGCATTCGGAAGATTTTTCTTTATACCCTTTAAGAGATAAGAAAATGCCGGCAGTGTGCTTTTCAAATTTTCACCGTTAAGGTCTTCGGTTTTTACTTCTCCTACGGGCGAGCCCGCCCAGCTGTCGTTAGTGCCGCCGAAAACAAAAAACGTATCAACCGGATTTTCCTTGAAAAATCCCTCACTGCAAAGTCTGTCAAATCTGCCTATAAACGAGGTTTTGGGACAATAGCCTCCGCCGTAGCCCGTGTTACATATTGTAGTACCCGAAAAGCTTTCGTTTCTTATCAATGCCGAATCGGTATTATTTATAAGCTTATACCACCATGTCTGCGATTTGTCGGTAACGTTTGTATTATTTTTAGGCTTTGTAAAATACCAAGCCTCGTTACCGGCAGGTATGCTGCCCTCAAACGTTGAATAGCTGTCTCCTAAAATAAATACATTTCCGAGTTTTACCACAATTTGTACCCCTTTTGTTTTTTAATATTATACCCTTGCCAAAAGGAACTGTCAAGCGGCAGGTATTTATTTTGCCCTTGTTTCGCAGTAAATGCAGCGGTAAACGCGGTGCTCCTTATCGGTAAGGCGGAAAATGTGCGGCAGCTCCTGCTCGGTTGATGATATACAGCGCGGATTTTTGCATTTTAAAACGTTTGTAAGCTCCTGCGGCAGTTCTATCGTCTTTTTCTCTTTTATTTGCCCGTCCTTTATTATGTTCACCGTAACGTCGGGGTCTACAAATCCCAAAATATCGGTATCAACGTCAAAATCCGAATCTATCTTAATAATATCCTTTTTGCCGGATTTTTTGCTTGCAACGTTTTTTATAAGTGCCACCGAGCAATCAAGCGCCTCAAGCCCCAAAAGGCGGTATATTTCCATGCCTCTGCCTGCGGTTATATGGTCTATTACAATGCCGTTTTTAATGGAATCAATATTCATCACTTTACCTCCAAAAGCTTTAAAATAAGCGCCATACGCATATATTTTCCGTAAAGCACCTGCTTAAAATAACAGGCGCGCGGGTCGCCGTCTACCGCCACGCTTATTTCGTTAACGCGCGGCAGGGGGTGCAAAACGCGTAATTTTTCGCTTGCAAGCGCCATTTTTTCGGGGGTTAAAATATATGTGTCTCTAAGGCGCAAATAGTCCTCTTCGTTGAAAAAACGCTCCTTTTGCACGCGGGTCATATAAAGTATGTCAAGATCGGCAATGGAATTTTCAAGGCTGTCGGTCTCGGTATACTCTATACCCTCTTTATCAAGCTTATCCTTAACGTACCCAGGCAGCTTTAGTTCATTCGGAGAGATAAGCACAAACCTAACGTTTTTATAGCGTATAAGCGCGGAAATAAGCGAATGTACCGTTCTGCCGAATTTAAGGTCGCCGCAAAAGCCCACGGTCAAATTATCAAAGCCGCCCTTTTCACGGTATATTGTAAGCAGGTCTGCCAAGGTCTGCGTGGGGTGGCAGTGCCCGCCGTCGCCCGCGTTTATAACGGGTATGCTTGCGTTTCTTGCAGCTACAAGCGGCGCGCCCTCCTTCGGGTGGCGCATTGCTATAATATCGGCATAGCAGGAAATAACCTTTGCGGTATCCGCCACGCTTTCACCCTTTGAGGCAGAGGAGCTTTGCGCCTCCGAAAAGCCTAAAACGCTGCCGCCAAGCTCTAACATTGCCGCTTCAAAGCTTAGCCGCGTTCTGGTGGACGGCTCAAAAAACAGGGTGGCAAGCTTTTTGCCCCTGCATTTTTCGCTGTATTTTTCGGGGTTTGCTATAATATCGTTAGCAACGCCTATAAGCTCTTCAATTTCACCCGTTGTAAGCTCCGAAATATCAATAAGACTTCTCATTTAATATCATTCCTTTGCGCCGTTTATTTTAAGGTAATTCTTTATGCGTTCCACGTTTTCGCGGTTTTTTTCGTCCTCTTCAAGGTATTCTATAATATCGTAAACGTTAACTACCGAGTAAACGGGGAAGCCGAATTCTTCGCCTACCTCCGCCATAGCCGATTTTTCGGTCTGACCCTTTTCGCAGCGGTCTACCATAACAAAGGTCGCGGCAACCTTTACGCCGCTAAGCTTTGAGAGTATAGCCATACTTTCCCTTATCGCCGTGCCTGCGGTTATAACGTCCTCTACAATTACCACCTCTTCGTCTGCCTGCGGCTTATAGCCTACAAAAACGCCGCCCTCGCCGTGGTCCTTTTCTTCCTTGCGGTTGAAGAAAAACGGCACGTCAAGCCCGTTTTCCGAAAGCGCAACCGCAACCGATACCGCTATCGGAATTCCCTTATATGCGGGGCCGTAAAGCACGGCTTTTTTATCGCCGAGCTTTTCAAAATACGCCTTTGCGTAAAATTTGCCCAATTTCCTTATTTGGTCGCCGGTTTTAATTTCGCCCGCGTTTATAAAATAGGGTATTTTTCTGCCGCTTTTGGCGGTGAAATCGCCGAATTTAAGCACGCCGGCACTCTCTAAAAATTCAATAAATTCGTGTTTGTAAGCTTGCATTTTTATCACCTATCCTATAAATTCGCGAACGCAGCGCTCGTATGCCGCCACGGGGTCGGGTGCGGCGGTTATAGGTCTGCCCACCACTATATAGTCGCTGCCTATTTCCTTTGCCCTTTCGGGTGTGGTAACGCGCGATTGATCGCCCTTATCGCCGTCGGCAAAGCGTATGCCGGGCGTTACGGTTAAAAAGCTTTTGCCGCAGGCGCCGTGTACCGCCGCCGCCTCAAGCGGAGAGCATACTACGCCGTCAAGCCCCGCGTTTTTTGCGTTCTTTGCGTAGTGCATAACCACGTCTTCCATTTTGCCGCTTATCAAAAGATCCTTATGCATTGCTTCCTCGCTTGTTGAGGTAAGCTGGGTTACTGCTATAAGCAGCGGACGGGTGCCGTCTTCTCTTGTCAGCCCCTCTATTGCCGCGGTCATCATAGCGGCAGTGCCCGCCGCGTGCAGGTTGCACATATCAATATCAAGGCGCGATAATACCGCCATTGATTTTTTAACTGTGTTCGGAATATCGTGCAGCTTTAAATCAAGGAATATTTTATGCCCCCGCGCCTTAATTTCCCTTACAATTTCGGGGCCCTCGGCGTAGAAAAGCTCCATACCTATTTTTACAAACGGTTTTTTGCCCTCGAATTTATCTAAAAATTCAAGACAGGTCTTCTTATCCGCAAAATCGCAGGCAATAATCACGTCTTTACCCATTGTGCGCTCCTCCTATAATTTCGCTTAAATTATTTATGCCGTATTTTTCCATAGCCCTCGGCAGGTCTTCTATAATTTTCTTGCAGGCATAAGGGTCTATTAGGTTAGCCGCGCCCACCTCTACTGCGGCGGCGCCCGCTAACATAAACTCCAATACGTCCTCAGCGGTGGATATTCCGCCCATACCTACAATCGGTATTTTTACCGCGTCATATACCTGATACACCATTCTAACCGCCACGGGCTTTACCGCGGGGCCCGATAGCCCGCCCGTTTTGTTTGCAAGCAGCGGCTTTTTGGTTTTTAAATCTATTCTCATACCAAGTAGGGTGTTTATAAGCGATACGCCGTCCGCTCCCGCCGCCTCGCACGCCTTTGCAATTTCGGTAATATCGGTTACATTTGGGGAAAGCTTAATAATTATCGGTTTATCCGTAACCGCCCTTACCGCCTTTGTAACCGCCGCCGCGTTTTCTGCACTCGTGCCGAATGCAAGCCCGCCGCCGTGAACGTTCGGGCAGGAAATATTTATTTCAAACCAGCCTATACCGTCGTCTGTATTAAGCGTTTCAACAGCCGCAACATAGTCGCCTACCGAAAAACCGCTTACATTCGCCATAACAGGCTTTTTATAAACCGCTTTAAGAGTTTTAAGCTCGTGGTTTAAAACCTTTTCCGCTCCCGGATTTTGCAGTCCCACCGCGTTTAAAAGCCCGGACGGACACTCGGCAATTCTGGGTGTCGGGTTGCCGAAGCGCGGCTCTTTGGTGGTACCTTTAAACGAAATTGAGCCTAAAATATTTATATCGTAAAACCTTGTAAATTCATAACCGAAGCCGAACGTGCCGCTTGCGGGGATTACGGGGTTTGTAAGACCTATACCGCACAGGTTAACAGACGTATTTACCATTCTATTTCCTCCCTTAAAAACACGGGGCCCTCGGTGCAAACTCGTTTAGGACCATTTTTTGTTTTGCAGGTGCAGCCCATACAGGCGCCCGTGCCGCAGCCCATACGCTCTTCAAAACTGAACTGACCGCTTGTTTTCGCGGCGGCGTTTACAGCCTTTAGCATAGGTTTCGGCCCGCAGGTGTAAAAATAGCTGTAATCGGCATATTCCATTGCGGCGTTTACAAAGCCTTTAAGCCCGTAAGAGCCGTCCGCCGTGGTAACGGCAACGTTTGCGCCGAGCTTTCTGAACTCGTCCTCTAAAAATATTTCCGATTTTGTGTTGAAGCCTAAGATAACGTTTACGGTCTTATTTTCCGAAATAAGCTTTTTACACAGCCCGAAAAGGGGCGGAACGCCCACGCCGCCGCCTATAAGCAGTGGCTTATCGCCCGAAAGCGAGGTATCGTACCCATTGCCGAGGGATATTAAAAGGTCTAATTTTTCACCCTTTTTTATGCGGCTTAAAGCGCTTGTTCCGTCGCCTACCACCTTGTAAATAACAGTAAGGCTTTTATCGTCCCAGTCGCATATAGAAATAGGTCGGCGCAGGTAAAATTCGGGTATTTTAATATTTACAAACTGTCCCGGTGCAGTAATGGGCGAGGTATCGCCCGCAAGCGTCATTTTAAAAACCGAGGGGGCTATCTGCCCGTTCTCTGTAACTTCGTAAAAATCCTGTTTCATAGCGTTTCCTTTCAAGCGTCTATTGTGGATATTCCGAGGGTAGTCTCTTCAAGCACGTCAAGCAGTACCTTAACGGTATCAAGAGAGGTAAACATTGTAACGTTGTTTTCAACCGCGCAGCGGCGAATTTCGTACCCGTCCGATAACACGCCCGATGAATTCATATCCCGCGTGTTTATAACGTAGGTAACATAGCCCTGCCGTATTGCGTCGGTTATCTCGCGGCTTCCGTCGCTAAGCTTTCCCACCGCGTGGGTGCGTATACCGTTTTGCTTTAAAAATTCTGCCGTACCCAAAGTCGCCTGAATATTAAAGCCCATATTGTAAAAGCGGCGTATAAGCGGCAGCGCCTCCTCCTTGTCTTTATCAGCAATTGTGGCAAGCACCGTGCCGTAGTTCATAACGTTCATACCGCTGGCTTTAAGCGCCTTATAAAGCGCGCGGGTAAGCTTATCGTCGTAGCCTATGGCTTCGCCCGTGGATTTCATTTCGGGTGACAGGTAAGCGTCAAGCCCTCTGAGCTTTGAAAATGAAAACGCGGGGGCTTTTACATACCAACGTTTTTTGTCTCCCGGATAAATTTTATCAAAGCCCTGCTCTTTAAGGCTTTTTCCTAAAATTACAAGGGTTGCAATGTCTGCAAGGCTGAAGCCCGTAGCCTTTGAAAGGAAAGGAACGGTTCTTGACGAGCGCGGGTTTACCTCTATTATAAACACATTATCGTTTTTATCCACAATAAACTGAATATTGTAAAGCCCTATTATGCCTATACCCAGTCCCAAACGCCTTGTATAATCAAGTATTGTCTCGCGCACCTTTTCGCTTATGCTGAAGGTGGGGTACACGCTTATTGAGTCGCCGCTGTGTATGCCCGTGCGCTCCACAAGCTCCATAATTCCCGGCACGAATACGTCCTTGCCGTCGCAAATGGCGTCTACTTCGAGCTCCTTGCCCGAAATGTATTTATCAACAAGCACGGGCTTGTCTTCGTCAATTTCAACCGCGGTGCGAAGGTAGCGGCGCAGCTGCTCCTCGTCCGCCACAATCTGCATTGCCCTGCCGCCTAACACAAACGAGGGGCGCACAAGCACGGGGTAGCCGATTTCCTCGGCGGCTTTTACGCCGTCCTCGATTTTGGTTACCGCCTTGCCCTGCGGCTGGGGAATATTAAGCTCCTTTAGCACCTTTTCAAATAAATCGCGGTTTTCGGCGCGGTCTATTGCCTCGCAATCCGTACCGATAATCTTAACCCCGCGGTTTTTAAGGCTTTCGGCAAGGTTTATGGCGGTCTGACCGCCCAAAGACGCTATAACGCCTATCGGATTTTCAAGGTGGATAATGTTCATAACGTCCTCGGTGCAAAGCGGCTCAAAGTAAAGCTTATCCGAGCAGGTGTAATCGGTCGAAACGGTTTCGGGGTTGTTGTTTATAATTATCGCTTCATAGCCCGATTTTTTAATTGTGGTTACCGCGTGCACGGTGGAGTAATCAAACTCAACGCCCTGCCCTATTCTTATAGGACCCGAACCTAAAACTATTATCTTCTTTTTATCCGATACCACCGATTCGTTTTCGTCCTCATAGGTCGAGTAAAAATAAGGTATATAGCTTTCAAATTCCGAGGCGCAGGTGTCTATCATTTTATAAACGGGGAACATACCGCGCTTTTCTCTTATTTTATAAATTTCCTCGCCCGTCATACCCCAAAGCTTACCTATAAATTCATCGGAAAAGCCGAGCTTTTTAGCGGTATACAGCGTGTCGGTGTCGCCTATATGCTCTTTCAGCTTATTTTCGGTTTTAACGATATTCTTTATCTTTTCAAGGAAAAGCATATCTATTTTTGTGGCGTTGCAGATCATACCTATATCGGTCTTTCTGCGCAAAAGCTCGGCTACCGCGTAAATTCGGTCGTCGGTGCCGTCTTTTATATAATTTAACATTTCGTCGTCCGAAAAGCTTTCAAACTTTTTCATATAAAGGTGATTTACGCCTATTTCAAGCGACCTTGCAGCTTTAAGCAGGCTTTCCTCAATTGTTCTGCCCACGCTCATAACCTCGCCCGTGGCTTTCATCTGGGTGGAAAGTTTATTGTTAGCCGAAGAGAATTTATCAAACGGGAAACGCGGCATTTTGGTAACAGCATAATCGAGAGCCGGCTCAAATGAGGCAGGGGTGTTGGCTATCATAATTTCATCAAGCCGCATACCTACCGATATTTTGGCACTTACACGCGCTATCGGGTAGCCGCTTGCCTTGCTTGCAAGGGCGGAGGAGCGCGAAACGCGGGGATTCACCTCAATAAGATAGTAGTTAAATGAAAGCGGGTCAAGCGCAAACTGAACGTTGCAGCCGCCCTCGATTTTAAGGGCGCGTATAATTTTAAGCGCGCTGTCGCGCAGCATATGGTACTCTTTGTTGGTAAGTGTCTGCGAGGGGCATACTACAATTGAGTCGCCCGTGTGAATACCCACGGGGTCTACGTTTTCCATATTGCAGATGGTAATTGCGGTGTCGTTACTGTCGCGCATTACCTCGTATTCGATTTCCTTATAACCCTTTATGCTTTTTTCCACCAAAACCTGATGAACGGGTGAAAGCTCCAATGCGCCCCTTAATATTTCGGCGCACTCTTCCTCGTTATCGGCAAAGCCGCCGCCCGTGCCGCCCAAGGTAAAGGCGGGGCGCAGAACCACGGGGT